>OOCL01002070.1_pt1 | contig 10128 bp, 8 predicted proteins | sample 1671211 | NCBI WGS metagenome assembly OOCL01 (sample SAMN06348133, study PRJEB24527) | human gut metagenome | biome: human gut; feature: ankylosing spondylitis patient; material: feces | host: Homo sapiens | place: China | collected 2015-10 | reverse complement strand
GCCCACTCGGGGCGCCCGCTCAGGGGGTTCTATTAGTCGTGGTCGTGCTCCTCACAGCCGCAGCCACAGCCATCCTCGTCTCCGTCCCCGCAGCAGCAGTCGTCGGACAGATCCAGCGCAAACTTCTGCCTGCAGCCGGGGCACTGAATCACGCCCTCTTCCAGGACAGACTCGTCGATCATCAGGGTGTCGCCGCAGTTGGGGCAGTCCACCTCAAAAAAATCGTCGTCCTCGTCGCCGCAGCAGCAGTCATCGTCGTCGTCATCCTCGTCAAACACGGCCTTCTCCACGTCGGAGAGGTCGTCGGAGATGGCGTCGATCTCCTCGCCCAGGGCGACGGTGTTTTCCTCCAGATCCTCGATGGACATGCCGATCTCCTCCAGGATCACCCCCCGCTCGGTCTCCACGTCGGCGTCGTCGAACCGGGAGTGGAAGAACATGTCGCACAGGATGTCCGCCGCCCGGGCCAGGTGGGTGTCCAGCACCCGGGCATAGAAGCAGGTGCACTCCTTGGTGGTGAAAGCGTTGATCTGGCCGCCCACGGCGTCCATCTCCTCCGCCAACTGGGCGGCGGTGCGGCTCCGGGTTCCCTTGAAGAGCATGTGCTCGATGAAATGGGCCGCCCCGTTCTCCCCCGCGCTCTCATGGCGGGAGCCGGTTCCCACCCAGATGCCCAGGGAAACCGAGCGCACCCCCGGCACATGTTCCGTCAGGATACGCACCCCGTTGGGGAGCGTCTTTTTTTCATACATCAAACCATTGTAACCTCGCACTTCTCTATATTTTCGCGCTTAGTATGGACAAATACCGTGCCGTTTACGCCCCGCGCAGGGCAATCAGGAGCAGTACCACCGCCGTGATGGCCAGGATCAGCGCCAGGTAGCCCACCACCTTCTTTTTCATGGCCGCGCTCTCCTTTCCTGTTCTCGTTTGGGTTACAACACTATATCACATTCCGTCCCACTTGTCAGCCGGAAAATCCGCGGGAAAACAGCAGGCCGGGCGGGGGCTCTCCTCCGTCCGGCCTGTATGCAGAATGTCCTCCCGCCGGGCTGGACTGCCCGGCTTCAGCACCAGGCGGCCAGCAGCTCCTTCAGCTCCTCCTGCGTGCGGATGCAGGCATCCCAAAGGCCCTCATCATCCGCTGGGTATGGAGAAACCCGCAGGGTGCGCGCTCCGGCCCGCAGGCCGGCGTACAGGTCGCCGTATCCCTGGTCCCCCACAAACAGCATCGCGTCAGATGGTATCCCCCAGCGGGCACTCCACCCTTCCATACGTTTCGGAGTGGCGTGGGGCTTCTCCGCGTCAAAAATCTGCTCGTCAAAGCACCCCAGCAGCCCCAGCCGGGCCAGAAGCGCCTCTCCTCCCTCCCGCCTGGAATTTGAGCACAGCACAAGCCGGATGCCGCGGTCCCGCAGGCGGAGAAGCCGCCCGGCCAGCACCGGATCCGGTTGGGGGCCCACCCCGTCGGTCAGCAGATCCCGCCGGGCCAACTGGAACCGCTCCCAGAACGCCTCACCGTCCCAGCCGATACGCCGGGCCAGGTACATGGCCAGGCTCCAGCCGTCGGAGATATAGGACCAGCATCTCCGGTCCAGCCAGGGCGAGGGGTCCGGACGCAGGAGTGCGGCCTCGGTGGGCACAGCCAGCAGCGCGGCGGCCGGGCCAGGACACACCCCCCATTCCTTGGGGGCAAACCGGCCGCAGCGGAAGGCCGGATTGCCTCCCGCCAGCACCCGGCTCATCTCCGCCTTTACAGACCCGATCTCCTTCTCCCATGGAGTACCGGCAAAGTAGTAGTCGATCATTCGCAGGTAGATACGGTCGTCGTGGTAGAGCGTGCCGTCCAGATCAAAACAGACAAGCCCCGGGGCAGCCTGTAACCCTCTTCCCATCAGGGCCGCACCAGGGCATCCACCGGATGCCCGTCCATTCCTATGGGTTCCAGCCCCAGCAGACGGAGGATGGTGGGCGCGTGGTCAATGAGCCTCCCGCCGTGGATTATCCTGCCGGATACAGCATTGGGCCCGGCAACGATGAAGGGGGGCTTGTCCCCCTTCCAGGGCAGGTGGCCGTGGGTGGAGACCGATGGCTTGTATTCCTTTATGTCGTTGACACTGGTGATAAGCTGCTCCCCATCCAGGGCCCTTCCAAAGCACACCCGGTCGCCGGCTTCAATGACAAAGTCAAAATCGCCGGTCAGGTGCATCTGCGCGGCCTCCTCTTTGGTAAAGATCCGCTCCAGGTATTTGGGGTACTTCTTCTGTTGCTCCAGCAGGACGCAATACACCATTTCCCGGTCCACCTCCGGCCGGAGATAGATGTGTGCGCTGAGCGAACAGTTGGCGGCATAGACCTGATAGTCTGCCAGGGAACCGTCCTCCGCGGTCTGGAGCCAGCCCAGCCGGTGGAACAGGGCGTTCAGATGGAACATCTCGTCGCAGTAGAGCTGACCGTGGTCGCCCAGCAGCACAATATTTGTGTTCTCCACGCCGCCGGTCTCCTCCAGCGCATCCAGCACAAGCCCCATCTGTCCGTCAATAAAGCGGAAGGCGTGCTCCAGATCTCCGTGCACGCCCAGGCGGTGGCGCTGGTGGTCAACGTAGGACAGGTGGAGCAGCATCAGGTCGGGGCGGTGGGCCCGGATGATGTCGGCGGCGCACTTGGCGGCGAACTCGTCCATCTGTGGCGTCTTCATCCAGCGGAGCATGTGCTTATTGGCCTCAAAAATCTCCTCCACCGCAGGGCTGTTGGCCCTGGTAAACCACGGTGTCGGGTCATCCTCCTCCTGCGGGGCCCAGATCTCGCCAATATTGTACTCCGCTCCTGAGGCGCACATGACGGGCCAGGTGACGGTAGAGGCAGTCAGCCCCGCCTGTCTTGCAAAATCCACCACGGTAGGCACCTGAATGGCCTCCCGCCACCAATACCAGTCCATCCGTCCCTTTGCAAAAAAATCTGGAATCTCATTATTGTTGATGCCAGTCCGGTCCGGCCAGCAGCCGGTGGCGATGGTGGCATGGCAGGGATAGGTTAAGGTGGGATAGATACATTCGATATCCGTAATCCAGGAGGCGTGCTCCATCACGCGCCCCAGGTTGGGAAGCTGCTTCAGCACGGGGATATCCGCTGTGATCAGCGCATCAATGGAGACCACTAGGGTGCGATTTGTCATGGGGTCCTTCCTTTCTTAAGTACGGTCCTGTTGGGCCTCTTCCTCTTTCATCAGCGCAACGAGCTCCCGCTCCCAGCGCTCGGTCTCCTCCAGCTCCTCCGCCGTAGCCCGGACCCCCGGCCGGACACAGGCGGCCTCGGCCAGGAAGTGGTCGATGTTCCGTCCCCGCTCCTGGCCGGTCAGCGTGTGCATGTCATACACATAATCAGGCAGGGGAAAGGGGTCTCCCCGCCGTATGCGCCGCTTAACCACACTGGCAAGCACGCTGGAGCCCCGCTCCTTCCGGCAGGCGCACAGATAGCGCACCGCGTGGACGAAGAGCAGTTGATAATCGGAGCTGTCCCGGGAGAGCTCCCGGCTGCTGCGGTGAAGGGCGTCCACCACCACTGGGGCCATGGGCTCCCCCAGGCCCACGTCCTCGGCACTGATCACCAGCAGCCGTCTCCACAGGTAGGCGGTCAGTTCCTCCCCGGTCAGGTAGAGCTCATAGGCAGCCCGCACCGCCAGCTCCGTCTCCCCCCGGCGGATAAATTTCTGGAGGGCGGATATGACCTCGTCCCCCGGGTGTCCGCTGGGAGTTACGATGTCATGGTAAAAAATTGGTATCATGTCAGGTTTCCTTTCTGCGCGCCCGGGCCGGGACACGGGACCGCGGCAGGGCGGAGGCGGACGCCCCGCCTCCGCCCTGCCCAAGTCCGCTTCAGTTGGCGCCGACGGTCTGCTTCAGGTTGGCCAGGGCCTGCTCCGGCTCCATGCCGTTGTCGGCCACCTCCTGCATCATGGTCTTGACGGCGCTGTTGACGGCGCTGGAGGTGGTGGTAGCATTGGTAAACACGGGCTCATAGAAATAGCGGTCACTCTGCTCTACACCGGCCCGCATGTACTCGTGGCCGTCGGCCACATAGGCCTCATAGGCCGGGTCCTCCGCCACGGACTGGCGGATAGGCAGATAGCCGGTGTTTCCGGCAGCTACCGCCAGGTTGGCGTCATGGGAGGTCATAAACTTGATAAATTCATAGGCGGCATACATTCTGTCCTGATTCCCGTCCTGATTCAAGGCGATAATGACATGGCCGGCGGACAGGTTGGCGGCGGTATCCTCGCTCACCTGAGGAACAGGGGCGGTTCCCCAGTCCAGCTCGGGATTTTTGTCTGGGATATAGCTGGCCTCCACGCTGTCGCCGATATACATGGGGATCATCTCATTGGCAAAGGGCCCGGAGAAGAACTGATCCTCCCCCGCAGTACGCCAGATACCCTCATTCACGTTATCCTGCCACATCTGAAGCACCTTCAGGGTAATGTCGCTGTCCTCGGTGGCAAAGTACAGATTGCCGTTCTGGTCGGTGTAGCGGCCGCCGTTTTGGAGCAGCAGGGTCATAAAGCTGCCTGCCAGGTTGTCCCAGCCAAAGGCGGGCGCGCCGGTAATGTCTCGGATGGCGCGGCAGGTTTCCACCAGCTCGTCCCAGGTGGTGGGAACACTGAGTCCGTGCTCGGCAAAAAACGTCTTGTTGTAATAGAGCACCTCGGAGTAGGAGTGGATCGGCAGGGAATAGATACCCTCCTTGGCATAGCTGGAGTTCGCCTCCCGCAGCCCTTCAAAGATGTCCTCGTAGTCGGTCATGCCCACATTGGGATCTGTAATATAGGGCTCCAGGTTAACCACATAGTCGGTCTGGAGGTAGTCAGCCACATAGGGGCGCAGGGCCAGGGTCACATCAGGGGCGCTGCCCGCCTTGATCGCGCCCACCACGCTGGAATAGAGCTCACTGCTGCTGCCGTTAAAGGTTGGGACCACGGTAATACCCTTCTCGGCTCCGATCGTTTCATTGAACTCCTCCACCAGCCCCTCCAGAACCTTCAGGTGGTTCTGATTGGAGATGGAGTGCCAGAACTGGAGTTCCACAGGGCCGGAAAGGGTACCCAGTTCCCCGGCGGGGGTTTCGGCCCCGCTGGGGGCCGGTTTGCTGCCGCAGGCCGCCAGGGAAAGGCCCAGGGCCAGGGCAAGGCTTACGCTGATGAGCTTCTGTTTCATCGAAAATTCCTCCTTCTTTTCTTTCGTGCCACATGCTTTCATTGTGTTATTCAAAGCCCGGCAGGCCGGGCAGGATCTTAACCCTTGATGCCGCCCCGCGCCACGCCGGCGATGATCTGCTTTCGGAAGACCAGGAAGAAAATCAGCATGGGTACAATGACGATCGTAGCGCCGGCCATCTGCAGATTCACCTGGGAGCTCACCGCATCCCGGAAGTGGAGCAGACCGATGGGCATAACCCGGTGGGCATCGCTCTTGGTGACCATAAGGGGCCAGACAAAGGAATTCCATTGGCTGATAAAGGCCAGAATTCCAATGGTAGCAATGGCATTCTTGTTCATGGGGATCATGACTTTCCAGAGGTAGCGCCAGTCGCTGCAGCCGTCCACCTTGGCCGCTTTGTAGAGGATGGAGGGGATCTGCATAAAATACTCCCGCATCATATAGATATAGAAACCGCTGGCCACCGTTGGCAGAATAATGCCCTGAAAGGTGTCCATCCAGCCCAGCTTGGAGATCGTGATGAAGTTCTGGATGATGAGCAGCTCTGCGGGGATCATCATGGTGGACAGGCAAAGCAGAAACAGCAGCTTTTTGCCCCGAAATTCGTAAATGGTAAAGCCGTAGGCAGACAGCACGGTAAGCACCAGGGTAAGGAGGGTACCGCCGCCCGCCACAATAATGGAGTTGCGCAAATAAAGGCCAAAGGGGGCGACGGCAAGAGCCTCCGTGTAATTTTCAAACTGGGGCACCGCAGGGAACAGGGTTGGCGGGATGGAGATGGACTCCGGCAGTGTTTTCAGGGAGGTAAAGAGCATCCACAAAAACGGGAAGATCATGACAAAGGCTCCAACAGTCAGAACGGCGATCTTGACCGCCTTGCCCACGTTCTGTTTCATATCCGACCCTCCCTTATACATAGTATACAAACCGCTTGGAGACCCACTTCTGAATCACCGTCAGGGCCAGTACGATGGCCAGAAAGATGATGGCCGCCGCCGAGGCGTAGTGAACCTGTCCCCGGTTGAAAAACATGTCATAAATATAGTAGACCATAGTGATGGCGCTGTTTCCAGGCCCAGCGCTCTCCCGGCTGAACATGGCATAGACCTCGTTGTAGGTCTTAAAGGCATGAATGACCGAAACGATGGTGACCATCCAAAACGTGGGGGAGAGCAGGGGCATGGTGATGCGGAAGAATATCCGGTGCGCTGGAGTGCCGTCGATCCGGGCGGCCTTGTAGTACTGCTGGTCGATCTTTTGCAATCCGGCCAGGAACAGGACAATCTTAAACGCCATACCGCTCCAGATGGTAAAAATGGTCACCGCCACAATGGTCAGGTTGGGATCGGACAGCCACTTCTGTGGCTCCAGCCCCAAAAACTCCAGAAAAAAGTTGATGTAGCCGTATTCCGAGTGGAAGAGCCAGCGGAACACCAGGCCGATGGCCAGGGTGGAGGTGACATAAGGGAGAAAATAGAGTGTCTGAAACAGTCCCTTGGTCCGAAGCAGGGAATTGATGAGCAGGGCTGCCCCCAGGGAGAGCACAATCGTGATAGGTACGCCCACCAGAACAATAAACATGGTGTTGCGCACGGCCAGCCCGAAAGCGGGATCCTGAAGCACGTACCGGAATGAATTGAGGCCGAAGCCCGTGCCGGTGTCGGTAAGGTACACGTAACTCTGGTAAAACCCCATCCGAAGCGTCATGAGGATGGGGTAGACCACAAAGACCGCCAAAACCGCAAAGGCAGGGAGCAGATACAGATATGCCTTGGCGCTGCGCCGGGTGTTGCCCAGCGGATTTTCTGCGCGGGCCGGCTTGGGGCTCCTCATCCCGCCACCTCCGCATCCAGCCGTGCGCCGGTCTCCGGGTCAAAGAAATAGACCAGGCGAGGCTCCAGGGTCAGCTCCACGGCGTCGCCTGCCGCCACACCGGCGGTGATGTCCAGAATGGCGCGGGCCCGCTCCCCTGCCAGTGAGAAGGTAACCAGCAGATCCTTGCCCCGCATCTCCACAGCCTCAGCCGCAGTCCGAAGCCCCTGCCCCAGACGCCACGCCTCAGGCCGGATGCCCACCAGGACCGGCCCATCCGCCGCGCCGCGCACCCGGAGCATGTAGTCCTCTGCCAGACACACCGTTCCGCCGCACACGTCCAACCGAAAGAAATTGATGGGGGGATTCCCCAGAAAGCCTGCCACAAAGCGGTTGGCGGGATTCAAATACATCTGTTGGGGTGGACACTGCTGCTGCACCACGCCGGTCCTCATCAGCACGATCTCATCTGTGATACTCATGGCCTCCTCTTGATCATGGGTGACGAACACGGTGGTGACGCCCGTCTCAGTCTGGATGCGGCGAATCTCTTCCCGCATCTCCAAACGCAGGCGGGCATCCAGATTGGAAAGGGGTTCGTCCAGCAAGAGGATATCAGGCCGCTTGACCAGCGCCCGTGCAATGGCCACCCGCTGCTGCTGGCCGCCGGAGAGCTGGCCCGGCTTGCGCTTGAGGAGATCCTCGATCTGCACCAGTCTGGCCATCTCCAGGGTACGGCGGCGGATCTCCTCCTTCCCCTCCTTGTGGTTGACCAGAGGGAAGGCGATGTTTTGCTCCACCGTCAGATGGGGATAGAGGGCATAGTTCTGAAACACCAGACCAATGCCCCGCTTTTCTGGGGGCAGGGCCGTCACATCCCTGTCTCCAAAGAAAATCCTTCCGGAAGTAGGCGACTCCAGCCCTGAGATGAGGTAGAGTGTCGTGGACTTTCCGCAGCCGCTGGGGCCCAGCAATCCGGTCAGCTTGCCGTCCTGAATCGTAATGCTGACATCATTCACCGCCTTGGTTCCGGAAAAATCCTTGACCAGATGCTCCAATCGCAGTTCCATGGCGCAGCTCCTTTCATTTATTTTGCTTTTTATTGTCTCCATTGTATTCTATATCATTTTTCTTGTCAATAAAGGTTCAAAATTGCAGTTTTTGGTCTGTTTTTTAAGCTTTAATTTCATATAATCTCTTTATTTGATAGTATATTATCAATAATCTTCTCTGAAAGAGATAAAAGGCGTTGAATTATCATTTTTTAAAATTTGGCTTTACAAAAAATGTACAGAATATCCAACTAATTTTTGCTTTATTCTTGCCAGAGTTCCGGTTTTATGATATTCTCTCCCTAGTATTTAATTAAGTATGGGAGGATTGCACCATATGAGTCTCAAAAAGATGACACGTATTGATAAAATCTCCCAGCTTTTGATCGCCAAGACGGGCGTATCGATTCGCGAACTGGCGGTGGAGCTGGGGGTATCTGAAATTACAATCCGCCGGGATCTGAAGCAGCTCGAGCAGCAGGGGACGGTAAAGCTGATCAACGGCGTGGCCATTCATCGCGCCGCCCAGAACCCCCACAGTACCCTTCCCGAGTACAATCTGGATTACGAGGTTCTCCACTTTGGAGACCGGAAGGCCCGCATCGGCAAAAAAGCCGCCTCCCTCATTGAACCCAACGATGTCATTGCCATTGATACCGGCTCAACCTGCTCCTACCTCACACAAAATCTGCCCAGCGGCGTCCACCTGACCGTGCTCACCTACTGCATGAACACCCTGGCCCAGTTGACCACGCATCCGAACTACGACGTGATCTGCGCGGGCGGCTACCTCTATCCCAACACCCGGATGTTTTATAGTCCAGAGGGTATCAGCCTTATTAACCGCACCTGTGTAAACAAGGCCTTCCTCTCCACCGCCGGCATCAGTGGCAAGCTGAACGTCACCTGTGTGGCTCCCCATGAGATGAACGCCAAGAGCGCCCTGATGGAGAGCAGCCAGACCAAGATCCTGCTGCTGGACTCCTCCAAGTTCAGCAAAATCTGTCCCACGACTTTCGCCTACCTCTCCGATTTTGACATCATCGTTACGGATGACGAGCTCTCAGCCGAATGGCAGGGCTATATTGCCGACCTGGGCATTCAGCTTTTGCTGGCCTGAGCGGGCAGCCGCATCATTTGCATGAACCTCCATGCGTACAGGACGCGCCGCGAAACTATGCAAAGGCTTAGGCGCATGAAGTGTTCGCGCATGTGGGCCGTACCGGCCTACGCGCTGTCATCTTATGGCCGTGCCGCTGCAAGCGGCGCATGGGCAAGTTTGCTATGCTCTTGCAGAGCAAAAGGGCCGGACGGAATGGTTCCGTCCGGCCCTTTTTATGCCGTATGCGCTCTTTACTTGATGGGCTCGCCGGCCTCTTTCTTGGCCTTGATCTCCTTCAGGGCGTCCCGGTAGGAGAGGTTGACGCGGCCCTTCTCGTCGATATCGGTGACCTTGACCCAGATCATGTCGCCGATGTTGACCACGTCCTCCACCTTCTCCACCCGGCGGTCGGCCAGCTTGGAGATGTGGACCATGCCGTCCTTGCCGGGGGCCAGCTCGACGAAGGCGCCGAACTGGAGGATGCGGACCACCTTGCCATAGTAGAGCTGGCCCACCTCGGGCACGAACACGATGGTCTCAATAGTCTTCTTGGCGGCGTCACAGGAGGCCTTGTCGGTGCCCGCGATATAGATGGTGCCGTCGTCCTCGATGTCGATCTTGGCGCCGGTGTCGGCACAGATCTTCTGGATGACCTTGCCGCCGGAGCCGATGACCTCGCGGATCTTGTCCACGTCGATCTTCATCTTCACCATCTTGGGGGCGGTGTCGGCCACGTCGGGGCGGGGCTTGGAGATGCAGGGGAGCATGATCTCGTCCAGGATGGCATAGCGGGCGTCGCGGGTGATCTCCAGGGCCTCCTTGATGATCTCGTGGGACAGGCCGTCGTTCTTGATGTCCATCTGGATGGCGGTGATACCGGCCTTGGTGCCGGCCACCTTGAAGTCCATCTCGCCGTGGAAGTCCTCCACGCCCTGGATGTCGATGAAGG
>OOCL01002068.1_pt1 | contig 10133 bp, 10 predicted proteins | sample 1671211 | NCBI WGS metagenome assembly OOCL01 (sample SAMN06348133, study PRJEB24527) | human gut metagenome | biome: human gut; feature: ankylosing spondylitis patient; material: feces | host: Homo sapiens | place: China | collected 2015-10 | reverse complement strand
ACGGCTTTTCCAATCTGCGCTGGTACACGGACGATGGCTATTCTGGTGCGAACTTCCAAAGACCGGGCTTTCAATCCATGCTTGCGGACATTGAAGCCGGGAAAGTGGCTACCGTTATCGTAAAGGATATGTCACGGTTAGGGCGAAACTACCTGCAGGTGGGAATGTATACCGAGATGATTTTCCCACAAAAAGGCGTCCGCTTTATCGCCATCAACGATGGAGTAGACAGCGCACAGGGCGACAATGATTTTGCCCCTCTGCGGAACATTTTCAACGAATGGCTGGTGAGAGATACGAGTAAGAAAATCAAAGCTGTAAAACGGTCAAAAGGCATGAGCGGCAAGCCTGTTACGAGCAAACCCGTGTACGGCTACCTCATGGACGAGGACGAAAACTTCATCATTGACGAGGAAGCCGCACCCGTGGTCAAGCAGATATACCGTCTGTGCCTTGCCGGGAACGGTCCGACCAAGATAGCCCGTATGCTGACCGAGCAGGAAATCCCAACGCCGGGAACGCTGGAATACCGCAGGACGGGCAGCACACGCCGCTATCACCCCGGCTATGAGTGCAAATGGGCGACAAATACCGTGGTGCATATCCTTGAAAACCGGGAGTACATGGGCTGTTTGGTGAACTTCAAGACGGAGAAACCGTCCTACAAGACCAAGCACAGCATAGAAAATCCCATTGAGAAACAGGCAATTTTCGAGAACCACCATGAGCCTATCATCGACACCCAGACATGGGAGCGTGTGCAGGAATTACGCAAACAGCGCAAGCGTCCGAACCGCTATGATGAAGTGGGCTTGTTCTCTGGTATGCTCTTTTGCGCGGACTGCGGCAGCGTCATGTATCAGCAGCGTTACCAGACCGATAAGCGGAAACAGGACTGCTATATCTGCGGGAACTACAAGAAGCGCACCCATGACTGCACCGCACATTTTATCCGCACCGACCTTTTGACTGCGGGCGTTCTCTCCAATCTACGGAAAGTGACGAACTATGCGGCAAAGCATGAAGCCCGGTTTATGAAGCTGCTGATCGAGCAGAACGAGGACGGCGGCAAACGCCGGAACGCCGCCAAGAAAAAGGAACTGGAAGCTGCCGAAAAGCGTATCGGTGAACTTTCCGCTATTTTCAAGCGGCTGTATGAGGACAGCGTAAGCGGTCGCATTTCTGACGAGCGTTTCACGGAGCTTTCGGCAGACTATGAAGCCGAACAGCAGGAATTGAAAGAGCGTGTTGCCAGAATACAGGCGGAGCTTTCCAAAGCACAGGAAGCTACCGTAAACGCAGAAAAGTTTATGAACATTGTCCGCAAGCACATGAACTTTGAAGAACTGACCCACACCCTCTTGCGTGAGTTTGTAGAGAAAATCGTTGTGCATGAGTGCAGCTACGATGAAAACGGCACACGCAGACAGGATATTGAGATTTACTATTCTTTCGTCGGCAAAGTGGACTTGCCCGAATGACCGCCCGCCCTATCCGATATCAAAGGCAAGTATCGGATAGGAAAGGCAAAATTTTTTACACTTCTATTACTTCTTTATCACACATAAGCAAATCTGCCCGGCTTGCAGCAGCCCATGCTGGAAGCGGCGGCCGCCGCCCATAAGCCGCTGATTGTGCTGACACTGGCGGGCAGTGCGCTGGCGCTGGACTGGGCGGACGAACACGCGTCTGCGGTCATACACGGGTCCTATCCGGGGGCCGTGGGCGGCTGGGCGCTGGCACAGTTGATTTTCGGTAAGGCAAACTTTGCGGGACATCTGCCGATAACGTTCTACAGCCAAAACAATACCCTGCCTCATTTTACCGATTACCGTATGCAGGGGCGGACGTACCGTTTTATGCAGGAAAAACCGCTCTACCCCTTTGGCTACGGTCTGTCCTATACCGAATTTTCCTGCAAGGAGCTGATGGCCGACCGTACTGTGCTGCAACACGGCGACGATCTGACCCTTACCATGACGGTGCAGAACACCGGCCGCCGTGCCGGAACCGCAGTGGTGCAGGTGTATGTCCGCGCGCCGGGCGGTACACCGAATGCGCAGCTCAAACAGATACAGCGCGTATCGCTGACTGCCGGACAGGCGCAGGAAATCACCATGAAGCTGCCGTCCGAAGCGTTTGCATGGATTGCCGAGGACGGCGCCCCGCGCCTGACTCCGGGGCATTACACGATTTATGCCGGCCTGAGCCAGCCGGATGAACGCAGCGCCGAGCTTTTGCAGCAGCGCCCCTGTGCGCTTTGCCTGGAAATGTTTCTGCCGTAAGAGCAATAGCCTCGCTGCAAACGCTGCTTACAGGATTCACTGCCTTCATAGTATTGCGTCCTTCCGCTGCCCCCGAAGCAAAACAAATCCCGCCGATTCGCCACAAAAAATGACCCCAAAACGGCAAAATGACTGCGCCCGGGCGGTTGAGATTTTCAACCATCCGGGCGCTTTTTGTGGATAAATTTTGCGGAGTTGGCAGGTAAATATAGGAGCGGTCAACCTGCTTTGACGAGTACCAGCACGCTGTTGGTTGGCACTACGATTTGGTCTTGTTTGGTGGGAATGGGTGGGTTCTTGTACTGGCGCAGGGCTTTTTGGATTTGCTGCTTGACTTCCAGCAGGGCGGCATCCAATGTAGGGGTCTGCACTTCAATTTTTGGAAAGTCGGGAACATGGATTGTGCAGCCGTCCGGGGATAAGGTGCAGAGTACAGGGTAGGGCCGGTTCTCTACGGAGATACTGTACTGCATCCCGAACATATCGTCCATCTTGTCCATCTCGCGCCGCTTGTGTTCGTCCATGCTGTGAACGTAGGTGTCCATTGTGAAGGCTACCGAGTAGTGACCGAGGATGGCTGACAGGGTCTTGTAGTCCATGCCGCGCTCCAGCGCACGGGTGGCAAAGGTATGCCGCAGGGCGTGGAAGGTAAAGTGCCCGATGTCGGCATCCTTCAACAGGCGGTCGTAGTAATCCTTGAAGGTTTTCTGCTCAAAGTAGTGTCCAAACTCGTTGGTGACGATAAAGCCATCGTCGGTGTACTTATCCCCTGCCCGAATCTTATCCTGCGCCTGCTGCTGTTTCCAACGGGTAAGCTCGTCTGCCATTGTGCGGGTCAGTGGAATCGTGCGGCGGGAGTTTTTCGTTTTGGGAGTGCCGAATACGATTTCGGTTTTGTTTTCGCCATCGTGTGCTTCGTACTTGGCAAGGCGGTTGATGGTGCGGCGGACATGGAGTTGGGCGGTGGAAAAATCAATATCTTCCCATTTCAGCGCCAGCAATTCCCCCATGCGTAATCCGGTACACAAGTCTAAGCGGATAAACACGCCGTAGCGGCGGCGGTAGCTGGCTTGCACCAGCGCACGTTGCTGGTCGTTGGTAAAAACCACGATTTCGGGCTTTTCTCCGCTGGGCAAGGTCACGGCATCGCAGGGATTGTACACTAACAAGCGCTCCTTTACGGCCTGTTGTAAGCACTTGTGCAATGCCATGTGGTAGTTGCGCAAGGTCTTGGGGGATAAGCCTTCCTCGCGGAATTTGTAGTTATAAAATTCCTGCAAGGTGTGCGGTTCTAATTTCTTTAATAAAATCTTTCCCAGTACACAAAAGTGCTTGTTGAGATAACTGCGGTAGCTGGCGTAAGTAGATTGATTGACGGTGTCCTTCATATAGGTGTCCAGCCAGTATTCATATGATATTATTCAGACAGAGTATGAATCGGATGGATCAAATATACCTATGGTTGAATATTTAGGACGAGATATCGATACGGGATTTCGATTGAAAGCGTATACACAATGTAGAAGGCTTATTGTGAGTTTTGAGTTGGCATGTTTGATTGCAGAGTTTTTGGAGAAGGAAGCCGAAAATTTATTTTACATTATAGATTATGCAAAGCTAAAGGGAGTATGGAATAGGGCGCTTTATCCGATTATTTGGTATTATAAGAAAGAAACGTTAAAAGAAGCAAATGAACTTTCGGGTATAAATGAGGAAATTTTAGATTTCAAAGATAGTTTTTATTATGATGAAGCTGATGGGAACGAATTGGTGGAGCGCTATATAGCTCGGCAGATTAGAGAGGATAATCAGGAAATTATAGCCTCTCAAATGTATAAAGTTCGTACAATGTGCAAGAAAATATGTGTAGATAGAAATCTAAAAGGGAAAATAGAATACCTAAAAAATATTATGGGAGGAAATGTACAGGTAAAAAACGTTGATGATAGACCGGCACCGTTAAAACTCCATTGTGCTGTTGTGTGTTGTGACATAGAAAATAAGAAGATACTAATTTGTAAACGCGGAAACGCAAAAGAAGAAAATTGTGGAAAGTGGGAATTTGGCTGCGCAAAAGCGCGGGGAAGTCAGCATCTTGCGGATACCATTAAAGAGTATTACAGCGAAAAATTTGGTGTTGATATTGAATTGGTTTTAGACGAGAGTCGAGATGAAAAGCAACCTATTCCGCTTGCAATTTATGAGGTACCTATAGATGCAGGAGCAACGAAAAAAGGAATAATCTTTGTTGCAAAAGTAAAGAATCCACAAGCTATTGCCCAATATCGTCAAAATGACGAACATAGTAGTATAAAATGGGTGAAGCAAGAGGAACTGGAGAAAATTGCGGAGGAAAACGCAGTTACAGACTTTCATAATACAGCAAATATAGTTTTTGAAAAATGGAATGATTTATTTGGAAAGGATGATTGACGAGGATGATCGATTATATTTCCTTTTTCGAAAAGCAGTTAGAGCGAGTAAACTATTGGCTTTCCTATGCCGAAACTAAAAATGCGGCAATGATTGCTTTAAATGTGGCGATATGTGCGGCACTTATTTCTATGTCACTGTCAGATCGCTTATATGTAATAGCAATGGTAGGGTTACTAGTATCAACTATAATTTTAATGGTTAGCTTTTTCCCTTTTCTTGCAAAGAAAGCCTCCAAGAAGGAAAAAGCGAAATTTGCAGAGAATTATATCTTTTTTGGAGATATTGCATTGATAGACAATGCAAAAGATTATATTTCCAATGTGAATACATGCTATTTTAACGGACAAAAGCAAAACAGTGAAAGCGATAAATTGGTTTTGGATTTTGCGAATGAAATCATTTACAATAGTAGACTTGCGTGCAGAAAATTTGTTGCTTTTAAATGGGTGTTGGGGATTGACGTTTTAGCTGTAGCGTGTATAGTAATTCAATTTCTACTTCCGATAACGTAAGAAGTTGTTTAGTGAACTGCCCCTGTTGGATTGAGTTTGTTTAATTCGATCTAACAGGGGTGTTTTGCTTGGAATAAAGTAATCTAAAAAATAAACATTTATGATTCACGTATCGACATTATACATAATATCGGGATGATATGCTAATTGTATTGTAGATGAAAAGCAACGAATGAGGAGAACAATATGGATATCACTTTGTATATAGAAGGACTTCGGCAATCGCAAGAGAAAACATCACGCCAGAAGGATATTTTAGATACATGGGAAGAAATACAAAAAGTTCCTTTTGACAGGCAGACAGCGATAAAACAGGCCAAGAAAAATAAATTAAATTATTCAAATTTAAGAGAAAAAACTTCACCAATGTTTGTAATCGGAACACGTCTATGGGAAGAATTATATGATAAAGATATATGCCTTAATTTGCAGTGGCAGTTGGGAGTGCTTGTGGAAGAAGAAATGAGTGGGAGCGTAAAAACATAATGACGAGAAAATCTCCATTTGGATTGCCTAATATCGCGGGTATCTTTTTTGTCATACTCAGACAACAAAAATGCGTTGAAACGATAAGTTTCAACGCACTTTTTCTTTGTCTGGGAAAAAAGTGGTCACTTTTCGGTCACTTTGACCCCAAAAGGACCCCAAAACGCAAAATAGCTGCGCCCTGACTGCTGAAATTTTCAACAGGCGGGGTACTTTTTGTGGATAATTTTTGCGCAGCTGGCAGGTAAATATAGGTGCGGTGTGGCTGTCCTACACCGCTTTCACCAGTACCAACACACTGTTGTCCAGCACGACAATCTCCTCCTGCTTGGTGGGAATCGGCGGGTATTTGTACTGGTGCAGGACCTTTTGAATTTGCTGCTTGACCTCTAACAAGGCAGCATCCAGCGTGGGGGTGTGAACTGCAATTTTGGGGAAATCCGGGACGTGGGCAGTACAGCCGTCCGCTGTGATTGTACACAGCACCGGGTAAGGCTGGTTCTCAACCGAGATGCTGTATCGTACGCCGAACATAAGGTAGGCACCATCCCAACCGCTGTTATCAGGGCGTAGTTCATGCTGAAAGACAAAGCGTCCCTTTTCACCGGGATACACATGGATGAACAAATACTCCTTGCTTTTCAATTCGTTCCATGCCGTGTTGAAGGCGTAATGTTGTCCGGATTCATAGGTCCACCGTACAATAAGCACCACCGAGTTAAACTTAGTGGTGCTTATTGTTTTATGCAGTTCAGACCTTTCCGGGCATCCCTATCGATTTTATAACCTATGTTTCAGTTCTTCTATAATGCTGACGCTGGCTGTGGAGCCGATGCGGGATACGCCCAGCTCGATCATGCGCAAAGCGGTATCCAGGGTGCGGATGCCGCCGGCCGCCTTGATTTTCACCGCATCGCCGACGCATTTTTTCATCAGCGCCACATCCTCAAAGGTTGCGCCGCCGGTGCCAAAGCCCGTAGACGTCTTTATGAAATCCGGGCGGACCTCCCGCGCGATGGAACACAGTGCACGCTTTTCCTCCTCGGTCAGGTAGCAGTTCTCAAAGATCACCTTCGAGATCGCCCCTGCACTGCGGCATTCTTCTACAATGCCGGCCATCTCATGCTCAATGAAATCGTAGTTTTTATCTTTCAGCTGTGTAATGTTGATGACATAATCGATTTCATCCGCGCCATTGGCGATCGCATCTACGGCTTCGTATTTCTTGACCTGGGGCGTACTCTGCCCCAAGGGAAAACCAATCGCTGCCCCTACATGGACCGATGTTCCCGCCAACAGGTCCTTGCACAGAGAAACCGGAGCCGGGTTGATCGCCACCATGGCAAAGCCGTATGCGCGCGCCTCTGCACAGAGCTTTTCAAAATCCTTGCGCTGCGCATAGGCGCGCAGCTGGGTATGGTCAAAGTAAGCTGCCAATTCGGCAGGCGTAATAGGATTCATAACAAAACATTCCTTTCGTTTCATGTGCGGTATTGCCTTATAAAAATGACGCCGTCTTGCCCGGGTCAACAAAGCCCTCGCCGTAAACCTCGCCGGTTTCCGTCACCATGACCATACAGCCGGGGTCAATGCGGTAGGCCGCCATCCGGATGCGGTACACCTGCGGTCTGGCACAGACGCAGAGCAGCATCTGCCGTTCCGTACCGGTGTATGTGCCCACTGCTTTGACCATCGTTGAGCCGCGCTCGCATTGGCGGGAGATTTCATCCGCAATTTCCTGCCCCTTGGTGGTGATGATCGTCAGCATTTTGCCGGCATTGCTGCCGTACATAATTTTGTCGATAACCAGCGAAGTAACCGCCGTTGTGACAAGGCCGTACAAAACGGCATCGACAGAGCCAAATACAGGCCAACCCAACAGGATGACCACTAGGTCTATCGCACCGGTCACAACACCGACCGACAGATGCGGGCGCAGCACTTTGATCGACATCGTCAAAAAATCGGTGCCGCCGCTGGACGAACCCCGCATATACAAAAGCGCCAATGCGCCGCCCCATGTGATACCCGCAAACAGCGCCGCCAGCAGCGGATCGCCGCCGTAGCCGGGCTGGTCTGCAAAGACAACATCCTGAAAAAAGGTACACCACAGCATACTGATGACTGTTTTTCCCAGAAAGGCGCGCCCCACAAAGCGGAAGCCAAGCAAAATCAAGGGCACGTTCAGCACCAGCGTTGCGATGCCGATGGGGAACCCCCACAGATAGTTGCCCAACAAAGCCAGACCCGATAATCCGCCGGGTGCAAAGTCTGCGCCCTTGGCAAAATAACAGATGCTCAGGGCATACAGAAACCCCGCAGCCAAGTTATACAGCTGGTCCGTTACAAGGGTCTGCGTTTTTTCTCTTATCATAGAACACTGCCCCCTTTCGGAAAACGAGGAGCCTCCCTTGTGGGAAAAACGCTCCTCGCTATGTATTTACTCAATCAGTTTTAATTTTTGGAGTGCATGGGCGATGCCTTCGTTTTCCACGGTGTCTGTGACCATATCGGCACAGGCGCACACCTGCGGCAGGGCATTGCCCATAGCCACACCGATGCCGGCCAGCTGCAGCATTTCCAAATCGTTGTCGGCATCTCCAAAGGCAATGGTTTCCTCCGCGGTGATACCGATTGCCGCACACAGGGCACGGATGCCGTTTTCCTTGCCGCCGGATCGACTCATCAGATCCACCACGGCATCCCCCCAGCGCTTTGTCCTGCAATGGGGCATCTGCCGCAGCAGTTCTTTTTCTTCCTCCTCGTTCACGAAGGGGATGACTTGATATATGCGGCGGTTTTCCAGATCGGAAATATCGCGCACAGCCGGCACGGCGGTGCCGATTTTTGCCTGCTCGACCTCCATGCGGGAATCCACACAGTTGGCGTACATCCTGTCTTTTTCAAGAAAAATGCAGCTGCGGTTCTTTTTCTGTAAGAACTGTTTCAATGCCGACAGATCCCCGGCAGGAATGGGCGTTTCCCGCACGATCTGCCCCTGCAGCTCGCAGAGCTGGCCGTTCATATAAACAGCACCGTCAACCGTGATGCCGGGCAGCATGTTTTCTTCCTCGATTTCCAGCGCGTGGCGGCCGGTACACAGAAACACCTGCACACCGCTGCGCTGTAAAGCCTGCAACGCAGGGGCTACGCCGGGCGGCATCCGATGCCCGCCCACGGTAATCAGGGTGCCGTCCACATCAAAGAAGGCGGCGCGTATCTTTTTTCCGCCGCACGCCGCCAGCGCAGGCAGCTCGGCAAGGCTGTCGATATGCAGCTGCGCTGCCCGCTGGTCAAACGGAAATCTTTCGTCCCGCAGGGCAGCCACAACGCCGCCCGCCGCCGTACCCGCCTGCACACCGTAGGTGGAGTCCTCCACGATCAGACATTCCTCCGGCTTGCGCCTGAGCTTGTCCATGGTGAAGCGGTAAATTTCAGGGTCCGGCTTACTGCGGGTAAATTCGTGACCACTGACGATACAGTCAAACAGTTCCCGAATCTCGCATTGGTCCAGAACCTGCTCAATACATTCCCGGCTGCTGCTGCTTGCAAGAGCCACCTGCAGCCCCATCTGCTTTAATTCATGCAGCAGCGGGCGAACCTCTTTGCGCAGAATGTCCGGGTAATACACCTGGCAGCCGGCGTTCATGGCGTCCATTTCCTGCCGGAATACAGCATCGTCCGTGCGGCGGCAAAGCTTTGCCATAAAGGGCATATATTCCTGCCCGGAAATGCCCACCAACGGGTACATGCTTTCCAGGGTGATCCACGGGTAGGACGGTTTCAGGTGTGCATACTGATGGTGCAGGTAGACCGGTTCACTGTCGATCAGCACGCCGTCCATATCAAAGATGACTGCCTTGATCGGCTTCATGGCGTTTCTCCCTTCAGATACCGTCCTCGTCCTCCTGCGGCTGGGCGGGAACCTCCAGCACAAACTTGCCGATGTTCTCGTGCCCGGTCTGCATAATGTCGGCGGCCAGTGCATCCACATCGGGGCATTCGTCACCGGTGATATTGCGCATACACAGATCCATCAGCATACTGCTGTTCAGCCCGGAGATCACACGCACCTTGGGGCGGGTCATGGAAAGCCCCGCTGCGCGGTTGTACGGCGTACCGCCGGCAATGTCTGCCAGCACCAGAACGGCCTCGCAGTCTGCATAGCTGTCGATTGCCTCTGCCAGCTGCTTTTTAAACACTTCCACATCCATGCCGTCAGCAAAATCCACGGCTTTCAATTCCGCATCACTGCCTGCCAGCATTTTTACATTGGCAGCCATACCGGCGGCAAAGCCGCCATGCCCGGTCACAACTACACCTACCATAGCAAATTACACTCCTTTAGGGCAATACCGTATAATTCTAAGTGCCGATACGGCGAGCGAGGTGCGGCAGCTGCTAAGCCAAAAGC
>OOCL01002067.1_pt1 | contig 10134 bp, 18 predicted proteins | sample 1671211 | NCBI WGS metagenome assembly OOCL01 (sample SAMN06348133, study PRJEB24527) | human gut metagenome | biome: human gut; feature: ankylosing spondylitis patient; material: feces | host: Homo sapiens | place: China | collected 2015-10 | reverse complement strand
CTAGTGACTGGAGTTCAGACGTGTGCTCTTCCGATCTCGCATCCAGCCCAGACCCAGTAGCTTTCCGGGGTGTCATCAGGCGGGCCGGTTGATTTTTCTGTGTTTTCCTCAGTTGTGGATTCTTCAAAACCCATTCGGTTTTCTGGGTTTTCTTGATTTTCTTTTGATTTGCGAGGTCTGCCACCTCTGGCACCGTTTGCCCTATTGGCAGCGGCCTGACGCTCGTATGCTTCATTGGAAGCATCGATTTTGGCTTTTATCGCCGCCCAAACAAAGCGCTCATTCCCCAGAAACTTCGGTTCTGAACCAGTTTCCTTGTAATCCATCATAGCCCATAGAATTCGGCCCCGTTCCGCTTCATTGAACGGTTCTAGCAATGCTCTGTAATCCTTCACCCACAGTTTTATGTAATCATTCGCCACGCTCCGCCTCCCCTTTCGGTTTTTGATTGAGCGAAAGCACTTTACATAGATGCCGATCCAGCTTGATGCCATAGATATGGTAATCAGCAAACAGGGCTTTTTCTCTGCGGTGCGCCTCTTCATGGTGCCGCCGACAAAGTGCTATCGCGTTCAGCCCGACATGGACGATAGCTTCTCTATCTCGACCCATGCCCACGCGGTCAACATGGTGCACCTCTGCAGGCTGGTTGCAAATTGCACACCGGCGATTTTCAAGGCAAAGATACAGGTACTTGCCAATATCATCCGTCTGGGTGAGCAGGCTGTCCTTTGTGGGCACTCCCCAATGGAAGCAAAACTGAATCAGGTATGTAATAAACTCTCGGGCCGTGGTCATATCGCAATTCGAAAGGGAGAACCACTCCCGCAGACAGCGGGAACAGAAATCCCATTCCAGATAAAGCCGAAGTTCTTCCGGCTCCTGCCCTGACCACAAAGAAATATCTCGGATAATAGCGAAAATCTTGCGGCGCTGGTCTGCGGAAATGGTTCGCCCATCATCCAGACGGACTTCTACCCGCCGGGGGCGCTTCTGCGCCAGAAACCGGCTGATGTCTACGTCGGGTTTCAGGACGAGCTTTCCGTTCTCCAGCTTCTCAATTTTCGCTGTCACAATCATGCGCGTTCTCCTTGTCCACATGGACGTGCATCGGAATATAAACGCTGTTTGCTTTCATATTCCGTGCCAAAAAGTCATTGCATTTCGCTTCTGACAGGTGATTTCTGAGCACCTGCAGTTCGTAGGCATACTGCCCAGCTACCTTTTTCTCTTGGATTTTGGCTTGTATATCTTCATCCCGGTAGTTCGATTCTATCAGATAAAGGTCATAGCCGATTGCCTGAATGCCATCCAAATTGTTGGTATCAGTGGCATAAATCACCTTACCAGACGGAAAATGCACCTTATACCCACAGTTTGGTACGTTATGGGCTAGCATTACCGGAATCACATTGCACAGGCCGTACCCATACAACGTTCGCGGGGTCAGTACATCAATCTGACGCTCCGGCACCCCTGCAGCTATGAGCGGCGGCACCAGCCAGCGGCAACACCCGAAGCGGAGTGTCGGTCGCTCACTGGCAAGCCGCTTGATGGTTCGCTTCTGGAAGTGATCCGAGTGGATATGCGTCAGAAGCACAAGCTTCAGTTTCGGAACATACGGCTCCAACGCCTTATACGGCACGCCGCAGTCTACCAGCACAAAATCTTCCAGAATCGTGGCGTTACCATCGCTGCCGGTGCTGATAATGTTGTACTTGACCATCAGAGTGCAGCCAAATCAACGGCTTCCTCAACGGCATCCGCTTCCGGCTCCGGCAGGTCCATCGTTTTGGCTGTCCGCTCAATTTTAGGCGGTTCCTGCTCGCTCTGCCCGGCATCTGCATACTCCGCAGCTTCCGGCAACAGGCCACTGCCTGTGCTGTCCGGCATCATAACGCGCCCGTCCCGCTCATAAGCCGTGGTCATTTCGGCGGTCATGATGCCCCACTTGGAAATCAGCTGACGCAGCATTGTCTTTTTGGACATCGCGTCAAAATCCTTATACCAAAAACTGGAGTACTTCCACAGTTCGTCCTGCGGGATTTCGCCGTTCAGCAGCTTCTTATATGCTGCTGCGCTGAACGCCTGACTGTACTTGTCCGCATGAGCCATCATCTGGTCTGCGGTCCAGTACAGCGTTTTCTCAAAACCGTTAATATACTCGAAGTGTGCGATATAACCCACCGTCGGCATTGCTGCGCGCTTTTCAAAATCTTCGATAAAGTGCATTTCATGGAACCGTTCTTCAAACGGATCCCATCCGCTCAGTTCCCCGGCTTTGACCTCCAGCACATTCAGGCGCTTATATTGGCCAGTCCGCAGTGCCAACTGGATATAGCCCTTATACCCCAGCACAAACTGCGCCTTTACGCTTGCAGGCTCAATCACATTGCCCTGCCGGTCACGCTTTGCCTTGGACTTAAAGGGCACCAGATAGAACTGACCCAACTGGGGCGAAGGCTGCAAGAGCAGGCTTTCGCCCAAAAGGGCACCTGCCAAAATCGTGCCCGGGTTGCATTCCTGCAAGGCCGGATTGACAGCAACGGCGCTAGTGATATTGGCAATGAAGCGAGCGCCGCGCGCCGGATCACCCAGCGTGTTATTCACGAGATTTTTGTACATCGGAGTCTGGATCGCCTGCGAAAAACGCATCTTCTGCGGCTGCATAGCTTTAGCCATTGTCACTTACCTCCCTGTTTTCAATGCCGTTGTCGGTCATGTATGCCTGAATTTCAGTAATTTTGCTATTGACGAAAGCTTTCAGGCCACGAAGCTGAGCCAATGTACCACGGCACTGGAACGTGCTAGCCATGAAAGTAAACTTGGCGGTCACGACCTGTTCCGCGCTCTCCTTCTGGGAGTCCTCAGTCTCCTGCTCGTCCATAACGGGCGGTTCGGTGCCCATGACCTGAGGCACAGACAGTTCTTCCTCTGCCACATCCAGAACGGCCTTTTCTGCTTCTTGTGCCCGAAGCTGGGCTTCCAGACGCTGCTTGCGCTCGGCTTCTTCCCGGGCAATACGGTCTTTGCGCTGGCTCACGCTGTTAATGGCAACAGCCAAACTTCCGCACAGCTTATACTCGGCCATGATCTCCGGGGCATTTTCCATGCCGTTGATGCAGGCTACGTCAGCCGCAACCTTTTCCACATACTCCTTGACCTTGGCTTTCAGGGATTTCAGGCTTGCGGTCAACGTGACTGCAACGCCGACATCCTCATAGGTGACCCACTCAACGCCGCTGGCCTTGACCATCTCAGCAAAGTAATCCTTGACCTTTTTTTCCTTGTCGGCTTTCAGTCCGGCTTCTACGTCCGTGATTTTGCCCTTCAGCGCTTCATCTGCCGGACCGTACACGTCCGTAACGCATTCTTTGTAAACCTCGTCGAAGTCCTCAAACGGCTGCATGATCTGCTTCTTCACGGCCATGCGCCGGGCATCCAGATCCTTGCGGTCACGGTTCAGCGCCGCCCGGCGCTCCTTGACAACTTTGAGGGTTTCTTCCGTGCAGGCCAGCGAAAGCGCCTCCTTGACGGACTCCTGAGCCTGTGCTTTGATGCTGTGCAGCTGCTCCTTGATGATAGGAAGCTGCTGCACCACAATCAGACTATCTGCCAACGCCGTGGTCTGATTGGTGGTAGTAATTTCCTTTTCCATGTGTACCTCCTGATTCTCTGTATAGAAAAGCGGCAGTAGGAACGCTCCTGACCGCCGCTTCGTACCTGTTGAAAAAATCAACCGATTATGCTACAATATGGTTGTGTGTGGTGGAGACCTGCATTTTCCGGCTTGATGTTCCTGCATCAAGCGCCAACGGAATGTGTGGGTCTCTATCCATTTGTAGCGCGCTGGCCGTTCTGGTCAGCGCTTTTTTCGTGTGCGGCGAGTATATCCCACACCGAGAGCTGCCCTACAATCTGGCGCTCAGCGGTGATTTTAGGCTGTGTGACAGTCCTGATTCTGCGGGGCTTTGCGGGTGCTCGGAGCCGTTTTCCGAACTCCTTGACGTAACACTTCGCGCCGTACCCCACTTCGATTGCCGCTGGATCTGTAATGACCCTGTGACACCGAGCGCATCTTACCATGCTTCTTTCCTCCGAAAATCATGAACATCTGGAATGCGTGCGTCAGCCGCACCGCCATGATGATTGCAATGATGACAAGCAGCCATTCGCCGCCGATTGCCCAGTAGCCACGCCAGCGGTAGGCGCTCGGCAACTGCCATATTGCCATCAACCCTCCGGCTACGACCCCGGCCAGCGTGTCCAGCAGTCCAACAACGACCCAGCCCGTCACGGTCAAATGCCTTTCTTTGCGTTTCATTTCAGGTTTGCCCCCTTCATGTAGGTTTCGATCAGTGCCCACTTGCGAACATCCATCGGCTGGTGAACAGCATCTTCCAGTGCTTCTTCGGTTCCGCAGCGGTCACAAATCGTGATGCCCGGAACTTGACGGGAAAGAGCATTGCTGTGCAAGCGCATCTTCATGGCCTGCTTTCCACATCGAGGGCACGGAAGTACCTGCGCCATTTCGGCGGCAGCATCCTGAACATCCCGATACGTTGCAAAAACTTCGTCCAGCAGCTTCTTCTCGATGTGCATCTGAATCATTTGCGCCATCTTATGAAACATCCCTTTCTCCTTCCAGCAGCCCTACCATTGCGTTCCACACCTTGTCCGTGTAGGCTGTGCTATACGTGCCAGCAGACCAAGCCTTTTTGGCTCCGGTTGCGCCAAGGTTATAGGCCATCAGAGCGCAATTCACATTGCCCTCGTACTCGCTGAGATACATACCCAGCATATAGCACCCGGCCTGAATGTTCTGGCGGGCATCCAGCAGATCCGTTATGCCAAGTTTGTCTTTGAGCCACCCGGCGTTGATGCTGTTTATCTGCATCAAGCCATAATCCCCGGTAGAGCTGCATGCCGCCGGGGTAAAGCCACTCTCGACCTGCATGACAGCATAAGCCAGTTCCAAGGGCACATCGTAGAGGTCGCACATTTCCTCCGTGTAGGACTGTAGTTCCGCATCCAGCGGCACCTGATATGTAACCGGCTCATACGGAACCGGGTCCTGACGAACGCATTCAACCTGCTCGATCTCGGCCACCACCGGTACCGTAACCAGCGTTTCAACCGGCGGCTTCTGCTGGAAAACGAACGCCGCGGCGATGTTTCCGACCACCAGAAACTGCGCCGCTGCCGCCGCTGCCAGCGGCACGAGCGTTTGTGCTTTCATCCTCCCGCACCTCCTCCAAAAGACCAAAACGTTCCATCGCATACCGCCGGGGCACCCGGCCGGGAAACGTGAGGTTTCCCCTTGCTCCCAGTTCCTGATTCATCTGCTGGATGTACTTATATGCCCGGGACTTGCCACAGCCAACCAGTTCCGCAACCTCTGCACAACCGATGAAATACGACTCTTTGCTCACGACTGCCGTCCCCCTTTCGAAAAACGCATATTGTTCATTGCCACATTCAGGTCGTTGGCCAAACGCATGATTTCGTCCCATTCGGCTTGCTCGCTCTCAGCGATCTGGCCATCTGCGGCGATTTCTACCATTGCCTCCCGCTTTGCACAGAAGCGATGAACCGCCGCCAGAACGCCCAGCACGGCTTCCGGCAGGTCTTTCAACTGGATCTCAGGCACGACCCGTTTGCCGAGATCTGATGTCAACCGCAGATGCTGCACGGCCAGATATGGGGCTTGATACACGTCACACATGGCGCTCGCTACATCGCTGGGCACTGGACGCTGGCTCTGCTCATAGTCCCGCAGGCTGTCAACCGACACGTTCAAAAGCTGCGATGCTTTTTCCTGCGTAAAACCAGCAGATTTCCGCGCATTTTTGTAAATATTCTGGCTTTCAATCGCCATTTTTTCACGCCGTCCTTTCTGGTATACTTGAGATGTAGGTTAGCTCCGGTACGCCACCCCGCTGATGTTCAGGCACTTTTCGATTGCGCCCTGGACGTTCTCGGACGGCACCAGCACACCATTGACGACTTGGCTGATATGCGAGCGAGAAAAGCCCGTTTCCTTTGCCAGTTCCGTAACGGTCATATCGTCATGGTCGATCATGGCCTTCTTGACAGCCACGCACCAATCCGGCATCGTAGTCTTTTTCATGCTTTTTCTCCTTCCTAACAAAGATTTATCTAACAAGTGTATTGAACACTTGTTAGATTTCTGATAAAATGAAAGAGCCAGTACCCACCATTCAACGCGTTCCCCTGTCGTTAAGCGAAGCTGTCATGGGAGCGGCGCTATAACTGCACAGCATCCAACTTGCGGCTGTTGTCCGCTATGCTTTGCAGCGGCGCTTGTCTTTAGGAGGTCAACGTTCATGGTTCGTATTGCGTGGTACGAATGAACCCCTTTGCTGAGAGGTTCTGGGGGAACGCGCTGAATGGTAAGCGCTGTACCCTTTCACTTAACATTTGTTCTGTACAAGTGTATTATAATCCATCAATTGCAACGTTTCAAGTTGTTTAAGCATCAATTGATGGATTTTGTGAGGATACACAAAATGACAACCGAAAATTTGTATGATTCTATCGCCCTTGCGGAAAACATCAAAATTCAGGCAAAGGCACGCAATATCCAGTTGAAGGACATGTATGCCGAACTCGGAATGAGCAAAGGCGTTCTTTCCAACTTGCGAACCGGTCGCATGATTGCCGCCGACAGTCTGGCGCGCATCGCTGACTACTTGGACTGCTCCATGGACTTCCTTATGGGGCGCACCGTTGACCCCGCTGTACAGCGTATGGAGTTAACAGGTGAAGAACGCCAAAAGGTTACGGATTTCCTTCAGTTCATTCTGAGCCAACGGAAATAATGCTCAGAGCCGCTCCGATGGCTCTATTTTGCGTTTTCTATTCTCCCGCATGGAATTTGCTGCCCGGCAGGATATGCGGCTCAAATCGCTTCTCTGTGGACGTTTGTTCGATTTGGTGAAATCAGCCATCAATGACGAAGTGCGCGCCCTCGGTGATAAGCACCGTACCGCGATGCTCGTCATTGACGATGGTTGTCCGTTTGCCGATGTACTCAGCTGGCAGTTCGCCCCGCTTCACTCGTTCAAGGTTGTACGGAGATGCTTCCCAACGTCCCTTGTAGGACTCTGGGATCTTGCGCCACTCCGCTTTTGTGTAGTGACGCATCAGGTCTGCCCCCATTCTTCCTCATTCAGTTCCATCCAGCCGTAGGGGTCGCAGTACCACCAGCTGGATGCACCATCCTCGGTGAGCCGCACGATATCGGACACGCTCATGCTGTGGCCAGAGAAATCAACGGGTCGATTCGACCCGTTGAAGAGTGCGAACAGGCGAAGAAGCATCCTGCCCACTTCCGGGACAGACGGAATCTCACCGCCGTATACCCGGCGGTAGTTCTCCCGGTGGATGCCGCCCAGCTGTGCGGCCTGATCGGATGCCATGAACCGCAGTTTTACCTGCTCCATGGTGTCCTCTTTCAGCTGGTAGATCTCATACTTCATGTGAATCTTCCTTTCTTTGCGGTGGTTCCCGCGACCTTGCCCGGCTGGTTGCCAGGTGGTTTCGGCCATTTCCGATGGCCATCATCAGGCGGGGTTATTCAGGGCGAGTATTCCACGCTTCAATAGTTCGTTGCCTGCCCAATTCCCCGCGATGTTCATAAAAATCGCAGGTAAATGTGATATTGCATTTCGGACATCTGATCCGAATGCCCTCAGTATTAGATTCAGTGATGGTCGTATGCTCCTGCCCGCAGAAAGGGCAAGGCTTCAATACTTTCTTTTTCACGATTTAGCCCTCCAATCTTGCCACGACGGAATTATAAAAGCCCTTGTACTGCTCCTGCTCCTTGACAGAGTTGCTATCTGCGCCAAAATCCCAAGTGTACCGCTCAATCCACTTGTCACACTGCTGCGCCCTGTCCCGGAAATACTCAGCGATGTGGGTCTTGTCGATGCCCTCGACGATCTCGATCTGTGCGTGTTCGTTGTTCCACACCTTTGCGGTAGTGTACTTCTCGTAGCCGTTGACCGTTACCATGATCGGCCAGAAACAGACCGCATTTTGGGCCTTGCTCAGCTCGCCGTTGCGCTTGATCTTCAGCAGGCAATGGTCTTTCCCGCACCAGTCGGGGTCTCCGTCGCTGTGCTCCACAAAGTAGAGCGCGTTGTCGGTCTTGAAGTACGCCCCGGTGATTCTTACGACGTCCCCGGTCTTGATCTCGATTCCGTTCTTGTCCAGCATGATTTTGTCCTCCTTTTTGATTAAACGTCAAAGCTGACCGAATGATATGCGAACCAGTGCCCGCAGCGGCGGTGCAGCTTGTACCAGTTTGTGAAGCGCTGCCCAGAGCAGTCATAGGCCGTCGGGTAAAACTCGTAGTAGCGGTTTCCCCGGAACCATTCGGCTGCATCGACCTTGTTGGCCTTGTCCAGTTCGTTCGGGAGCTGCACCAGCTCAATGTAGCCATCAATGCCGCGCTCCTCGATAATGCGGCTGTCAGGTGCCGGGCGGTTGTTGTAGTCCCGGATCTCCTTCTTGATGCTGGCAATAAATGCGGCCATGCCGGACTTCTGTTCGGCGGTGGTGGTGTCCCGGATGAACGCCAGCAGGGTGTAAGCATCTCTCAGCTTCTCGGCGTCGGTGATCTTAAACATTGTCTTGTCCTCCAATATTGTTTAGAATTCGTTGAAGTCTCCAGCATCGAACAGCAGACCGCTTCTGAATTTCAGGCTGAGCTTGCTTTCAGGGGGCTTGCGCTTGAAAACAGGCTTTCCGTTCACCAGCTCTGCATACACGGAAAAACTGCAGCGCGTACCTTGGAGAGTGATGTAAACACCGTTCTGATAAGCACGGAGTTCGCCAAGTTCCAGTCCCCAAGAAGTGGTAAACTCAAGGTTTCGGCTCAACGCATTGTGGAGAGATGACTTCTTGTTGTCCGGCATCATCCTGAAAAGCTCCAGCGCTTGCTTCTCGCAGTGCACGTTTTTTGATTTCCATGGTTCAGCCCTCCTCAACGACCCATCCGGCACAATAGCCGGGATCGCGAAGCCTTGCCTTTGCAAGTGCTTCATCGAATGTCCGGGCACGAACCCGGACAGGCGGCAGGTCGCCGCCCACGATTTCCCATGTAGCCATGGGCGCTACAAACTTCACCATGTGGTCCTCCCTCAGCTCCTGCTATCCCGCCGGATGCTCAAAATCTGGTCGTTGTCTCCGAAGCTCCGTTCCTGCAGGTTCTCGATGTCGTAAATCAGGAACGCAAGAATCAGAGCTTCCCGTGTGCAGCGCTTCCGCTCCCGGAACGTGTACGGCGTCTTGGCTTTTAACAGCCGCTCCGCCACATCGTCCACAATGTCCAGTGTGGTGGTATAGGTCTGCGGCGCTGCCGGGCCGCGGCCATGCGATGTGTACTCAACAAGAAGTCTCATTCGTCCTCGTCCTCCTCTCCCTCGGTAACGCTATCCATCTGGACGCTCCCGTAGGTGTAGCCGTTGTCGTTGCGAATGTAGACGGGCTGGTCTTCGTCGTACTGGCTCAGGATGTCAATCAACTCCCCCACCGTCATGGTGTCGTGGCACTGGCTGGGAGAGTACCCATCCCGGCGGCTGTCAATGTAAACATTCGTCATGGTATTGTCCTTTCTATCTAACAGGTGTTTGAATCATTTGTTAGATATATTATAATCTCACAAAAGTGAGATATCAATACGATATTCTCATTTTTGTGAGATTCATGCTTTTGCACAAAAAGGTGGTGTTCTATTTGTTGTTTTGGGAACGTTTTTATCGGATGTGCGAAATCCGCGGAACAAAGCCAAATCCGCTTGCCAAAGAGCTTGGCATCTCATCTGGAGCCGTCACACGCTGGAAGAATGCAGAAGATCCTCCGTCTGGAAAAACGCTCATGCTGCTTGCGGACAAACTGGATTGTTCCGTTGATTACCTGCTTGGCCGCACCGATGATCCTGTTCTTCATCAATTGGATTCGTCCTCGTCGTCGGCTATATAACGTGCGCGCCCGCGCGTGATGAAGACGATAGTCTTCATATCTTCTTATTCTTTTTCTTCTTCTTTTCTTAAGAAGATGGGTTTTTTCGGTTTTTAAAAAACCCAATGGGTTTTCACATTTCAC
>OOCL01002065.1_pt1 | contig 10137 bp, 4 predicted proteins | sample 1671211 | NCBI WGS metagenome assembly OOCL01 (sample SAMN06348133, study PRJEB24527) | human gut metagenome | biome: human gut; feature: ankylosing spondylitis patient; material: feces | host: Homo sapiens | place: China | collected 2015-10 | reverse complement strand
GAACTTATTGATATAGTCATTGGCTCCCATGTCCGTCAGTGCCTTCAGTTTGTTGTAAAGAGAGGCCCGGCTCATGCCGATTTCTTTGCATATAAAAGGAATATCCAATCGGCTACTGTCCAGATTCTCTTGAATGATCTTGTTCAGTTTGAGCAGGAACGTTTCATCTGCCTGGCTGAAGGTGCTTTCTTCCGGAGCGGGGATCAGTCCTGCGTTCAGATATCTCTTCTTGGTATGTTCACGGTTTTTTAGTCGGTTACGGATCAGTTCCATCAGCATTTCCACTTCGAACGGTTTGGTCAGATAGGCGTCCGCACCGTTTTTGTAGCCGCTCATCTGACTTTGTTTGTCGTCTCTTGCCGTCAGCAGGATAACGGGGATGTGACTGATCGCAATGTCTTCCTTTATGTTTTTGCAAAGCTCATATCCGTTCATGCGGGGCATCATGACGTCACTTACGATGATGTCGGGAGTATGGCTTTTGATAAGCTGAAGTGCCTCTACACCATCAGAGGCAGTCAATATACGTTTGAAGTATTCTCCCAGTGCTTTCTTTAAGAAGTCCGTCAGGTCGGGATTGTCGTCTACCACCAGAATGCTGTAGGGAGCGGTGGCGAAGCTGTCTTCCTCTTGTGACTGCTTGCTGCTGTCGTCGCTCATCAATTCATTCAGATACGCTTTGGGCTGGCAGATGATCTCTTCCGATTCCAGTTTCAGCGGTAGTTCGAAGAAGAAGGTGGCTCCCGATTCCGAATTGTCCCGTGCGCCGATGGAGCCGTCGTGCAGTTCTACCAGAATCTTGGAGTAAGACAAGCCGATGCCCGTTCCGCTCTGTTCGCCCATGCCCTGATAAAAACGGGTGAAGAGCTTCTGTGTATCTACCTGCTGCAATCCGCAACCTTGGTCGGTAATGGAGATGCGTACTCTTTTTTCTTCGGGCAGCAGTTCTGAAGTGATGGTGATTTCCGTGTCTTGCGGGCTGTGTTTCAGTGCATTGATCAGCAGATTACTCAGAATGATTTCACATTTGTCCTTATCGAAACTCACTATTTTGATGCGTGGATCGAGCCGGTAATGAATCTGTATATTCTTTGCTTCCCCTTCGCTGACGAAATCTTGCGATACATGTTCGATCCATTCGTTGAGCGGGTGAGGCTGTATGAGCAGTTTGCTTTCTCCCACTTCCATCTTGCGCACATCGAGCACCATGTTGATCAGATTCTTCATTCGTTGAGACTGCCGGTAAATCGCTTTCAGCGGCAGGTATTGGGTATCTGCCGGGGATAAGGACTTCAATATGCGGCTGAGCGGAGCGTGGATCAGTGTCAGTGGAGTACGCAGTTCGTGGCTGATATTGATCAGGAAACGTACTTTTTCTTCGTACACCTGTTGCTCGTGCTCCTTCATGGCCCATTTCAACTTATCTTCTTTTCGTTTCAGTGTTCTCCGGAAAGTTTCGACAATCATTCCGGTTACTAACAAGGCACAGCCCAGCGTGAACCACCATGTGCGGTACCAGGGAGGGAGTACGGTCAGTTCCAGTATCTGCTGACTGGGAATCCAGCTGCCGTCCTTTGCTGTGCAGGAAGCCATAATCTGATAATCGCCGGGCGGAAGCGAGCGGATGACCAGTTCCGGGTTGTACGATTCGATCTGCTGGTCGTTCAGCCCTTCTATCTGATACCGATACACTTTCTGCCGGAAGATATCCTCTTCTTTGGACATGATACGGATACTTATATTACTGTTCCAGGGAACGGAAATTCCGGTCGGGTCACCGCACAGTTCATTGTTGACGGATTCTCCGTTGACGATGACATCCGATAATTGCAGTTTGGGCAGCTCGGAAGTAGCCGGCGGCAGATTGCTGTTGATATGCAGCAGTCCTTTGACGCCGCCCATGTAGACATCTCCGTGGCTGCTCAGCAGACGGGGTTTGGAAAGATATTCGTTTTGAATGGCACCATCCGATTCGCCGAACAGTACGAATTTCTTTTCTTTGATGAGCCATGCGAAAAGCATGTCATTCGTTCCGAACCATACTTTTCCCTGCTGGTCGCACACGATGAGCGTTACTTCCGTGAATAGCGTGGTGGTAAAGGGAGTACGTACTTTGGTAGCGGGATTATAGTGGATCAGTCCGTAGTTGCTCCCTATCCAGAAGTCTCCGTATTCGTCACGCGCAACGGAATTGATGACCGTATCGTTGAAGCAACGGAACAGAGACGTCAGGCGGTTGTTCCGTTTGTCCAGTTGGTAGATACGTTTCGTATCGTTGAGATAGGTATAGTTTTCGTGATTGGTGATGGGCAGAAGAGCGCCGATGATGTCCTGTCCCTCCTGTTCGGTGGCAATCCGGAAAGTGCGTTTGTTCAGGTCGTATTGATAGACGTGGTCGCCGAGCAGCAGCACGTTGTCGGGGCTGTTTTGATACAGGTTGACCGCTTTTCCCCGATTGCAGAGGCGGGTGGTCGTTTCGTCGTCAATGATTGTGAACGGTTGTTTCTCTCCGGTAGACGGATTGAAGACGAACACTCCCTGTGAGAAGAGCGAGATCAGTAGTTTGTCGGGAGTGAACTGACAGATAGATGCCACTTTGTCTTCCCACGTAGAGAGATAATGGGTGAACTTCTCCGTGAGAGGATTGAAAAGGTTGACTCCGCCTCCGTCTGTTCCGATCCATATTTTATCGTCGGACTGCTGATAGAGGCTGAGGATGGTGTTGTTGCTCAGTCCACGGTCGTTGCCGGGCACTACGTCCGTGTAGGTCACCATTGACACTTCGCGGATGCTGATCAGTCCGTTCCGGATACTTCCTGCCCATATATTGTTGTTACGGTCGTTGTAGAGGCTGAGGATGGAGTTGGCGGGGAGCGAATAGTTGTCTCTGCCGGGGATGTGTTCCAGCAGGGAAAGCTGTCCGGTTTCCGGTTCGAGGATGTTGATACCGCCTCCGTCCGTTCCGATCCATAGTTTGTTCTCCCGTTCGGCAAGGCTGAGTATGACATTGTTGCTCAGCGAGGAGTTGCGGGTGGTGTATGATGCCAGTTGTTTTCCGTTCCGGTCGAAACAGTAGAGCCCGTTATTGTAGGGGGCAATCCATATCCGGTTCTTCGAGTCGATGATCATGCTCATAATCTCCTTTCCGCAGTCGAAAGGCGGGCGGCTGTATGCTCCGGTTTTCAGGTTGAGCAGGAGTAGCCCTTGCCAGCGGCTGCAACAGAGTACAGTTTCTTCATCCCAAAGGCTGAGTATCGTGATATTGAAGTTTCTGAAATCCGGTGTCTGGTCGAATTCCTGCAGCAGGCGGAAAGAACCGTCCCGGTAGCTGTAAAAGTAAATTTTGTTTTTGGCTCCGAATAATAACCCCTCTGGGGTAGGGCAGGTGGAATATGCGGTGATGTTCTTTCCTTTTTCGTCGGTTGGCAGGTAGAAGTCGTCACTTTGCCGTTGGTAGCGTGCCACCCCTTTATCAGTCAAGATCCAGATATTGTATTGTTCGTCTTCTGCAATCTGAAGGACGAGGTCGTGAGGCAACGAATGCGGATCGTCTGCATGATGGATGTATTTCTTCAGTTCGTGGCCGTCAAACCGTCCCAGACCGGAGCGGGTGCCTATCCACACGAATCCCTGTTCATCCGTAAGGATACACCGGACGGTGGAAGGTAGTCCTTCTTTCAGAGAAATCTGCTTGTAATAGTAATGCCCCGCCTGTAAAGGAAGGACACCGGCCATTTGTGTGATAAATGCGATGCATAGGACGATATAGAGTCTTGCTTTCATTGAATTAGGTCGAGTAAACAGAAGCAAAGATAATACATTCGGATGAATATTGAATAAAATGATATAGAGTTTTGAGCAAAGATGATATTAATTTATCTATAATCTTTATCTTTGCTCGAAAATGTACGACTATGATTACCGAAGAACTACAGAAACTTTATCAGTCATATACGGGCGTTCCCGCTGAAAACATAACAGAATTACCGTCTTCCGGTTCCAACCGCCGTTATTTTCGGCTGACGGGTATAGAAACATTGATTGGAGTCTACGGGGCTTCTATTGATGAGAATGAGGCATTTCTTTATATGGCAGGACACTTCCGCAAATGTGGACTGCCTGTTCCCGAAGTGCGCATTGCCTCGGAAGATAAGACCTATTATTTGCAGGAGGATTTGGGCGATACTCTGTTGTTCCATGCCATAGAGAAAGGACGTGCTACCAGCGTCTTTTCAGAAGAGGAAAAAGAGTTGCTTCGCAAAACGATTCGTCTGCTTCCTGCTATTCAATTTGCCGGGGCGGATGGATTTGATTTTTCCCGCTGTTATCCTCAACCGGAGTTCAACCAACGCTCTATTCTGTGGGATTTGAATTACTTCAAATATTGCTTCCTGAAAGCTACCGGCATGGAGTTTCAGGAAGACAAACTGGAAGATGATTTCCAAAAAATGAGCGATGTCTTGCTCCGCAGTTCTTCCGCTACTTTCATGTATCGTGATTTTCAAAGCCGTAATGTGATGATAAAAGACGGGGAACCGTGGTTTATCGACTTTCAGGGCGGACGCAAAGGCCCGTTCTATTATGACATAGCCTCTTTCCTGTGGCAGGCGAAAGCGAAATATCCCGATAGCCTCCGTAAAGAACTGCTGCAAGAATATATGGAAGCTCTTCGCAAATACCAACCGATTGACGAATCCTATTTTTATAGCCAGCTTCGCCACTTTGTCCTTTTCCGTACGCTGCAAGTGCTGGGAGCCTACGGTTTCCGTGGTTACTTTGAAAAAAAACCGCATTTTATCCAAAGCGTTCCTTATGCCATCGAAAACCTGCGTGAATTGTTGAAAGAAGAATATCCGGAATATCCGTATCTCTGTAACGTTTTGCGGGAGCTTACTGGACTGAAACAATTTACGGACGACCTGAAAAAGCGGCAGCTAACCGTCAAAGTAATGAGCTTTGCCTATAAGAAAGGAATTCCTGATGACTCTACCGGCAATGGAGGAGGTTATGTATTCGACTGCCGCGCCGTGAATAATCCCGGCAAGTATGAGCGTTACAAACCTTTCACCGGACTGGATGAACCTGTAATCACTTTCTTGGAAGAAGATGGCGAAATACTTCGTTTCCTCGATCATGTCTATGCTTTGGTAGATGCCTCCGTGAAACGTTATATGGAACGCGGATTCAGCAATTTGTCCGTCTGCTTCGGTTGCACCGGCGGACAGCATCGTTCTGTTTATTCAGCCCAGCACCTGGCAGAGCACCTGAATCAGAAATTTGGTGTGAAAGTCGAACTGGTGCATCGGGAACAGAATATCGAACATACGTTTGAGGCAACAATCTAAGAAGAGTAAATGTAAAGAAGAAAGTAACCGAAAGAATGAAAGCAATGATATTTGCAGCCGGTTTGGGTAGCCGGCTGAAGCCACTCACCGATACCATGCCGAAGGCTTTAGTTCCCATAGCCGGACGTCCGATGTTGGAACATGTGATTTTAAAACTGAAAGCTGCCGGATTCACAGAAATAGTGATTAACATCCACCATTTTGGCGAACAGATACTTGACTTCCTGAAAGCCAATGAGAATTTTGGACTCATCATACATATTTCCGACGAACGCGACTTGTTGCTCGACACCGGTGGGGGAGTTAAGAAAGCCCGTTCTTTCTTTGAAAATTCCGATAAGCCTTTCCTGATACACAATGTAGATATTCTTTCAGACGTGAACCTGAAAGAACTATATGACTATCATCTACAAAGCGGTGCTGTTGCCACTTTACTGGCCAGCCAACGTAAAACCTCCCGCTATCTTCTTTTTGATACAGACAAGAGACTTTGCGGATGGATAAACAAGGATACGGAACAAGTGAAACCGGAAGGTTTTCAGTATGATCCTTCTCTTTATCAGGAATATGCATTCAGTGGTATCCATGTACTTTCGCCCGCCATTTTTCAATGGATGACCTCTCCCCGTTGGGAGGGTAAATTCTCTATTATGGATTTCTATCTTGCCACTTGCCGGCAAGTAAACTATGGTGGGTATTTGACAGAAAAGTTACATCTGATTGATATAGGCAAACTGGAAACATTAGCGAAAGCAACAGACTTTTTATACCAAAATACCAAATAAAGATACTGAAAGAGGCTAAAAAGCCTCTTTCTTGCTATGTAACAAAATATTTAAGTAACTTTGCTTGGATAAACAATCAATATTGTAATACTATACAAATTTTGCTGCATGGAACAGACTTTGGTAAATGGGATAGCTGACAACTTATTGCACAACATCTTTAATGACCTGTCTGTAGGCTTGGAGTTGTATGATAAGGACGGTCTCATGATAGATGTCAATTATTCGCGGTTGAGATCAATGGGGATAAAAGACAAAAAGGATATTCTGGGCTATAATCTATTTAATTACACTAGTTTCTCTGATGAAATCAAAGAACAGGTCAGAAAAGGAGAAACAGTGCGTTTCATGGCAAAATATAATTTTGATGACTTGCGTCATCTTTTTCCTACTAATCTGTCCGGTATAAAATTCTTCGAGATTACCGTTTCTTTCGTACATAATGAAAAGTCGGAAATTACGAATTATATGGTGATTAGTCAGGATGTCACCGAACGTGTTCTGTGGCAAAACAAATATGATAATCTTTACGAAGAAGCGGTGCGCTCAAAAAAAGAACTCCTTGAGAGCGAACAAAGAATGATCCAATTGATTCGTCAGAATGAGTTGGTATTGAACAATATTAATTCGGGATTAGCATATATTGCGAACGACTATATCGTACAATGGGAGAATATCTCGCTTTGTAGTAAAAGCCTTTCTTATGAGGCTTACAAAAAAGGGGAACTTTGCTATCTGACGGCTCATAATCGCACCACTCCTTGTGAGAACTGTGTGATGCAACGTGCCCGGAGATCCGGTCAGGTAGAGTCTATCTTGTTTAATTTGGATAACAAGCATGTCATAGAAGTCTTTGCTACTCCCATATTTAATGAACAGGGAGATGTTGACGGAGTCGTGATTCGCGTAGATGATGTTACCGAGCGACAGCACATGATAGGTGAACTTGAAACGGCAAGGAGCCGTGCTGAACAATCCGATAAGTTGAAATCCGCCTTTCTGGCAAATATGAGCCACGAAATCCGTACACCGTTAAATGCTATCGTTGGTTTTTCCGATTTATTGATGGTGACGGAAGATCAAGAAGAAAAAGAAGAATTTATTCAGATTATCAATGCCAACAATGAGTTGCTTTTGAAACTGATTAACGACATACTGGATCTTTCGAAAATAGAAGCCGGCTCGGTAGAACTGAAATACGAAGATTTTGATTTGGCTGTTTATTTCAACGAATTAGCTGCTTCGATGCATCGTCGTGTAGTAAATCCGCAGGTTCGGTTAGTTCCCGTGAATCCTTATGAAACCTGTACCGTTCGTTTGGATAAAAACCGGTTAGCGCAGATTCTCACTAACTTTGTAACTAATGCTATCAAATATACCTCCAAAGGAACTATTGAAATGGGGTATGAAAAGATAGACGGAGATATTCGTCTTTACGTTCGCGATACAGGTATTGGTATACCGGAAGATAAAAAAGACAAGGTGTTCCATCGTTTTGAGAAACTGGATGAATTTGCACAGGGAACCGGACTGGGACTGTCTATTTGTAAAGCCATCGTTGAGGCTTGCAGGGGAGAGATAGGCTTTGAGTCGGAATTTGATAAAGGGTCTTTATTTTGGGCGGTTTTGCCATGCCAGTTTGATTCGGTTGACAGCGAGCCGACTTCTTCACGTCGGAATAATGAGAAGGATGCAGATAATGAAAGCATTCTTGACTCCGAAGAAACAAAGAAAGTACCTAAAAGAGTGCTGGTCGTTGAAGATATTCAAAGTAACTTCTTTTTGGTATCTTCTATCTTGAAAAATAAATGCCAGTTGTTACACGCACCGAATGGACTGGAGGCAGTTGAGATTGTCCGTACCCAACCGGTGGATTTGGTACTGATGGATATGAAGATGCCTGTTATGGACGGGCGTACTGCAACCTCGGAGATCCGGAAGTTTAATGCTGAAATTCCAATTATCGCCCTGACTGCTCATGCCTTTGATGCCGACCGGGTAGCTGCGTTGAAAGCCGGTTGTGATGATTATCTGGTGAAGCCGATCAATGGTGCGAAGTTGATGCAGACTCTGAAAGAGTATGGTTGTTGAAAGGAGGGGATTAAAAATGTGCTGATCTGAAAAAGGGTATATTCTATTCTTTCTGTTTTTAATATATCGGTCACTTGTTTGTGGTGAAGGAAAAAACGCTCTGCATTTTGGATGAAAGAATGTAGGGTTGTTTGTTATCCTGGATAATTCCTGTCTAAAAATAAATAATTTCTCTGTATTGCTATCTATATGCTTACTATTTGCCCGTATGTAGTTTGCTTTATCATTTTTCTTTTGTGCGCTTGTGATGATGAACTAGCCTATAAACGGGCTTTTCCGAGGGCTTTTATAACTTGGTCGGTGAGTATGGAAGGCTTTCTCGGTGAGGAAGGATGTGTTCCTCACCGAGGAATGGCTTATTGCTCACCGAGGAAAATCATTTATTTCTTTAAAGAAAACGCATATCATCTGAAAATATATGCTGTATTGTGGCGGTAATATGCATATATATGTGATAATATGGATGCTTTTAATTCCGGATTACCATCTTCAATAGTTTTGTTTTCTTTCTTAATCTGAAAAATAGAACATTTCTCTTGTTTGTTTGGAGGAATTGAAAGGGAGACAGCTTACTATAAAAGGCTATAAATCCGTAAAGTTTGGGATTGTTTTTTATGTTTATGGATTTAAATAGTTACCTTTGCTAAAAATAGAATATCATGTCCAAATACGTCAATCCTTTTACTGATATAGGATTTAAAATTATTTTTGGTCAACCGGCCAGTAAGAATTTGCTCATCACTTTGTTGAACGAACTACTTGCAGGTGAACATCATATTACAGAACTTACTTTTCTGGATAAGGAAGATCATGCGGACAATGTGAGTGATAAAGGTATCATTTATGATCTTTATTGCCGTACAGCAAGTGGTGAGTATATTATCGTGGAGATGCAGAATCGTTGGCACAGTAATTTTTTAGATCGTACACTTTATTATGTTTGTCGTGCTGTGAGTCGGCAGATAGAATCTCCTTCTTCAAAAGAAGTCCCTGTCCCTGAAGATCCGATGACTGCAAGAGAACCACTTGTCTCTTATGGAAAGCAGTATAGACTACCTACTATATATGGAATTTTCCTGATGAATTTCAAAGAGGAAAATTTAGAGGCTAAATTCCGTACGGATACGGTTCTTTCCGACCGTGATACAGGGAAGATTGTTAATCCGCATCTCCGGCAGATTTATTTGCAATTTCCTTATTTTACAAAGGATTTGTCGGACTGCCATACATTATATGATAAATTAATTTATGCACTGAAGAATATGAGCAATTGGAATAGAATGCCGGATGCTTTGAAAGAACAAGTGTTTGAACATCTGGCGAGATTGGCAGCAGTTGCCGATCTTTCGGAAGAAAACCGTATCGCTTATGATAAGGCATTAGATCGGTATAGGGTCAACCAAATTGTAGAGGAGGATGAACGGCGTAAAAACGAAGAGATGCGGAGAAAAGCGGCTGAAGAAGGGATGAAAGAAGGGCTAAAGGAAGGGATAAGAGAAGGAATAAAGGAAGGAATAAAGGAAGGAATGGAGAAAGGGATGGAGAAAGGAGAGCAAAAGAAGCAAATTGAAATTGCTCGGAAGATGAGAGAGGACGGAATATCCATTGATATAATTATCAAATACACGGGTCTTCAATCTTCTGATATAGAAAACCTATAATATATCTTCGTAGGAAAATTGTTGTAGTTATATTAGGATAAAATATAAAAGAGGCGGGAATATTCAGGAATGAATACTTCCGCTTTCTTTTTTTGATTCGTAAGATGTCCAACAATGTCTATAATACCGCAATTTGTCGATGAAATGGATGATTTTAGATAAAAATGGAAGAATTATAGTAAAAATAGAACATACATATTTAGTAACCACATCTATATTTGCGTATGGATTTCAGCAAATAAAGTCTGGAATGAG
>OOCL01002034.1_pt1 | contig 10234 bp, 6 predicted proteins | sample 1671211 | NCBI WGS metagenome assembly OOCL01 (sample SAMN06348133, study PRJEB24527) | human gut metagenome | biome: human gut; feature: ankylosing spondylitis patient; material: feces | host: Homo sapiens | place: China | collected 2015-10 | reverse complement strand
TCAGCTTTACCGCAAAGCCCGGCGAGACCACCGCCATCATCGGCTCCACCGGCTGCGGCAAGTCCACCCTGCTCAACCTGATCCCCCGCTTTTACGATGTGACCAGCGGCAAGGTGACCGTGGACGGCATTAACGTGCGCGAGATGCCGCAGGCACAGCTGCACGACCTGCTGGGCTATGTACCCCAGAAGGGTGTGCTGTTCAGCGGCACCATTGACAGCAACCTGAAATTCGGCGGCGAGGATATCACCGACGCACAGGTGCATAAAGCCGCCGCCATTGCGCAGGCCACTGATTTTATCGAGGCAAAGCCCGAGGGCTACCAAAGCCCCATTGCACAGGGCGGCTCCAACGTATCCGGCGGTCAGAAGCAGCGGCTTTCCATTGCCCGGGCAATTGCCAAAAATCCCAAGGTCTACCTGTTTGACGACAGCTTCTCGGCGCTGGACTACAAGACCGATGTAACGCTGCGCCGCGCTTTGAAGGCACAGACCGACAACGCCACTGTGATCATTGTGGCACAGCGCATTTCCACCGTGCTGCACGCAAACCAGATTCTTGTACTGGACGAAGGCAGGCTGGTGGGCAAGGGCACTCACGCCCAGCTGATGGTCAGCTGCCCGGAATATCAGGAGATTGCCCGCAGCCAGCTGAGCCAGAAGGAGCTGGCGCTGGATACCCTGAATACAGAAAAGGAGGGTGAGTGATATGCCCAGACCCGGACGTCCCACCACCGAGCGCGCCAAGGACTTTAAAGGCACGCTGCGGCAGCTCATCCGCACTATGAGCCACTACAAGCTGCCCCTTGCGGCAGCCATGCTGTTTGCTGTTCTTTCCACCATCTTCAACATTGCAGGCCCCAAGGTGCTGGCAAAGGCCACCACCGCCCTTGCCACCGGCTGGATCGCCCGGCTGCGCGGCACCGGCAGCATCGATTTTGTGTATATCGGCCGCATCCTGCTGTTTTTGCTGGGAATGTACCTGTTGAGCAGCGCTTTCAGCTTTATTCAGGGCTGGCTGATGACCGGCCTTTCTCAGAAGGTCTGCTACGACTTCCGCCGCCAGATCAGCGAAAAGATCAACCGCCTGCCGCTGGCGTACTTTGAAAAGCGCACCGTGGGCGAGGTGCTCTCCCGCATTACCAACGATGTGGACACACTGGGTCAGAGCCTGAACCAGAGCATCACCCAGCTGATCACCAGCGTGACCACCATGATCGGTGTGCTGGTGATGATGCTCTCCATCAGTCCCCGCATGACCCTGATTGCCCTGCTGATCTTACCGGTATCGCTGGCGCTGGTGCTGGTGGTGGTCAAGTTCAGCCAGAAGTACTTCAAGGCACAGCAGGCCACGCTGGGCGTGGTCAACGGTCAGGTCGAGGAGGTCTACGCCGGCCACAACGTGGTCAAGGCGTTTAACCGCGAAGCCGTGGTACTGGCAGACTTCAACGCCGCCAACGATAAGCTGTACGAATCCGCATGGAAGAGCCAGTTCCTCTCCGGCCTGATGATGCCCATCATGAACTTTGTGGGCAACCTGGGCTATGTGGCGGTGGCCATCGTGGGCAGCATTTTTGCTGCAAACGGCGTTATCACCATTGGTGATATTCAGGCTTTTATCCAGTATGTCAAAAACTTTACCCAGCCCATCCAGCAGCTTTCGCAGGTGTCCAATATGCTGCAAAGCATGGCTGCTGCTGCCGAGCGCGTGTTCGAGTTTTTGAATGAGCCGGAGGAAGAGCAGCTGGCAGACCCTGCCCGCCATGCCGACCCCGCCGACATTGACGGACAGGTCACCTTTGACCATGTGCGCTTCGGCTACACCCCGGACAAGACCGTCATCCACGACTTCAGCTGCACGGTGCAGCCCGGCCAGAAGGTGGCCATCGTAGGCCCCACCGGTGCGGGCAAGACCACCATGGTCAAGCTGCTGATGCGCTTTTACGATGTGGACGCCGGTTCCATCACCCTGAACGGCCACGATGTACGGGACTTTGACCGCAGCGCCTTGCGCGAGGGCTTTGGCATGGTGCTGCAGGACACATGGCTGTTCAAGGGCACCATCATGGAGAACATCCGCTACGGCCGGCTGGACGCCACCGATGAAGAGGTGATCGCCGCCGCAAAGGCTGCCAACGCCGACCACTTTATCCGCACCCTGCCCGGCGGCTACCAGATGGAACTGAACGAGGACGCCTCCAACGTCAGTCAGGGACAGAAGCAGCTGCTTACCATCGCCCGCACCATTCTGGCAGATAACCGCATCCTGATTTTGGACGAGGCTACCAGCAGCGTGGATACCCGCACCGAGCAGCGCATCCAGACCGCCATGGACCGCCTGATGGAGGGGCGCACCAGCTTTGTCATCGCCCACCGCCTTTCCACCATCCGGGACGCCGACCTCATCCTTGTCATGCGAGACGGCGACATTGTGGAGCAGGGCACCCACGACCAGCTGATTGAGGCCGGCGGTTTCTACGCTGACCTGTACAACAGCCAGTTCGAGGATGTGGTGGATTAAAGCACCTGTTATCGCAGTATAATTGCAAAAAGAGCACCTGTCGCCTTTTTAGGGCAATAGGTGCTCTTTGTTTTACCCTCTCAGTCATCGCTGCGCGATGCCAGCTCCCCCGAGAGGGGGGAGTTTTTCTACATCTGTCGGTCAAGCTCTCCCTTTGGGAGAGCTTGCACGAAAGTGCCTGAGAGGGTTTTCGTCTTTTCTTTATGATTCCTCCACCGGTTCCAGCTTCAAGCCGAACAGCTTTTCCGAGAGAGACGGCAACAGCTGCTGCAAGGCGCGGACATAGGCCATTACCACCGGGTCCTCGCGCTTTTGCCCCAGCACAACGCCGAAGCGGTGTCCCCTGCCCCAGTCCAGTACCCGCACAAAACTGAGGTCCGGCCTGCGGTAATAGACCGCCGGAACCATTTTGAGTGCCGGGTCGCCGTAGGCTGCACTGCGGATGCCGCCCACCGGCGTAAACTCCACCCCTCGGTCCATTCCCTCCTGCAGCAGGCTTGTTTCGTAGACAGTCTGGTACATCTCCTTGATGGGCAGCCAGCGGTATTGCAATGCCTGTTCCAAGGTCAGTCTGCCCACCGGCATATCAGCGGGCGGGTGGATGGGGATGCAAAGTTCCGGCATATAGAACAGCGGCACAAAGGTAAGCCCCTGCGCGTAGAACTCTGCACTTTCCAGCTGGAAGGAAAGATCCATTTTCCCTTTTTTCAGGCTGCGCCAAACCTCGCTGCGGTTGGCACACTGTCCCAGAATAGGCGTGTATTGCAGACACAGCTCGCTTGTCAGTGAAAATACATCATACACGAACATCCGCATTGCCTCATGACACCCTGCGATGATCAGATGTCTTTCCGGCGGTTTTTCCTGCTGCTGCACTGCGCGGGCATGGCACACTGCCTGCTGATACAAGGCCACCAGCTGCTTTGCCTTGGGGTAAAAATCCTGCCCCGACGGGGTCAGCACCACCCGGCGCGGCACATGCTGGAACAGCTCGAACTGCAATTGCCCTTCCAGCGTGCGGATCTGCTGCGAAAGTGCCGACTGGGAAAGATACAGTGCCTCTGCCGCCGCAGAAAAGCTGTTCAGTTCCACGATCTTTACAAAGCCTTCCAGTGCGCTCTCGTTCATGCTTTCCTTCCTCCTGCAATACATTAGGTTTTCCTAAATTATAATATAAAAAATATGAATTGTAAACAGCACCCTTCTACGCTACAATTGTTAAGGATTCAGCAAAGTGTCTTTTACTTTGCTGCACGATAAGAAGGAACACAAAGAAGGACAAAAAGAAAGAGAGCGTACCTATGAACAAGATCTCCCGTAAGGGCTTTATCAAGATTGCTGCTGCCGCCGCCATGAGCGGCGTGACCGCCGGTGCTCTGGCTGCCTGCAATGCCGCCTCCGGTTCTGCTTCCGCTTCCACTTCCGGTGCTGCCGGACTGTACACCCCCGGCACCTACGAGGGCACTGCCGAGGGCATTTCCTCTACCGTCAAGGTCACTATGACCTTCTCCGACAGCGCTGTCACCGACGTGGTGGTGGATACCTCCGGCGAGACCGCTTCCTTCGGCGCTGCCGCTGCCGATGAGCTGCGCGAGCAGCTGCTGGCTGCTGGTTCTGCCGAGATCGACGGTGTTTCCGGTTCTACCATCACCTCCGACGCCGTGATGAAGGCTGCCAAGAGCTGCTACGCACAGGCTAAGGGCGAGGCCGTGGTCTCCAGCGTGCAGCTGCCCACCGGCGATGAGAACGACTGGCTGGGCAAAGAGCCTGACATCGACGAGGCCGCCATCACCGAGACCGTGGACACCGACATCCTGATCGTAGGTGCAGGCAACGGCGGTATGTTCGCTGCCGCCTATGCTGCTGCCAACGGCCTGAACTTCCGTGTTATCGAGCAGAACGCCAACGTGCAGGACACCCGTCACTGGTACGGCGCTGTTGATTCTGCTGCCGCTAAGGAGGCTGGCGAACCCGCCACCGATAAGGCAAAGCTGCTGAGCGAGATCTCCCGCTATGCCTCCGGCAAGTGCGACCAGCGCGTTGTCAAGACCTGGATCAACGAGTCTGCCGCTATGCACGACTTCATGCGCAGCATTCTGGAGGATAAGTACGGCTGGGTGTGCGATTTCACCTCCGGCAGCGAGGCTGCATGGCCTGCAGAGAATGCCGAGCACAACACCGACTACCTCTACCCTGTGCAGGAGCATAACTATATGGCCAGCGAGCGCGAGTCCGGTCTGGCTCGCAATGAGCTGCTGCTGCAGTACATCCAGGAGCTGGGCTACGATGTAGACTTCAAGACCAGCCTTGCCAAGCTGGAAAAGAACAGCGATGGCCGCATTACCGGTATCATCGCCCAGAGCACCGAAGATGACCACTTCATCCGCTACAACGCCAATCAGGGCGTGCTGCTGGCCTGCGGCGGCTTTCCCGGCAACCCCTACATGATGGAGCAGCTGGACCCGCTGGGCACCAGCGTGACCACCGCCTGCTCCTACTCCCCCGCCGACAAGGGCTACGGCATCCGTGCAGCAGTGTGGGCAGGCGCTAATCTGGACAAGGAAGCCGCTCCCATGCTGTTTGACCGCGGCATCGTTGCCCCCGGTGTGGATGCCGGTTATGTAGACAGCGACTCCGCCTTTGGCGGCAAGGCCTTCCCCGGTAAGATCCGCCAGTATAATCCCGGCACCCAGCCCTTCCTGAAGGTGAACCGCAACGGCGAGCGTTTTGCCAACGAGAGCTGCCCCTACAACGATATCGTCTACGCTGCCGCCCACCAGCCGGGCCGCGTCTACGCACAGATCTGCGATGCCAACATTTTGGAGGACGCAAAGCGTTTCCACACCATCGGCTGCTCTGCCCAGACCCGCAACGGCGGTGAGAAGTACATTCAGGGCAAGATGGACGAGGCTATCGAGGCCGGTGCACTGTTCAAGTGCGATACGCTGGACGAGCTGGCCGACAAGATGGGCTTTACCGGCGCCGCCAAAGACACCTTCCTTGCTACCGTGGAGCGCTACAATGAGCTGTACGATAAGCAGAACGACGAGGACTTCGGCAAGCCCGCTTACCGTCTGAGCGCCATCCGCACCGCCCCCTTCTACGGCTGCTGGCTGGGTGCTTCCCTGCTGACCACTGAGCAGGGCATCGCCATCAACGAAAAGGGTCAGGCTCTGGACACCAACAACCAGCCCATGGAGGGTCTGTACATCACCGGCGATATGTCCGGCAGCTTCTTTGCCAACAACTACCCCTGCCTGATGGCCGGTGTGGCTATGGGGCGTACCCTGACCTACGCCATGAAGGCTGTCAAGCAGATGGCTGGTCTGGAGAACGCCTGATAAAGCGCTGTTCTCCGGCATACTCTAAGCGTTTCTTCTTTTCTTCTTTTTCATGTGAAGAGGGGCGGTCCCATTTGGGGCTGCCCCTCTTTGCTTTTTTACCCCGCACGCCCCCTACACAAATGCCCGCGATTGTGCTATGATAAGCGTGAAACCGGGCAGTTCATTCCCGCCCGGTCAGAGATCGAGGTGTTTGTACAAATGTCGGATATTCTGGATACCTTACGGCAGGAAGGGGTAGACCCCGCCCTGCTTACGGCGGTGCAGGAATACCGCGCCGCCCATCCGCTCAGCGAGGCGCTGCGCCCGCGCATCCCTGCCCCTGCCTTTACCTACTACGGCAAGGAGGTGTGGGAGCAGGCGCTGGCGGCCATCCTCTGCGGCGAAAACCTGCTGCTGGCCGGCGGCAAAGCCACCGGCAAAAACGTGCTGGCAGAAAACCTTGCCGCCGCTTTTGGCCGCCCCGCATGGGACATCTCTTTTCATGTAAACATGGATGCCGCCTCCCTCATCGGCATGGATACCTTTGCGGGCGGGCAGGTGGTGTTCCGTCCCGGGCCGGTGTACCGCTGCGCACAGTGCGGCGGCTTCGGCGTGCTGGACGAGATCAACATGGCCAAAAACGAGGCGCTGGCGGTGCTGCACGCGGTGCTGGACTTCCGCCGCGCCATTGACGTGCCCGGGTACGACCGCATCCCGCTGGCCGAGGAGACCCGCTTTATCGCCACCATGAACTACGGCTACGCGGGCACCCGGGAGCTGAACGAGGCGCTGACCTCCCGCTTTGCAGTGGTGCAGATGCCCACCATCACGCAGGATAATCTGGAAAAGCTGCTGCGGGCGCAGTTCCCGGATCTTACCGCAAAATATGTGCACCAGTTTGCACTGCTGTTTCTGGACCTGCAGAAAAAGTGCGACAGTGCAGAAATTTCTACCAAAGCGCTGGATCTGCGCGGTATGCTGGACGCGCTGCGGCTGATCCGCAGGGGCATCCCGGCCGGGGCGGCGCTGGATATGGGCATTACCAATAAAGCCTTTGACTCCTACGAGCAGGGGCTGATCCGGGACGTGATCGCCGCGCGCATCCCGGCCAAGCTGGATGCCGGAAAGCTGTTTGCCTGATGGACGCCCAAAGCTACACCGCGCAGGAGCGGCGCGCGGCCAATCAGGTCTGGGCCGCTGCCGGAATCTACGGCTTTGAGCCGCTGTTTCTGGCCCGCAACACGGACGGCACCATTGATTTTTACATGAACTGCATCGTAGGGCTGGTGCACAAATACTACGGTGACGCGCTGATCCGGGACATTTTTTCTGCTTGGGAGGGCGACACACGCCAGCCCATGCTGGACGATATGGCGTGGCTGTACTTAGAAAACGCCGCCTACCGGCTGGAGCTGCCCCGCCGCCCGGTGCTGGAAGCACTACGCTTTGCCCACGCAGACTACTTTTTTGCCATCCAGTATAAGCTTTCGCGGCAGGAGTGGATGGCGAAAAACCAACTGGTGTACACCATGCAGGCTGCGCGCTGGCGCAAGGTGCTAGGACGCACCGCCCCGGTCATGACCCCTTACGAGAGCAGCCTTGCCGCCGCGCTGGAACCGGAGACCGTACCGGAACCAGCACAGCTTAAAAACGACCTGCTGGCGCTGTTTGCAAAGTTCGCCCTGTTTGACGGCAAGGTGCGCCAGAAGCCCGCGCTGCATCTGCGGCTGCAAGGCTTTTGGGCAAAGCTTGCCACCAAAACCATGCCCACCCAGATGATCAAGACTGACCGGGTGACGGTGGAGCATTCCGGTGCGGTGGATGCTGCTGGCAGCGGGCTGGCGGTGGACAAGCGCCGGGCAAACATTACCCTGAAGCAACGCGCCGCGCAGGACCGCGCCTACATTGAAAGCTGCTTCGGGCGTTGCTTCTACCCGCCGGAGCAGCTGCGTAAGGCCGAGCAGGAACTGTGTACCGGGGTGCATCTGGGCTGTCATTTGTGGTTCAGCGCCGGTGTACCCAGCCCGGCGCAGGCACCCACCCCGGAAGCGCGGCAGCTGGCACAGCAGGCAGAATTGCAGGCCGAACGCAACCGCGCCTACTACGCCAAAAATCAGGAGCTGCACCGCAGCGTGGTGCTGCGCCTTACCGAACAGATTCGCAACTGTATTCTGGTGCATCAGCAGCCCGACCAGCGGATGGCGCGCAGCGGCAACCTGTGCGCCGGGCGGGTGTGGCGCGCCCCTTACCTGAACGATAACAGGGTGTTTTTGTGCCCGGAGGAGGAAAACTGCCCCGCTTTTACGGTGGATCTGCTGCTGGACGCCTCTGCCTCCCGCCTGCACTGTCAGGAGGTGATCGCGGCGCAGGGTGTCATATTGGCCGAAAGTTTGGCCAACTGCGGCATTCCGGTGCGGGTAAGCGCCTTTAGCAGCCTGCGGGGCTACACGGTACTGCGGGTACTGAAAACCTTTGCAGACAAGAACCGGCAGAACATCTTCCGGTACTTCGCCTCAGGCTGGAACCGGGACGGTCTGGCGCTGCGAGCTGCGGGCGATCTGATTCAGTACGCCCCTGGCCCCGCCCCGCGCCACCTGATGATTCTGCTGACCGATGCCAGCCCCAACGACAGCCGCCGCATTCCGCCCACAGCAGAGAACCCGCTGGGCTGCGCCTATGAGGACACCGCCGGTGTGGCTGATACCGCCGCGCAGGTGCGCACCTTGCAGCGGCAGGGCGTGCGGGTGTCTGCCGTTTTTATGGGCGAGGACAGCAGCGCCGGTGCCGCCACGCAGATCTACGGCAAAAATATGGCGCGCATCCGCGGCATGGATCAGCTTGCCCGCGCTGCCGGGCGATTGATCCAGAACGAGATCCGGGAGCTTGGCGATTGAAAAATATAAAATGACCCCTGTGGGAGCAACTCCTGCCTTAGCCGGCATCTCCCGCAGGGGTCATTTTTCACAACCGATTATCATAAAGCACAACCATACTTTGAACTCCTGTTTGCTCTATGCCATAAGCTTTTGCAAAATTTTGTCGTTTTGAAGAAACTTGCAGTTGTTTTTTCCTCAAAAGTATGCTATACTACGTTCAGAGAAGTTTTATACAGCCTGTCGGTCCGATCACCCGGCTGGTTCTTTTACAACGTTTCGCTGTTTGCTTTTTAGAAAGGAGATCAACCATGGACGCTTCCCGTTATTTTGACGCCATGCACAACGCCATGTCCACCCTGCACGCCGGTGCAAAGCTGATGCTTACCGTCCGTTTGCAGGACACCTGCGGCAACGATGCCTATCTTGAAGTAAAACAGCTGCCCGGGGAGCAGAGCGCCCTTGTGTGCTACTCCACCATGGGGCGGCGCTGTCTGAATTTTCAGCTGTTCCGCAAGGGCTGGCAGCTGTGCCACAATGCCGATGGGCAGCTGACCGGACGTTTTCCGTCCAGTGCCGACAGCCTGCTCAGCCAGACCGACTTCCGCGCCTACTGCCGGGAGGATCGGCTGGATGCCGCCCGCACCCAGCGCCTTATAGAGGAACTGGGGCAGCGTGCCGGGACGAACTATGTTGGCGCCATCCCGCAGAATGCCCGCACCGGCGCACAGATCACAGTCGAAAGCCACCTCGGCCGCGGCGCACGCTGGAGTTACTGGAGTCAGGACGCTTCCCCCTGCCTGCCGCTGGCCGCAATTTTGTACTGGCTGGCTGATTTTCTGGCCGGGAACGAGCGCCGTGCGTTGCAGTCTGACCCGCAGGCCGCCGCACTGGCTGCGCAGTGGCTGGCAAAGGACACCGCTGTGTTCTTCTGCCCCTCCCCTGCCCTGACGGTATCCTCTGCGGCCAGCCACACTGCCCCGGCTGCACGGCGCACCCGCCCCGCGCCGGTGCCTGCCGCACGCAGCAAGAGTTGGCAGAGCGTTTTGGCTGCTATGGCTGCGGTGTAAGCAAGACATCGTTATTTCAGCATGGTTTACATAAAAGGACGAGTGCATCGGCAAAACCGTGCACTCGCCTTTTTTCTTATTGTCGAACAGCAAAAAGCACCCCGCCAACCGTTTCCGGTCAGCGGGGTGCTTAGTGCTTATAGTTTACGGTTCAGCTTACGCTGCACAGCACAGGGAGAAAATCACTCCTCGATGTAGCCGTACTGCAGGTACCAGTAACCGTAGGGGCTGTGCCAGGTGCCCTTCAGAGCGGGGCTCTGCAGCCAGTAGTCGTTGTAGTAAGCGATGGGCAGGCAGCCGTTATCCTCCATGAGGATGTCCTCGGCCTTGTGCAGCTGTGCAAAGTGCTCGGTGACATCAGCCACGCGGGAAGCCTCGATGGCAGCATCGAACTCGGGGTTGGAGTACTTGCCATCGTTGTTGCCGTTGCCGGAGCAGAACAGATCCA
>OOCL01002032.1_pt1 | contig 10237 bp, 8 predicted proteins | sample 1671211 | NCBI WGS metagenome assembly OOCL01 (sample SAMN06348133, study PRJEB24527) | human gut metagenome | biome: human gut; feature: ankylosing spondylitis patient; material: feces | host: Homo sapiens | place: China | collected 2015-10 | reverse complement strand
GTCCACAACAAAAAGGAACTTCCCGCAGATCTGACCGGTGTGGATGTGGCGGTGTTCGGTCACTCTCACAAGTATGTGCAGGAGAAAAAGGACGGTGTGCTGTGGCTCAATCCCGGTTCCTGCGGCCCCCGGCGGTTCCACCAGGAGATCACCATGATGATGGCGGAACTCACAGACGGAAAGGTCCAAGTGGAGAAGATCAGCATCTCCCACGAGGTGAAGTGATGGAATTAGGGCTGACCTTTCCGCTCCAGCGCTTTTTGAAAGGAAAAGCACCGGCCTATGGCACAGAGCCGGACCGGCGCTTCTGCTGGGACCTGCATGTCATCCGCCTGCGGGGCCGCGGGTGCCTGCTGGCCGTCCACTGCCACAGCCGCTACGCCTTTGTCCGCTGGGATGTGCCCCCTCTCCAGCGGGAGGACATCCCCGGCCTCTTCCGCGCAGGCCTGGCCGACAGCCTCACCGACCTGAAGGCTCGGCTGGGCCGGATGGTGGTGGCCTACAGCCGCTCCGGCGCCCCCGTAACCGCCCACGATCTCAGGGCCGAGGGAGCTATGGCCGCCCTGCTCAAGGACGCCATCAAGCCCAACCTGGTGCAGACACTGGAGGGCACCCCCGCCTTCATCCACGGCGGCCCCTTTGCCAACATTGCCCACGGCTGCAACAGCGTCATGGCCACCAAGCTCAGCCTCTCGCTGGCCGATTACGTCATCACGGAGGCTGGCTTTGGTGCAGATCTGGGTGCCGAGAAGTTCCTGGATATCAAGTGCCGCTATGCCGGCATCGCCCCCAGCGCCTGCGTGCTGGTTGCCACTGTCCGTGCCCTCAAGAGCCACGGCGGCGTTGCCAAGGCTGACCTGAACCAGCCGAATCTCGAGGCGGTCAAGGCTGGTGCCTCCAACCTTGTGCGCCACATCGACAACCTGAAGAACGGCTTTGGCCTGCCTGTGGTGGTGGCCATCAATGCCTTCCCCGCCGACACCCCGGAGGAGCAGGCATACGTTGAGCAGGTCTGCGCCGAGCAGGGCGTGCCCTGCGTCCTGAGCGAGGTGTTCGCCAAGGGCGGCGAGGGCGGCAAGGCTCTGGCTGAGAAGGTGCTGGAGGTCATGGAGGACCGTCCTATCCAGTACGTCTACCCGCTGGAGATGCCCCTGAAGCAGAAGGTGGAAGCCATCGCCAAAAAGGTCTACCGTGCCGATGGTGTGAATTTCAGCGCCGCCGCTTCCAAGACGCTGACCGAGCTGACCGAGCTGGGCTACGGCGACCTGCCGGTCTGCATCGCCAAGACCCAGTACAGCTTCAGCGATAACGCCAAGCTGACCGGTGCACCCACCGGCTTTACCATGGAGGTGCGGGAAGTCCGCCTTGCCGCCGGTGCCGGTTTCGTGGTGGTCATCTGCGGCAACATTATGACCATGCCCGGCCTGCCCAAAAAGCCCGCCGCCGTCAATATCGACGTGGATGCCGAGGGTAAGATCACGGGGCTGTTCTGATTGAAAAAATATGAAGTCCCATGTCCGCACCGTTAAGGTGCTGGGTATGGGACTTTTTAGCTCAACAAATCGGAAGTGGTGGAGAAAAAGATGAAAGTTTACCACATGAGTCAGACACTACAAGTTGGGGATAAATTAAAAGCTGGATACAAGAGAAATGAAATTCGTTGTAGAGAGGTTATCAGCACATTAGAACAATCTGAACAGTGTCTCAAAACAACGATTGCGTCGATGAAATTGCAAGGTGATGAATGGCGTGAATATGTAAAATGGTGTGTTGAAGGAATCTTTGAATTTGTAAGAGAAACCGAATTTTCTTTTCTTCCAAGCCGTTTAAATTGCAGCTACTATTTCGACAATATTGAATATTATAAAGTGTTATATGAAGCTGGCTGGGCTCAGAAATCGGAAGAAGAGAGAGCGCAAATTCGACTTTTTGAGGTTGACCTTGAAGAAGAGAAACCTACAAAATGTGATATGCTTCTTTTCGATGAAGCTTTTGATGTTATGTTGAACACAAAAAATATAAAGGGTGTAGTAGAATGCGCCCGAAAATATTTTTCTGGAGAATGTAGCAATAACCCTGTTTGGGAAATTATGAGTGACAAACCGGCGATAGCAACAAAAGATATAACGGAAATCTTACTTGATTCCCTTGGCCGGGTCAAACAATGAAAACTTTTAGTTTTATTGTTTGGCAAATCAAAATACCATTCTATGAAATCCCTGTGTTAGGCCACTCTCCCTTTTCTATATACAAATCAACTATAAGATGTTATGCAGAAATTATTCTGAGACTGAAAGTTTCCGGTGATCCGGAAGAATACAAAAATTCCATTATTACAATGTGGAGCATCAGCCAGAAATGCTTCCGCCGTCTTTTGCGTCAGAGTGAGATACTTTACAAAAAGGGATAAATGTGGTATCCTAAACATAAGATAAGAAAGGTATTTGAGGTGGTCAATTTCGTGGTAGCCACACGCCGATGGTAACGACAAGGGCTTAGGCTCTGAGAGATGCAGGAGAACGCCACGCCTGCCAAATACCAATCGATGGGGAACGGTTCAGATGCCGTTCCCCGTTCCTGTTTGTATGACAAAACCGCCCTTCCAGTTTGATGCTGGAAGGGCGGTTTTTCTATGTGAGTATTCAGCTTAAGCCGTCTGCTGGCCCACGGTGTGGGTGGCGAGATACTCCACCCAGGCGGGGTAACCTTCCGGCTTGATGTGGATGCCGTCAGGCTGCGCGTACTCGGCTTTCAGGTCACCATTGTCATCGGCAAGGGCTTCCCACAGGTTGAGGAAAGCGCAGTTCTTTTCCAGCGCAATGGCAGCCAGCTCATTGTTGATCTCGCACAGCCGCTCTTTGTACAGGCCGGGATGGCTGCTGCGCACCTCGGGCCGGACAGGCGTAATGGACTGCACGTAGATCTGCGTGTTGGGCAAGGCCTGGGAGATCATATCCAGCATGAGCCGGTAGTAGGTGAGAAAGCTGGAATAATCCCCGTCCCGGTTGAGCACGTTGGTGCCCAGCAGGATATACAGCACCGGGGGCTGCCGAGCTGTCAGCACCTCCATGGGGACCTCGGTGCCGCCATCGGAGCGCTTGCAGGTGGTGCTATTGACCACGACGCTGGGGCTTGCGCCCCGGTAGGCGCAGAAAGAGGCCTCCGGCAGGCCGCTGGAATAGATCTGCATCCCCTGCGTCAGGCTGTCGCCCAGAAAACAGACGTTGGCAAAATAACTGCGGTCCACGGCGGTGGTGCGGTCCAGCGCGGCCAGCCGGAAATCCATGGCGGTGGACCCGGCAGAGGTGGTCTGCACGGTCAGCCGCCGCGCGGGCGTGTAGCTGATGGTGTTCCACTCGCTGCTCTGCAGCTCCTGCTGGAAGATGGTCGGGCCCTGCACGGCGGCAGGGCTCTGCTCCCGGTGGAGGTGCTTCCACAGCAGGCCTACGGCGCTGAGCAGGATGAGCAGCACCAGCAGCCCGGCAACGGCAAAAGTCCTGCGCCAGCGCTTGCGCAGGATGCGGCGGCGGTATTCCTGATAATCGGCCATAAAAACACCCGGCTTTCTTTGTGTTCGTTACCCTCATTATACAGCACCCGGCGGGGCCGTGCAAGTGGGCCGTGCTACTTTACGGCGGCAGATGCTTTGTGGTATAATTATCATGGTTTAGTATGAAATCCTGTCGGCGGCGGGTGCCGCTGGCGTAACTGAGAAAGCAGGAATCAAAATTTATGCTGCAAAACCCTGAATTGCATTATCTGGACAACGCCGCCACCACCATCGTGGCCCCGGAAGTGGCGGATGTCATCAACAAGGCCATGCGGGAGCACTGGGCCAACCCGTCCAGTCTGTATGCCCCCGGTGCCCGGAGCGAGGAAGCACTGAATGCCGCCCGCGCCGCCGTGGCCCGCACCCTGGGCTGCAAGAGCCGGGAGCTCTATTTTACCTCCTGCGGCAGCGAGAGCAACAACATGGCCCTGCTGGGCGCAGCCCTGACCCGCAGGTTCGGCAAGGGCATCGTGGTGTCCGGCTTTGAGCACCCCAGCGTGCAGAAGCCGCTGGAGCGTCTGGCCGCCATGGGCTATGATGTGACCGTGGTGGACCCCGGCCCGGACGGCACGCTGGACATCGACCGGATGCTGGAGCATGTGGACAAAAACACCATCCTTGTGGCCTGCATGATGGTCAACAACGAGGTCGGCACCCGGAACGATGTGGAACGCCTGGCTGCCGAGGTCAAGCGCCGCAACAGCCGCACCATCGTTCATGTGGATGCCGTGCAGGCCTGGATGCGGGTGCCCATCAAGTTGGCGAACATCGACACGCTGGCGGTCAGCGGCCACAAGATCCACGCACCCAAGGGCATTGGTGCGCTTTACCTGAGCGACAGCCTGTATCAGGCGTTCCAGGCTCCCTATCTGGGCGGTGAGCAGGAGCGGGAGAAGCGCCCCGGCACCGAGAACCTGCCCTATGCGCTGGGCCTTGCTGCCGCGGCCACCCGCCTGAACAAGACCATGAAGAGCCGGGATGCTGCTGTGCGCGCCCTGAACCTGCGCCTGCGGGAAGGGCTGAAAGCCTTTCCGGAGGTGGTCATCAACAGCCCGGACAATGCGGTGCCCGAGGTGCTGAACTTCAGCGAGAACTGCATCAAGAGCGAGACCATGCTGGCCCACCTGGCACAGCAGCAGGTCTATGTCTCCTCGGCCAGTGCCTGCGGCCGGGGGCAGCCCAGCCACACCCTTGCCGCCATGGGCAGGGACCCGCTGGCCATCGACACGGCCATCCGCGTGTCCTTCTGTGCGGACAACACCCCCGAGGATGTGGACGCGTTCCTCAACGCCTTCGAGGACGGAATGAAGCATTTGCAGAGAATCAAAAAGTAAAAAAGGAAAGCATCCTCACCCTCTCAGGCCGCTCCGCGTCCAGCTCCCCCAAAGGGGGAGCTCTTGACAAAACCGGAAACTTTGCGTGGAATGCCAAGGCCTCCCACTTTGGGGGAGGTGGCAGCGCGTCAGCGCTGACGGAGAGGGTGAGCCAGCTATAATTAAGGAGAACTCTATGCGTGAAATTATTATGGGCTATCAGGGCGAGATGTCCCTGAAGGGCCTGAACCGCAACCAGTTTGAGTCGGCCATGATGAAGATCCTGCGCTACCGGCTCAAGACCGTGGGCAAGTTCAAGGTGTACTGCACCCAGTCTACCTTTTATATGGAGCCCGAAGAAGAGGACGTGGACATGGATCTGGCCTTTGACCGGGTGCGCACCGTGTTCGGTCTGGCGGCGCTGAGCCGTGCCGTGGTCTGCGAAAAGGACTTTGATACCATCTGCCGGACTGCGGAGGAGTATCTGGGCGACAGCCTGCACGGCATCAAGACCTTCAAGGTGGAGGCCCGCCGTTCGGATAAGACCTACCCCATGACCAGCCCTGAGTTGATGCGGGAGCTGGGCGCTTACCTGCTGGGGCTGCACAACTACCTGCGGGTGGATGTGAAGAACCCCCAGTTCAAGGTCATTGTGGAGATCCGAGATTACGGCGCGTATATTCACGGCCCGAAAATACCCGGAGAGGGCGGCCTGCCCGTGGGTACCTCCGGCCGTGCCCTGAATATGCTCTCCGGCGGCATCGACAGCCCGGTGGCTGCTTACCGGATGGCAAAGCGTGGTCTGGCCCTGGATCACATCCATTTTGCGTCCCCTCCGTATACTTCTGAACGTGCAAAACTGAAAGTTAAAGCTCTGGCCCAAAAGATCACCCCTTATACCGGCAGCTCCAACCTGTTTGTGGTGCCCTACACCAAGCCGCAGGAGTATATCCGGGACAATGCCCCCGATGTGCTGTTCACGGTGCTGATGCGCCGCAGCATGATGCGCATTGCCAATCGGATTGCCACCAGACAGGGCTGCGAGGCCCTCATCACCGGCGAGAGTCTGGCTCAGGTGGCAAGCCAGACCGTCAAGGCCCTGCAGTGCACCGATGCCGCCCAGGATCTGCCCATCCTGCGCCCGCTGATCGGCATGGACAAGACCGAGATCATCGAGACCTCCCGCCACATTGGCACCTACGAGACCAGCATCCTGCCCTATGAGGACTGCTGCACCATCTTCACCCCGCCGCACCCGAAGATCCGCCCCGAGCTGGCAGAGATCCTGGAGGCAGAAGCCGCCATGCCCGGTCTGGCAGAGCTGGAGGCCGAAGCTGCTGAGAACACCGAGCGGATCCGCATCCGCATTACGGACGAGATCGAGTTTGAGGGGTGAGCGGCATGACAGCGGAGATCATCAGTGTGGGCACCGAGCTGCTGCTCGGCAACATCCTCAACACCAATGCCCAGTACCTGAGCCGGGAGCTTGCTGAGCTGGGCATTACGGTCCAGCGGGAGAGCACCATCGGCGACAATCAGGGGCGGCTGGCGGACTTTGTCAACGAGGCAAAGAACCGCTGTGACCTGCTGGTATTCACCGGCGGTCTGGGCCCCACGGCAGATGACCTGACCAAGGAGACCGTTGCCGCCTGCTATGGCGATACGCTGGTCTTTGACGAGAGCGAGTGGGAGAAGATCACCGGTTATTTTGCCCGCTCCGGCCGGGTGACCACCCCCAACAACCGCAAGCAGGCCATGGTGCCTGTAAAGGGGCATAAGATCATCAACCACCACGGCACTGCCCCCGGTGCATGGTTTGAGCAGGAGGGCCGCTGTGCTGTCCTGATGCCGGGCGTGCCCAGTGAGATGAAGGCCATGTGGAACGAGAGCGTCCGCCCCCTGCTGATGAAGCGCCAGAACTGCACCCTGCACTCTGTCACCCTGCGGGTGCTGGGCGGCGAGAGCAACCTGGAATATCAGGTGCGTGATCTGCTGGAAAACGCCAACCCGACTGCCGCTATCTACTGCAAGACCGGCGAGTGCGAGATCCGCATCACGGCCCGGGCTGCTTCCGATGCGGAAGGTGAAAAAATGTGCCGGGAATATGCCAAAAAGTTCTATGATCTGCTGGGCGACGCGGTGTATGATGAGGATGTGGCCGGGCTGGAGGAGACACTGGTGCGCACCTTAAAGGAAAAGGGGCTCACCCTCTCCACCGCCGAGAGCTGCACCGGCGGGCTGATCGCACAGCGTATCACCTCGGTGCCGGGCTCCAGTGAAGTGTTCGGCTACGGCTTTGTGACCTATTGGGAGGCTGCCAAGGCCAGGCTGGTGGGCGTGGAACCGGATGTCATTGCAAAGTACAATGTGGTGTCGGCCCCCGTGGCCGCCCAGATGGCGCTGGGGGCCGCGCAGGCTGCCGGTGCTGAGATCGGCATCAGCGTGACCGGTGTGGCCGGGCCGACCGGCGGAGATGCCCTCCGCCCGGTGGGCACGGTATATCTGGGCGCGGCCCGGGGGGAGACGGTGTATCTGAAAAAGCTGTCCGTCTCCCGGCCCGACCGTGCATTGGTGCGTGCCCGCGCCGCGCAGGCCGCCCTGGAGCTGGCCCTGCGGCTGGCACAGGGAAAAGTTCCCGCAGGCACAGAGCCCCTTGCCCGGAACGCACAGCACAGCGCCGAAGCGCTGGACAAGCTGAACGAGGTGTTCCTGGGCCACTAAAAGGCAGGGGGAATGCAGGTTGACACAGCAACAGGAGACCGGGTGTGTGCTGCGGCTGTTCGGTGCGCAGTCCACAGCGGTGGGGAAAACGGTGGAAAATTTTCCGTCCCAGTGGCGGGCCGCGGCCCAGTGGAAGAGCCGGGGCGCGGAAACGCTGGTGGCCCTGCAGGCACAGAGCCCTTCCGGGCTGAAAAAGGCCGCACAGGCCCTGCGGCAGGCGTTTTCGGCAGATCTGTACGGGGCAGGGGAGACCACTCTGCCTGCCGCCGTGGTGGAGGCGCTGGAACGGCACGATAAGCTGCTCATCTGTGCGGATGCTGCCGCCGGTGCCCTGCTGGAAGCCCGGCTTGAGAACCTGCCCGGGGCCGAGAAGGTCTTTGATTTTGGCGCGGTGAGCTATGCCAACCCCAAGACCGGCCCGCTGATCGAAAAGCGTGCCCGCCTGCCCAAAGACTGCACCGACCCGCTCCGGCAGGCGCTGGCCCGGGCTCAGGCTGCCCGCCGTGTGGTGGGGGCAGATCTCTCTGCCGCCTGTGCCGAGCGGGAAAATGACTGTGTGCTGGTGCTCAGCTGCAGGAAGGGCTGCTTTCTGCGCACCGTCCCGGCGGGGGAGAACCCTGCCCTCTGGCTGCTGGATATTATCCGGCGCACGGCGGCAAACAAGCCTCAGGCTGAGGGGACAGGCTTCCTGCCTGCCCGCAGGGCTGCAAAGAAGGATGCTCTGCCCGGCCCTCAGCCCGGGCGGCATCCCCTGCGCCGGGTGTGCATGACGCTGTTGGTGCTGGCTCTGCTGGCGGCTCTCGCTGCGGTCGGGGCATGGGAATATACCAACGGCAATTTCTACGCCCTGCCGGAACAGCTGCACACCCTGCTGACGGAGCACGTTCCCCGCCCGGGGGCGACATTGGTATAAGAATGACCCTCTCTGTCACGCCGCCGCGCGCCGCAACACGGCAAGCGGCATGGCACAGCAATGACGGAGAGGGTCGTTTTTTCTAAATTAACAGAAAGTTCACCCAAAAAACGGATAAAATCCACCCATCGGGTTTGACGGGTTTTCAGCTTTGGTGTATCATATAAACAGTATGTGGTTTTTCCGCTGTTGGGCGGCCTGCCGCCCCGATTTTTGATAGATGAGGTGTAACAATGTCCCTTGCTGAAAAACTCTTTGGCAGCTTCTCTGACCGGGAGCTGAAAAAGATCAATCCCATTACCAAAAAGGTGCTGGCACTGGAAACAAAGTATCAGCCGATGTCCGATGCCGAGCTGCAGGCGCAGACCCCGGCCCTGAAAGAGCGGCTGGCAAACGGCGAGACGTTGGATGATATCCTGCCCGATGCCTTTGCTGTCTGCCGCGAAGCCGCCTGGCGCGTGCTGGGCATGAAGCACTTCCCTGTGCAGATCATGGGCGGCATTGCCCTGCACCGCGGCTCCATTGCCGAGATGCAGACCGGTGAAGGCAAGACCCTGGTGGCCACCCTGCCCGCCTACCTGAACGCCCTGACCGGCGAGGGCGTGCACATCGTCACCGTCAACGATTACCTGGCCAAGCGCGACAGCGAGTGGATGGGCAAGCTCTACCGCTGGCTGGGCCTGAATGTCGGCCTGATCGTGCAGGGCATCGATGGCGATGCCCGCCGCCGTGCCTACAACGCCGATATCACCTACGGCACCAACAATGAGTACGGCTTCGACTACCTGCGCGACAACATGGTGACCTATAAGGACAACATGGTGCAGCGCGGCCACGCCTTTGCTATCGTCGATGAGGTGGACTCCATCCTGATCGATGAGGCCCGCACCCCTCTGATCATCTCCGGCAAGGGCGAGGATTCCTCCAGCCTGTACACCCAGGTGGACCGCTTCGTCCGCACCCTGCACAAGAGCGTGGTGGTCGAGCTGGAAGATAAGGTGGAGGCCGATGAGCAGACCGACGGCGATTATGTCGTGGACGAAAAGCACAAGACCTGCACCCTGACCGCAAAGGGCATCCAGAAGGCCGAGGAATACTTCAAGGTCGAGAACCTGGCTGCCGCGGAGAACATGACCCTGGCCCACCACATCGATCAGGCCATCAAGGCTTACGGCGTGATGCAGAAGGATATCGACTATGTCGTGAAGAACGGCGAGGTCATCATTGTGGACGAGTTCACCGGCCGCCTGATGATCGGCCGCCGCTACAACGAGGGCCTGCATCAGGCCATTGAGGCCAAGGAGGGCGTGAAGATCGCCGCCGAGAGCAAGACGCTGGCGACCATTACCTTCCAGAACTACTTCCGCATGTACAAGAAGCTGTCCGGCATGACCGGTACCGCCAAGACGGAGGCCACCGAGTTCACCGAGATCTACGGCCTGAACATCGTCACTGTGCCCACCAACCGCCCCAACATCCGCAAGGATTACCCGGACGCGGTCTACAAGACCGTCAACGGCAAGTACAAGGCTGTCATCGAGCAGGTGCTGGAATGCCACAAGAACGGCCAGCCGGTTCTGGTGGGTACCGTCAGCGTGGAAAAGAGCGAGACGCTGGCCAGAATGCTGCAGAAGTACACCCGCGATTTCAATGTCCTGAACGCCAAGAACCACGAGCGCGAGGCTGAGATCGTGGCGCAGGCCGGCAAAAAGGGTGCCATCACCATTGCCACCAACATGG
>OOCL01002025.1_pt1 | contig 10262 bp, 7 predicted proteins | sample 1671211 | NCBI WGS metagenome assembly OOCL01 (sample SAMN06348133, study PRJEB24527) | human gut metagenome | biome: human gut; feature: ankylosing spondylitis patient; material: feces | host: Homo sapiens | place: China | collected 2015-10 | reverse complement strand
GCTGCCTCCGATGTCACGCGCCGCGCCGTCCAGCTGTTCGGCGGCTACGGCTACACCCGCGAGTATCCCGTGGAGCGCATGATGCGCGACGCCAAGATCACCGAGATCTACGAGGGTACCAGCGAGGTGCAGCGCATGGTCATCTCCGCCAACCTGGGCGTGAACTAAAGGAACTGGAGGGAAAATTACGATATGAAATGCATCGTTTGTGTCAAGCAGGTACCTGATACCTCCGGCGTGGTGGCGGTGAAGGAAGACGGCACCATGGACCGCGCGGCCATGGCCACCATCACCAACCACGACGACCTGGCTGCGGTTGAGGCCGCGCTGCGCATCAAGGACGCCACCGGCTGCAAGGTGGTTGTGGTCTCCATGGGCCCCCCTCCCGCAGAGGGCATGCTGCGTGAGCTGCTGGCCATGGGCTGCGATGAGGCCGTGCTGGTCTCCGCCCGCGAGTTCGGCGGTTCCGATACTTACGCCACCTCTCAGATTCTCGCCGCCGCCATCAAGAAGGTGGGCGTGGACGAGGACGACATCGTGTTCTGCGGCCGTCAGGCCATCGACGGCGACACCGCCCAGGTGGGCCCCCAGATCGCCGAGAAGCTGCACCTGCCCCAGGTCTCCTATGTGGCGGAGATCGCGGTGGAGAACAAGGCCGTCACCGTGAAGCGTCTGCTGGAGGACGGCTACATGACCATCAAGGTTCAGACGCCCTGCCTGCTGACCTGCGTGAAGGAGCTGAACGACGCCCGCTACATGAGCGTGGGCGGCATCATGGAGTGCTACAACAAGCCTCTGGAGATCTACAACTACGAGACTCTGAAGGACGATCCCCTCATCGACGTGGATACCATCGGCCTGAAAGGCTCTCCCACGAATGTGTACAAGTCCTTCTCTCCCCCGGTGAAGGGCGCCGGTATGATGATGGAGGGCGCCGACAAGGCGACCGTCGAGAAGCTGGTCTCCATCCTCAACGACAAGCACATCATCTGATAGAGTGAAAGGAGAGCAACACAATGGCTTTTGATAGTAAGGATACCGCCGCCTTCAAGGGCGTATGGGTTTTCTGTGAGCAGCGCGAGGGCGTGATTATGTCCACCAGCTACCAGCTCCTCTCCGAGGGCCGCAAGCTGGCCAACGACCTGGGCGTGGAGCTGTGCGGCGTGGTGCTGGGCAAGGACATCAAGGAGGACTACCTGAAGGCCCTGGGCGGCTACGGCGCCGACAAGGTGTACTACTGCAACCACGAGCTGCTGGATGTCTACACCACCGACGCCTACACCAAGGTCATCTGTGACCTGGTGGAGGACAAGAAGCCCGAGATCTTCCTCATCGGCGCCACCAACATCGGCCGTGACCTGGGCCCCCGCTGCGCAGCCCGCCTGCACACCGGCCTGACCGCTGATGCTACCCACCTGGATATCGACACTGCAAAGTACATCGACTTCCTGAAGGAGAGCTCCACCATCGACCTGTCCAAGCAGAAGTTCGATATGGAAGACCGCAACCTGAAGATGACCCGTCCCGCATTCGGCGGCCATCTGATGGCTACCATCATCTGCCCCCGCTTCCGTCCCCAGATGTCCACCGTGCGTCCCGGCGTTATGAAGAAGGCTCCCTTCGACCAGGCCAAGGCTGATGCCTGCCAGATCGTCAAGCCCGCCTTCAGCCTGACCGCTGAGGACATCAAGACCGAAGTGCTGAGCGTGGAGAAGGCCGCTGAGAAGCTGGTCGACCTGATCGGCGCAGATGTCATTGTCTCCGTTGGTCGTGGTATCAGCAAGGATGTCAACAAGGGCATCGAGCTGGCCGAGCAGCTGGCAGCCGCTCTGGGCGGCGGTGTCGTGGGCGCTTCCCGTGCCGTCACCGATGCAGGCTGGATGACCGCTGACCATCAGGTCGGTCAGACCGGCAAGACCGTGCACCCCAAGATCTATGTGGCTCTGGGTATCTCCGGTGCCATCCAGCACACCGCCGGTATGCAGGATTCTGAGTGCATCATCGCTGTCAACAAGAACGAGGGTGCTCCCATCTTCGGCGTTGCTGACTACGGCATCGTGGGCGACCTGTTCAAGGTCGTGCCCGAGCTCATCAAGCAGATCGAGGCAGCAAAGGCTGCTCTGTGATCATCTGACCCGAGCATAGTTCAATAGCATAGCCTGAATTGTGAGAGGCCGTTGCACATTTTTTGTGCAGCGGCCTCTTTTTTGTGTTTTTTATAAAGGAGCTGTTGTGCCGGGTACTGCACAGCGGCTCCGATTTGCTCCCTAGGAAAGGAACGCAGAAGAGAACACAGCGAAGCGCCACAAAAGCGTACACAGAAACCACGATATGCAAAGTGGTGCATATAAATACAGTAATATACAAAACGAAATGCACCGAAGTGTCCCGAAAAGTGTGCGGAAGCTGTTGCACTCGGCTTGTTTTGGCAAGAAGCGCAACATAACTGTAACATTTTCGAACGCTTTGTTACGCTTGAGTTGCGATAAAAAGGCGAGGATTTTTTAAAAATCTGTATTTTTTCTGCAAACCAACCTCTGAATCTCTTGACGTCTGTATGGCTTTGTGATACTCTTGTTACATAAGAGTTGCGGATGTGATACGACAGAGTTGCAAACGAGTTGCAATATCCAAGATCACACTGCATAAGGCAACAGACCGGAGGCAATCTTATGAAGCGTGCAATGAGTACCGTGAAGAATATCGCAGCAGCTGCAATGACGCTGGCTGTGTTTTTTGGCTTTGCAGGCTTCAAGCCCGTCACCGCAAACGCTGCACAGGCTGCCATGCCTGCCACCGCTTCTGTGGAAGAAGAGAACTCCTACTTTGAGGAAGACGCTTACCAGCGCAGCTTCCTGACCCTGATCAATAACGAGCGTGCACAGGCTGGTTTGGCTCCCGTTGCTCTGGGCGACAGCATCCACAACGCCGCTGCAATGGAGCGTGCCGAAGAGCTGGCAATTTCTTACTCCTACGTTCGTCCCAACGGTCAGCGCGATTTCACCGTTCTGGCAGAGAACGGCATCAGCGATGTCTCCATCGGTGAGAACTACATGGCCGGCTGCTCCACTCCCGATGCCGCAATGGATCAGTGGATGGCTACCGATTTTACCCGCGAGCGTATCCTGAACGCCGATGCTACCACCGTGAGCGTTGGCTACTACGAAGGCGGCGTTTACAATAACTACTGGGTGCTGATCTTCTCTTACCCCGAAAATTCTCACACCGCGGACTACCGTCAGGAAGTTCTGGATCTGGTCAATGCACAGCGCGCAAAGTACGGTCTGACTGCTCTGGAAATGGGCAATGACGACCTGACCGCTGCTGCACAGACCCGCGCCGAGGAGATTGCCGTTGTGAACTCTCACGTCCGTCCCGATGGCTCTAAGTGCTTCACCGTCCTGAAGGACTACGGCGTCACCGATACCCCCACCGGCGAGAATGCCGCATGGGGCAGCGTCTCTCCTGAAGAAGTCGTCAATGCATGGATGAACTCCGAAGGCCATCGTGCCAATATCCTGAACCCTGAGGCTCGCAAGATGAGTGTTGGTTACTACTACAACAGCAACAGCACTTGGGGTCATCAGTGGATCCAGATCTTTACCAAGTGATCAACTGCTTTCTTCTTATAAAAAGACTGGCGGGGCCGCAAGGCTTCGTCAGTCTTTTTATTTGCGCCCGTTTGTGTTATACTTACCTTGAGTTATTATCAGGAGGATCTAACGTGGAGGATTACCGTACCGTCCGGGGCACGGCCACCGGCGAATATGAAGAGAAAAAAAGCCGCTTTATCGCACAGCTTTCCTTTGCCGACAGCGAGGAAGCTGCGGTGGCTTTTCTGGAGCAGGTGCGGGCAGCCAACCGCACCGCGCGACACAACGTTTACGCTTACCGCCTGCGGGCGGGCAACCGCGAGCGCTATTCCGATGACGGCGAGCCGGCAAAGACTGCCGGTACGCCCGCACTGGAAGTGCTGCAGCACAGCGGCCTGACAGACCTGATCGTGGTGGTCACCCGCTACTTTGGCGGGGTGCTGCTGGGTACCGGTGGCTTGGTGCGCGCTTACACTACCGCCACTGCCCGTGCGCTGGAAAACGCCGAGGTGGTCACTGTGCGCAGCGTGGTGGAATTACAAGTGACAGTGGACTACGCCCTTTACGAGCGTGCATCTCTGCTCATTGACGCCGCCGGGGCAAAGCAGGCACCGCCGGAGTTTACGGATCGCGTCACCCTGCGCTGGCAGATGCCGGAGCATACCGAAGCCCCGCTGCTGGAGCAGCTGCGGGAACTGACCCGGGGCAGCGCTCAGGTAACGGTGTCTGACCCGTTCTACGCACCATTTTAAAAAACAAAGTCTTTTTTGCAAACCGACACGGAACTTCCCCCTTCGACACGGCCGATGTGCTACAATTGCCGTAGCGCAGCAATTGGGATCGGCTGTGCGCAGAGGGGAGGGGAGAAGCCCGAAAAACAAAAGGAGGATCTGTATGGATGTGCGCCGGAGAACCGAGGAGATCGAGCACCTTACCTTTGCACCGTGGGCGACCTTCAGCGATGCAAGCCGTGGTCGCGCTGTACCGGAGCCGCAGGACCCGCTGCGCCCGGTGTTTCAGCGGGACCGCGACCGGGTGCTGCACTGCAAGGCATTCCGGCGTCTCAAGCAGAAAACGCAGGTGTTCCTTTCGCCGGAAGGTGACCTGTACCGCACCCGGCTGACCCATACGCTGGAAGTTTCGCAGATTGCCCGCACCATCGCCCGGGGCCTGCGCCTGAACGAGGATCTGACCGAGGCCATCAGCCTTGCGCATGATCTGGGGCACACGCCCTTTGGCCACGCAGGCGAAAAGGCACTGAACGACCTTTGCCCGGACGGCTTCCACCACTATATGCAAAGCCTGCGTGTGGTGGATCGGCTGGAAAAGGATGGCGAGGGTCTCAACCTGACATGGGAGGTGCGCAACGGCATCGTTACCCACACCAAGGGCACATGGGCGGCCACTCCGGAAGGGCGCATCGTGCGCTTGGCAGATCAGATCGCCTTTGTCAACCACGATATTGAGGACGCCGTGCGCGCCGGTGTGCTGGACGCTGCCACCCTGCCCAAGGACTGCACGGCAGTGCTGGGGCAGACCAAGTCCGCCCGCATCACCACCATGATCAACAGCATCCTCACCCACAGCGAGGAAGATGTCCGCATGGGCACGGAGGAATACGAGGCCTTTCTCGCTTTGCGGGATTTCATGTACGCCACCGTGTATGTGGACAAAAACGCCAAGCGCGAAGAGCAGAAGGTGGACAAGCTTATCGCGGAACTGTACGAGTACTACCTGACCCATGTGGATCAGATGTCCAACTTTTATGTGCAGCTGGCCTATCAGGAGGGACGGGAACGCGCCGTCACCGACTACATCAGCGGTATGAGCGACGAGTTTGCCATCCGCACCTTTGAAGAACTGTTCGTGCCCCAGAAATGGCACGTCCTTTAAAACTGGAGAGGTCGTTTAAAACAACATGATCCCACACGAATACATCGAGGAGCTCACCCGCCGCACCGACATTGTGGAGCTGGTGGGCAGCTATGTGCAGCTCAAGCGCAAGGGACGGCTGTACGGCGGTCTGTGCCCCTTTCACAGCGAAAAAACGCCGTCCTTCTATGTGTACCCTGACACCCAAAGCTTTTACTGCTTCGGCTGTCAGGCAGCCGGAGATGCCATCAGCTTTGTCAAAAAGATCAACAATATCAGCAGCGGCGAGGCCATCAAGATGCTGGCCTCCCGTGCCGGAATGCCGGAGCCGCAGGAGGACGACAAGACCGGACGTCTGCGCAGCCGGGTGCTTTCCATGAACAAGGAGGCCGCCCGCTTCTTCCACGCCTGCCTGAACTCTACCGTGGAGGAGGCGCGGCAGGCGCGCGCTTACTGGCGGCGGCGCGGGCTGGACGATAAGACCATCGTCCGGTTCGGGCTGGGCTATGCCCCCAATGACGGGCAAGCACTGTACCAGTACCTGCGGGATAAGGGCTACAACCAGCAGGAACTGGACGCCAGCGGCTTGTTCAAGCGCAGCCAGTCCGGCCGTATCTACTGCCTGTTCTGGAAGCGCGTCATGACGCCCATCTTTGACCTGCGCGGTAATATCATAGCCTTTGGCGGGCGCGTGATGGACGACTCCAAGCCCAAATACGTCAACAGCCCGGAAACGCTGGTCTACCACAAATCCGAGACGGTGTTTGCCATGCAGATCGCCAAGCGCAGCGCCTCCCGACGGTTCGTGCTGTGCGAGGGTTACATGGACGTCATCAGTATGCAGCAGGCGGGCATCGACACCGCCGTCTGCGCCTGCGGCACCGCCCTGACCCCCGGGCAGGTGCGCATCATCAGCGAATATGCCGATGAGGTCATTCTGAGCTATGACTCGGACGAGGCCGGCCAGAAGGCGACCCTGCGCTCGCTGGAACTGTTCCGCAACAGCCCGGTAAAGGTGGGTGTTTTGCAGATTCCCGGCGCAAAGGACCCGGACGAATACATCAAAAAATACGGCCCGGAGCGTTTTCAGGCACTTCTGGACGGGGTGGGCAATGCGTTGGATTTCCGGCTCAAGCGCCTGCGGGACCAGTACGATCTCTCGCAGGATGCGCAGCGGCTGCAATATGTAAAGGAAGCTGTGGAGATGCTGGCCGAGCGCTCCAACCCCACCGAGCAGGAGGTGTACGCCGGGCGGCTGGCAGAGGAGACCAACATCTCCAAAACTGCCATTCTGGCGCAGCTGGGTACCGCAGCAAAGCGGGCGGGCGGCAAGTACCGCCGGGAGAAAAACCGCGAGCTGCTGCGCTCCGGTGAGATGGATCAGATCAAGGTGCCTTACAGCGCAGGCGGCAGTCAGGCGCTGGGCATCGCCAGCGCCCAGCAGCGGCTGCTGGCTGCTATTCTGCGGGAGCCTCGCTATCTGGAACTGGCCAAGCAGCAGCTGACGGCGGAGCAATTCATCCAGCCGCAGCAGAAGGAACTATACGAAGCGATGCTCAATTGCAGCCGGGAGGGCGTGGAGCTCAGCCTGACTGCACTGCGGGCATTTGTAAGCGAAGAAGCATTGAATGAACTGAGCCGGCTTGCGGCACAATACAGCGATGTGAACTGCACCCCGGACGATATCCGTCTGTATCTGGACAGGATCGCCCGGGGAATGCCGGTTGCTAGCAAAGCTGCTGCAATGTCCGGCGATGAGATCACACAGTATCTTCAGTCGATGCGCGAAAAAAAGCAGGGGACGCTGCCCGAACAAGACTGATCCCTGTTTTCCCTCCGGCTGGAGCTGGAGAGAAAAGGAGCAGGAATCATGCAGAAATTGTCGCAAACGGAAGAACTTGCCCGCAGCCTTGCCGCAAAGGCTCACCGTCACACCCTGACCCCGGAGCAGATCAGCCACGCTATGGAGGAAACGGATTTCGATGTTGCTCAACTGGATGAGCTCTACGCGGCGCTGGAGCAGCGGGGCGTCCATCTGGCAGAGGAACCTGCCGAGCTGCCTGTGCTGGATGATGCCCAGATCGGCAGGCTGGAGAATGAGCTTTCCTCGGAGGGCGTGGCGCTGGATGACCCGGTCAAGACCTATTTAAAGGAGATCGGCCGGGTGCCGCTGCTGACCGCCGGACAGGAGCTGGCGCTGGCAAAGGCCGCCCGGGCAGGGGATGCAGATGCCCGCCGCGCCTTGAGCGAGGCGAACCTGCGGCTGGTGGTGTCGGTGGCCAAGCGCTACGCCGGGCGGGGACTGCCTTTTCTGGATCTTATTCAGGAGGGCAACCTCGGCCTGATGAAGGCGGCGGAAAAGTTTGAGCCGGAGCGGGGCTTCAAGTTCTCCACCTACGCAACGTGGTGGATCCGTCAGTCCATTACCCGCGCCATTGCGGATCAGGGACGCACCATCCGTATCCCGGTGCATCTGGTGGAGAGCATCAACCGGGTCAAGAAAACGGCAGGCGACCTGCTGCACAAAAATGGGCGGGAGCCCACCGTGGAGGAGATCGCCGCCGCACTGGATATGGAGCCGGACAAGGTGCGGGAACTGCTGCAATTGTCGCAGGAACCCATCAGCCTGGAAACGCCGGTGGGGGAGGAAGAGGACGCCCATCTGGAGGACTTTATTCAGGACGAAGATGCCGGTGTCCCGGTGGATGAAGCCGGGCGCCAGCTGCTGCGGCGGGAACTGCTGCACGTCCTTAAAAGTCTGACGCCCCGGGAGGAACGGGTCATCACCCTGCGCTTTGGTCTGGAGGATGGCCGTGCCCGCACGCTGGAAGAGCTGGGCAAGGAGTTCAACGTGACCCGGGAACGGGTGCGGCAGATCGAAGCAAAGGCGCTGCGCAAGCTGCGCCACCCCAGCCGCGCGAAGCTGCTGCGGGATTATCTGGACGAGTGAGAATTCTATATAATAGGACAAGGCCGCTGCACGGCATTCTGTGCGGCGGCCTCTTCTTTTGCGGCGGGGAAGCGGAAAAGTAATACCTCCGGGCGCAAGAGCAAAGATAGACAAATTGCACAAGGGTATTATGAACAGGAACGTGCAAAATAAAAAAATCAAGTACTTGGAAAACAAACGGCTACACGCTACCGGGCGTTCGAAAACAAACCGAAAATTAAATTTATTTCGGCAAAAAACTGAAAAATGGCTTGACAACAGGGGTTTTGGGGTGTATACTGCATTAGTATCACATAATGGACTAGTGCGTCAAAAAAGGAACTGTGATGGCTGCCGCTTGAGGGGTTATCCCGAAAAGTTTGTGCAAAATGCCGGAAGGTTCCGCAGGACGCGGGTCGAATTATGTGTGTCTGCTCAAATTTGACCCGCGTATACGACATCCCGTAGAATATAAAAGTAAGGAGTGGTTGATTTTATGATGAAAGTCAAGCCCGTAAAGCTCGGCAAAACCGAGCGCATGAGCTTCTCCCACATCGACGAAGTCATCAGTATGCCGAACCTGATCGAGGTCCAGAAGAACTCTTATCAGTGGTTCCTGGACGAGGGCCTGAAAGAGGTCTTCCACGACATCGGCACCATTGAGGACTACACCGGCAATCTGGCACTGAGCTTCGTGGACTTCCGGCTGGATAAGGAGCCGAAGTACAGCATCAAGGAGTGCAAGGAGCGCGACGTGACCTATGCAGCACCCCTGCGCGTCACCGCCCGTCTGCTGAACAAGGAGACCGGCGAGGTGAAGGACCAGGAGATCTTCATGGGTGACTTCCCGCTGATGACCGACGCCGGCACCTTTGTGATCAATGGTGCAGAGCGTGCGATCGTCAGCCAGCTGGTGCGTTCTCCCGGCGTGTTCTACGGCGATGCCAAGGATAAGGTGGGCAACGACCTGTACAGCGCCACCATGAACCCCAACCGCGGCGCATGGCTGGAGTATGAGACCGATGCCTCCAACGTGTTCTATGTCCGCATCGACAAGAACCGCAAGCTGCCCGTCACCGTGCTGTGCCGTGCACTGGGCCTGTCCACCAACGAGGACATCCTGAACTTCTTTGGCGACGATGAGCGCATCCTCGCTACTCTGGAAAAGGATACCACCAAGAATCAGGAAGAGGGCCTGCTGGAGGTCTACCGCAAGCTGCGCCCCGGCGAGCCTCCCACGGTGGAGTCTGCTACCAGCCAGATCAACATGCTGTTCTTCGACCCGCGCCGTTATGACCTGTCTCGTTTCGGCCGTTATAAGATGAACAAGAAGCTGTCTCTGGCACGCCGCATCACCGGTCAGGTGGCTGCTGAGAATGTGGTCGCTCCGCTGACCGGCGAGATCCTGATCGAGGCTGGTGCCAAGATCACCCGCGAGCTGGCTGAGAAGGCTGACAATGCCGGTGTGAATCTGGTCGTGCTGAAACTCGACGATCCCATGAAGGAAGAGAGCCGGAAGGTCAAGGTTATCACCAACGGCTGTGTGGATGCACAGGGCTTCTTCTCCTTCGACGTGAAGGAGTGCGGCATCAACGAGCGCTGCTCCTTCGATGAGATCAAGAAGATCCTCGACACCACCTCTGATGTGGAAGAGCAGAAGGAGATGCTGCGCCGCAACCACGACCAGCTGATCGGCCGCACCGTTACGGTCGCCGATATTCTGGCTTCCATCAACTACCTGAACGGTCTGGGTCACGGCATCGGCACCACCGATGATATCGACCACCTGGGCAACCGCCGCATCCGCAGCGTGGGTGAGCTGCTGCAGAACCAGTTCCGCATCGGCTTCTCCCGTATGGAGCGCGTCA
>OOCL01002023.1_pt1 | contig 10266 bp, 9 predicted proteins | sample 1671211 | NCBI WGS metagenome assembly OOCL01 (sample SAMN06348133, study PRJEB24527) | human gut metagenome | biome: human gut; feature: ankylosing spondylitis patient; material: feces | host: Homo sapiens | place: China | collected 2015-10 | reverse complement strand
TTATGTGATTTCATGATTTGATACCTCCTTTGATTTAACTGATTCAATTATAACGCTTTTTTCACGAAAACGCAACGCCTGTACGGGCTGTCCAAGCCGCGGCTCGAATTTCTGCGCAACGCCAGCGAGGGACACGGCATCATCAAGATGGGCAACAGTGTACTGCCGTTCACCAATCTGGAACCCAAGGATAGTGATGTCTATCAGCTCATCACAACGAAACCGGGAGAAAGGAAGAAGCAAGAATGATTTTGCATAAAGAAAAGGCAGGCCGAAGCCCGCCTTAGAGTTCATGGCAGTTTAGTGCTGCCAGATATTGTTTTCTAAATCACGCAGACGCGCTTTGTAGTCGTTAATAAGCGTCTGCGGGTTTTCCGTGTCCGGAAAGCTGACAATATAGCCGTCCTCGGATTCGTGAAAGCCGACAATGCCCGTATAACAGCAACAGCCGTCACGGCGGGTAAAACCGTGACGGCTGTTCAGGGATTCGCTGTGACCTATTCCGTTTTTGCGGTCAAGCGCTGTTTATCTGCGGCGCTTCTTTTTGAAAATCATGAAACCGCCAGCCAGCGCTATGCCGCCGGCAATCGGCAGCATGACCCACCATACAGGGGGCTTTGCTGCAGGGGCCGGGCTGCTTTCCGGTTTTGCAGTGGCAGCAGGTGCGGAGGTCGGGTTGCTGTCCGGTTTTGCGGTAGCAGCAGGTGCGGTGGTCGCGCTGCTGTTCGGTTTTGCGGTGGCAGCAGGTGCGGTGGTCTGGCTGCTGCTCGGCTTTGCAGTGGCAGCAGGTGCGGTGGTCGGGCTGCTGCTCGGCTTTGCAGTGGCAGCAGGTGCGGTGGTCGGGCTGCTGTTCGGCTTTGCAGTAGCAGTGGGTGCGGGGGTCGCAGACGCTGCGTCCTTTTCAAAAATTGCCTTGACCTCCACGTCGCCGTCCGGCATGGTGAACCTGTCGTTCTCGATGGTCACGCCGCCGCTGACGACCTGCCACTCTTTAAAGTGGTAGCCCGTATTCGGTGCGGCGCTCAGATTGATTCCCGCACCTGCCACCGCTGTGGAGGGGTCTGCAGAGGCGGTGCCGTTGCCGTCCGTTGTTACGGTGACAGCATACATTTGCGCCTGCCGCGTCACCAAGGCAAGCTGCCGTGCAGAGAGGTTTCCGGCGCTGTCCTGCGCGCGGATATACAGGGCATCGCCGTTTTGCCGTTCTTCCAGAGTTCCCTGAATTGCAAAGCTGCCGTCCCCTGCGGCATAAACGCTTTCGTTGTTTTCCCCATAAAGGATTTTACTTCCGGCATCCGCCGTTCCGGTGATTTGATAGGTACCCGCAGCCCTGTCCGCATAGAAGATTGGTGCGGACAGGATCAGCACCGGGGCGGTGGTGTCCCTGCTTACCAGCAGGAACACGCTGGTAACATCCTTGCCCTTCACACCGTTTACGCGGAGCATCAGCGTGCCGGTAAAAGCGGGGATGGCAAAGGTGTTCGACCCGTCCGATGTGAGGTTCGTTTCGGTATCCATGCGTGTCACCGTGATGCTGTCGGCACCCTCGCAGGTCACAGCAAGGGAATTGCTGCCGCCGCCCACATAGGCATGGTACACGCCGTTTTCGTCCGCCGCACAAGCTGTGCCGTTCACCGAAAGGGTAAGGTTCAGCGGCGTGTATTCCGGCAGGAAAACGTCGGAGGATTCGGTTTCTGCGCTGTAATACTTTGCGCCGTCCTCCGGCTCCGTGTAGGCGCTTACGCCGACTTTGTAGGTTGCGTTTGCCGTCAGATTTTTGGATTCTGCCGTTTCTTCGCCGCCCACGGTCAGTGCCATATCAATGGCGGTGGTGCCCTTGTCAAGGTCATAGCCAAAGCCGGTATCGACCCAATCGCCGTTTAGCTCCTGATAAATCGTCACGCGGTAGCCGTCGGCATTTTCCACAGGCTGCCATTCGGCGCGCATGACCTCGTTGCCGGTGAATATCAGCGTGGCACTAGCGGGGGCGCTCGGCTGATAGAGATTGTTGTTGGTGTAGCTAACCGGGGTGGCAAACTGCTGGCTGTCGATGGCGGCCAGGACGGTCACATTTTTGGTACTTCCGTCTTCCTCGCTGACCTCAGTGGTCTTTTCCGTCATCAGGAAGGAGGATACATAGTATTCGCCCGTCGGCATCAGCGTACCTTCTGTGGGAATGTTGACCGTATTGACTTGGGTGGTATCCACGACCTGTTCGTCCACAAGGTAGGTTGCCTCGCCGGGTTTGCTACCCAGATAGGTACGCAGGGTGTAGGTCGTGTTCTCTGCGGGGTACTTCACCCCGCCGGTGAGCGTATTGCCGTTCTGCGTCAGGTCCAGCTTTTCAAACGGTGCGACTGCAAAGCCTTTTTCGTCGGAAAAACTCAGTGCGTCCGCATTGACGGTATAGTTGCCGCCCTCTTTCAGGCGAAAAACTGCCATACGGTATTGCTTGCCGTCATCTGCGGACTTTTTCATGTCCGCCATAATGGTTGCATTGATGTCCGCATCGGGGGCAATATCGCCGTCGTTGGCAATCCAGTTGATGGGGATGGGCGAACCGCCATCCTTTGCAACGGTCAAATTGCTTTGGATTTCCGTATCGGTGACACTGTTGTCAAACGCCAGCACGATGTACGGCGTTTCGCCCGGAGCGGCAGAAACACTGATATTTGCCGTACTGCCATTTGCAGGCGGCGCTGTTTCGAGCTCCATCAGCATGACAGGCTCTTCCTCGCTGTTTTCCAGCGACACGCCCTGCACCAGCGGCTCAACGCCCTTGGACGACCAGTCCCATTCGGGCAGCTTGCCGAGCCACTTGGTTTCGATGTCCCAGCCGCCGCCCATGCGGAAATTGGTCTGCACAATGTGCGGCACAAGCACCCACACGCGGGCGTCAATAATTTTTATGTCTACGCCCGCCATCGCGCCGAGGTAGACATCTACATTCTTAAACGCCTGCTCCATGCTCTCGCTGACATTGGCGTTTGTGACGGGGAAGGTTGTCTGCCCGCCCACGATCAGATCGATGTCCGTGCTGGAAAGTTTAATACCGCTGAGAAACGGGATGCCAAGGCTGCTCGGAATCTGCAGTCTGCCCTTGACAATACCGTTGGCGCCGATGCCGAGATACACGGTGTCCTTGTTTTGGTCTGCGCCGCCGAACGCGCCCAGCTTGATTGCGTTGTTTATAGCAAAGATGTCCAGCGTATTGCTTGGCAGATTGAGGGCAAGTTCCTCCGAACCGCCGAAGTAGATGCCCTTGTAGGTAACTCCATTATAAGTACGCTCCTGCCCGTTGAGCTGCAGAGAATAGCCGAAGCTGTCGATGATCTGCGCGTTCTTTCCCAGCCCGACGATGCCGACATCCGTTGCCTTGAGGGAAATTTCACTGGGTCCCAGAACGACATTGCCTGTACCCTCAATCAGATGCATATAGGTACCTGTCAGCGCACCCCGCAGCTTGATGGGCGGGATGGCGAAGTAGTCGCCGTTCACGGTTTTTGCCAGATCCTTAAAACCCGCGCCGCCGCCGTTAAGCTGCCCGACAGGAACGGGCGGCACAAGGGGGATGCCGGGGCTGGACTTGACATAGAACCACAGATCATCGGGAATGAGCGAGCCGTCCTTTTTGCTGCGTACCAGCGCCAAAGATGCTTCCGTTTCAAACAGGTCGAAGGCGTTCAGCTCCAACTCAAAGGCATAGCTTTCCTCACCCTTGAAGGTGTTGACCTCGCCGCTGATGCTGGCAAGCTCCAGCGCCATCAGCTTTGCGGTGTCAAAGCTGCCTGTGGCCTTTACGCCGTTGACCTTGAACTCGTTGTTTTTGGCATTCAAGCCGTAGCCCAGCTTTTCCATCGAGAACTCGGCACCATTGAAGATGGTTCGGAAACCGATGTTGCCGCTGAACACAAGGTTCCCCGCCGCGTCGGCTTTTGCGTTTTCCAACTTGATCGCGGCATAGGGAATGTCCACAAAGACGATGGCGTCGTTCTTGTCGGGTTCAATTTGGAACGCAAAGCCGTCCTTTGTAAGCGAAATTTGCAGGTCATTTTCCGCGCCGTTTTTCGGCTGATAGAACTTGAAGCTCGGCGCGTTCAGGCTTACGCCGCTGTGTTCGATCGTGCCGTCCTTTTTGATGACCAGCTTTCCGCTGCTCTTATTCCATGTTGCGGTGACGGAGGGCGAGAGCATCGCCGCGCCGCCGGTAAAGGTGAATTCCGTGCCGTTTTTGCTCTCATAGTCGCCGCTGATAAGTGCAACGGGTTCTCCGTACCGCTTTTTCAGTGCTTGCAGCGCGGCATCGTCCGCCACATACTCCACCGTCACGCCGCCGTTTACGGCGAACGCGGCAAGCCGTTTGGCGTTGATGGCAGCATCCACCGCATCCGGCCGGGAGGGGACATTCTCCGCGCCCGCCTTGATCAGATCATGAAAGCCCCAAAGGAAGTGGGAGTAATATTCCGAACCGCTGCCTTCTTCCTGTTCCGAACTGCCGTCTTCTCCCTGTGTGGCATAGGCAGCGCTGTCACACTGCACCCAGGTATCCAGCGGCTTATCGCCCGGTGTTACACTGACGGTCTGCGCCAAGGCAACGCGAATCGGCTTGCCGCTGACGGAGGTGATCTCTTGTTCATAGTAATCTGACAGTCCCACAAAGGGATTTGCCCAAGGGTAGCCATCCGTATAGACTTCGGTGATGTAAATGCCGTCCTTATCGCCCCAGCTGGAATACCCTTTGGGAACGGTTTTGGTGCGCAGATCTTCCACGGGCGCGGTGAATACCGAGTTTTCGGTGGTAATTTGCGGGTTCTCCCCCTCCGGCACGGTGATACGGCTCATTTTAATGGCAGGACCGCCCGACTTTTCCAGCGTGGAAGTATGTCCCGTGGCGGTAAAGCAGTTGAACGAATACCCCCATTGAAAACCGTAGTCACGATTCCAATCTTGTGGCATACTGTCTTTGTCGATGTAAATCGTACCGACCGACGCCAGCACACCCCATGTGTCGTTGGACGATGCCCCGTTTTCCTGGAGCCGGACAAGCTCATAGTAGACCGTTGCCTTTGCCTTGATCAGGCTGAGGGCGGTCAGCAGCGAATACTCCACCTTGATGGCATTCGCGCTGCCGTTGGGCGTTTTGGTCACAAATTCCGCTTTTATCGGCTCAGTCACCACGCCCTCTTTCTTTTCCCCGCTTTGGTCATAGGTGATAAAGGTGCAGCGCGGCGTCTGCCCGATTAACACGCCTTCCTCATCGGGCTTTGCTGCGGGCGCAACTGTGAGATAGGCATAAGTACCCCATAATTTGCGAAACGTCATATATATGTACTCGTTTTGCAGGGAAAGCGAGCCGTCATCCAGTGTGACGGTTTTTACCGCCCCTTCAGACGGAAAAATGTTCCCCGGCAAAGCCAGCACCTGCATGGGCAGCGCGCCCAGCAGCAGGCAAAGGCTCAAAAGCAGGGATAGAAATTTTTTCATGTTGCGTCCTCCTCGTGTTTTCTTTTTTGCTTTTCCCGTTCATGCAGCCGCATACAAACGACCGTCAGCACAACGGCCGCTGCGAACGCCGCAACGCCCACCAGCACATAGCCGCCCGCGTCCTCCCGCAGCAGCATCGCACCAAAGCCGCCCCAGGCAGCGGTCTGCCCCTGCCCGACAACCCTGTCCGCTGTCTGCATCAGTGCCGCAAACAACAGCATACACACAGCGCTCAGTCTGCCGATGCCGCGTTTCTGCCTTCGTCGGGTATTTTTTCGTATCTGCCTTTTGACAAGCTCGACCCGCCTTGTGGTATCATACATATCGGTGGAAGCCTCCTCTCCGGTTTGCTGAAGTCTTGGGTGAAAAGTCCTTTCACCTATATAGGTACAAAAATTCGGGAAAACTCTCACCCAAAATGCAAAAATTTACAAAAAAATGAGAGCCGCCCAAAGGCGGCTCCCAAGAATCGGATATTCGGTTATTCTTTTCGTACCATACGAAGTGCAGACAGCTTTCCCGCCGCCACCAGCAGCACCGGCAGGGAATAGGCGATGTACTGCGCTGCGCCGCCGTAGGCAATCAGCAGGTTGTAGGTGGCGTGCAGGGTAATCGCCGCGCCCAGCAGCCCGCAGGTTCCGGCAATCTTCAGCCATGTGCGCTGCCATGTGTAGGCAAGCCCGGCGCCCACAATGATGCCGCACAAAACATGCATAGCACCCGTGCCGAAGCCCCGGAAAAAGATGAACGAGAATCGGTCGGCGCCGTTCTGGATGAGATAACACACATTTTCAAAGGTGGCAAAGGCGAGCGCGACTGTGATGGCGGTGGGCTTGATTTTTTCACCCTCCGGCTCAAACACCAGCAGGTAGAATGCCAGCGGCAGCAGCTTCATGATTTCCTCCACCACCGGCGCAATCTCCGCCGTGGCGGCAAGGGCGTCTGCGTGATAGACCGCAGCAAGAAAGGTGTTGATGTAGGCGGAAAGCAGACATACTCCCATTCCGGCAATACAGAACAGAAAAAAGCGGAGCTGCCGCCTGCCCATGCACAAGGCAGCCAACAGCAGCGGGGACACCATACAGAGGAAGATGTTTTCAATGTAGGTCATTCTTCCACCACCTTTCTTACCGCGGGCAGCAGCCCCAGCAGAGCAAAGGTCAGGAGCAGATCACACCAGAAAGCAGGGCTTGCGGGAGAGGTAGCCGACCAGAAACACCCCACCGTCCAGAGCAGATATTCCGAACCGACATAGCACAGCATACCGATGTGGAAATACCGCCGATTCCGCGCTTTGCCTGTCAGGGTGTTTGCATAAAACAGCCCCCGTACAGCGCAGAAGGACAGCCAGATCATCAAGCCGCACCAAATCAGGTTGGATAGGATATCCCCATAGGTGCAGTAGAACACCAGCAGCGGCACGCCGACCAAGGGGGCGAGCCACGCTTTTCGGCAGCAAAAGCTGCGTTCCTCCGAATCAGTCAGCGTGGCCTGCAAAATCCGCAGAAAAATCGCGCTGGCGACCCAGCCGAACTCCGACACATAAAAGACCCGCGGCGTGGTATGGAACAGCAGCAGGTACAGCGTCCAGTAAAGCGACCCCAAGGCAAAGCATCCGTAGAAGCAAAGCAGCAAAAAGTACGCCTGTCTGCGAATTTTTTGCCATGCAATGCCCGAGAGCACCGCGCCAAGGAAGGTAGTCAACAATTGCAGCAGGTTTTCAATCAGCTCCATGCCGCCCCTCGCCTTTCCTGTCCGAACTATCCTCCCGGTTCATCTGCCTAAGTCGGAAGCACAGAACCGTCACGCACACGCCCAAAAGAAAGGACAATAGCCCTATGACAATGTACCCGAGTGCCGCACCCCCGCCATACATACTGGCGGCGGTTTCATAGCCCGCGTAGTCGCCGGGTCGGATTCCCGCAACCACACCGGGCATGGCAAAGGACACACCCACAATCAGCACAAGGCACGCCGCAGTAGCAGAAAACATGGCGATTGTACCGCGTCGTCGCTGTTCCTTGCGCTGTCTTGCGGCGATGCGCCGCTTTGTTTCCGCAAAGCGTTCTTCATGGCTCCGCATTTGTGATTCCCTCCTGTTCCAGTAATTTACGCAGGCTCTCTTTTCCGCGATACACCAGATTGGTGATTTGCTTCACGGTTTTTCCCATAACCTCTGCCGCCTGCTCGTAGCTCATCCCCTCAAAGTAGGTCAGATACAAAACCTCCCGATAGTCCGGGTTCATTTCGCCCATACAGCCGTGCAGGATGCGGTTGCGCTCTGCTGTGCCGATGACCTCCTCCGCCAGCAGCTGAGCGTCCGGTTCGTCGGTCAGCGCATCCAGGCTGAACATCAGCCTTCGTTTGCTTTTATGGCGCAGCGCCATGTGCCGCGCCGCCTTATACAGATACGCCTTGAAACTGCCGTCGCGGATGCGGGGCTTTTTCGTGAACAGATAGGCGAACACATCCAGCATCAGCTCCTCTGACTCGTGTATATCGTGCAGGTAGCCGTCGAGGTACAGGGTCAGGGGATCGCCGTATTTTTCCATCAGAGCCTCCAGCCCCGCGTCATCGCCGTTCAGATACTGGCGGTAAAAATCCCCGTCGCAGACCATGGTGTTCCCCTCCTTCCTGCGTTCATTATACGCCGTGTGGGTTATCGCGGTGGATGTACTCCGGTATGCCGCAGCCGACCTCCGCCTTGAATTTCAGCGACAGGCTGCGGCTGCACAGCCCGCATTCGTGCGCCAGTTCCTCTAAACGCAGTTCCTCGTGCAGATGGGTGGAAATATACTGCAGGCAGTTTTTGATGACGGCTCTCTGTGCGCCACCTTTTCTGTGCGCCGCCTTTTTGGTATCCACCACGCGGTTGCAGAAATCCAACGGCACCGGGCAGAGTGCGTGCAGTTGTTCGCAGCATGGAAAAACATCCATAAAGCACTCCCTTTTCTCTCTAACTGTATCACAATTCTTTCATTACAGTCAAGATATCGACAATAAATGCAAGGGCTGGCTGCCCCTGCAAAAAAGGGCGGGCTTGTGATTTTTTGCAAAGGTTATTGAGTGTTGGAGCTTGTTCTTGTTTATGTCATGTCATAGTTAAGCCGGCAAAAAGCATAAAAGACAAAGCTATCGCTTTATAACTCTTTGTGTTTTTCGATAATATATGAGAACAGGGCTTACGAAGCAGGAAAAGACCACCGATATTTGGTTTGACGAGAAAGACCCGCTAATCCATATCCGCACCCACAACACCGACTTGAAGAAACGGCTTGCCGCCTACGCCAGACAGCACCCCGACCAGTGCCGCCAGACCGACGCAGACCCCGAAACGGGCTGCATGGAGTTTGAAATCCGCAAGGGGCGCTTCTCTTTCCGTCTGACCGCCCCATACAGCGAGGAACGACGGGAAGCAACGCGGCGATATGCCAGAGAAAACAGCACTACAAACTTGTTGAAATAATGTGGATTTGTTCATATTCTTGTGCTATACTTTTCTCAAAGGCACAGAATGGCAGATATAAATTCGTGGGAGAAAAAATATGAAGAAGCATAGAAAATGTAAAAAGATAATAGCTTTTGTAACAGTGTTGTTTATAGCATTTGTTGCAGTAATTGGGCTACACAAAACAGGGATTTATCGTTTTGATTTCTTAAAGGACATCTATAAAAAAATTGATTTTCAACTAAGTACGAACGAGCTTAACATTCCGCAGGACGCTCTTTCATTTTCTGTTTATGATATTGAACAGGAGGAATATTTATTTTACGAGGGCGATAGCCAACTTCCCACAGTAGCAAGTTTGGCAAAACTATTTGCCATTGATTATGCTTTGGGAAAAGTAGATTTGGAAGATATTGTTGAAGTAAATCAAGAGGTATTAGAACTTGTTCCGGCGGGTTCATCTTTAGCAAATCTGTATGCTGGGGAATACACAGTTAAACAAATCATGGAGGCTATGCTTGTTCCTTCCGGAAATGACGCAGCCTATGCGTTGGCATATCATATCGCTAAAAACGAATTAGGCGAAGGTTATACAGCAACGGAATATATAGATTATTTCATGACAGAACTTAGTGAGTATTTAATCGAAGCAGGCTATTCCAAAACAAATTTATATAATGACCCAAGTGGCGCGTCTATGCAAGCTGACTCTCATTTAGATGACATTAACCGCGTAGCGTTGAAGCTCCTTAACTACGATTTTGTTAAAGAATGTATTGGAAAAAGCGAATTTTCAATTCAAACTCCGCAAGGTGAATTTACATGGAAAAATACAAATGAATTTTTAGATGAAAATTCACCGTACTATAATGCAAATGTTAAAGGAATGAAAACAGGAACAATGGCATCTTCCTATAACATTGTTGTTCTGTATGAAAAAGATGGAAAAGCATATTTAATTACCTGTTTAGCGGCACACTCAAATGAGGGGAGATATAAAGCGGTACAGTCTGCTATCAACACGATTATTGAATAATGATGATGAAATATCCCGTTTAAGTAAAGTGTCAAAACAATAAGGGTAAGATAAAACAGCACACAATAAAACTTAATACCCATCCAAAAGGGCAGCCGAGAAATCGACTGTCCTTTTTCTACGCCGACAGGCAGAAAGGAGCGACCAGCTATGACGAAACCGAGAGAGAAAACCCGCGAGGAGCTGCAAGCCGAGATTGAGGACGGAAAGAAGAAAATCCGGCAGTTTGAGAACCGAGAAAAGATGTTGCGTCAGAAGCTATCCAAAGAGGAACGCAGAACGCGCAGCCACCGCCTTA
>OOCL01002021.1_pt1 | contig 10278 bp, 10 predicted proteins | sample 1671211 | NCBI WGS metagenome assembly OOCL01 (sample SAMN06348133, study PRJEB24527) | human gut metagenome | biome: human gut; feature: ankylosing spondylitis patient; material: feces | host: Homo sapiens | place: China | collected 2015-10 | reverse complement strand
CGTGGGTCAGCTTCTGGCGGAAGGGCTGGGTGTTGCCGTGGCTGGACAGATCCATGATGGCTTCCGCGCCCATGTTGACGGCGCTCATCACCTTTTCCATCTCCACGTTGTAATCCTTGCAGTCGCGGGAAACGCCCAGGTTCACGTTGATCTTGGTGCGCAGCATGGAACCGATGCCCTCGGGGTTCAGGCAGGTGTGGTGCTTGTTGGCGGGAATGGCCACCTTGCCCTCAGCCACCAGCTGACGGATCTCCTCCGTGGTGCGGTATTCCTTTTTGGCCACGATTTCCATTTCCGGCGTGACGATGCCCTTGCGGGCAGCGTCCATCTGTGTGGTATAGTTCTGCATGGTACTTTCCTCCAAATGACAGTTTATCTCTGAACAGCAGGGTGCTGGTCATACAGGGGTAGGGGCAGGCAGCCGTCATTCAGAAAAAGCAGTACGCTCTGGATGCCGGCACCTGCGCAAAATACGCTTTTCATGTTGGTTTTCTCCATGAATTTTATAACGCGGCCCAAGGTGGTGTCCCCGGTTTGCCGCGGGATCGGTCAGATGATCTGCTCCGACAGGGCTTTCAACTCTTTGCACTCGGTCTCGATGTCGTCTGCTGCAAAGATGGCGCTCACAAGGGCCACGCCATCCACACCGGTGCCCTTGAGCTGCAGGATGTTCTCCTTGTGGATGCCGCCAATGGCCACCACCGGGATGTCCACGGCATCACAGATGGCCTTCAGGGTCTCGTGGGGCAGAACATCCACATCGGTCTTGGTGTGGGTGGCAAAGGCTGCGCCCACGCCAAGGCAGTCTGCGCCGTGCTTGACGGCTTCCCGTGCTTCCTCCACACTGTGGACGGAAACGCCGATCATCATGCCGTCGCCCACACGGGCGCGCACCTGCGCTGCGGCCATATCCTCCTGCCCCACATGCACACCCTCGGCGTGGCAGCGGATGGCAATGTCCACATTGTCGTTCACAAAGAACGGCACGCCGTAGCGCTGGCACAGAGCATGGATCTCCACAGCCTCTTTCAGAAAGGCTTCGTCGTCCAGCTCTTTTTCACGCAGCTGCACACAGGTGACACCGCCCTTCAGGGCGCTCTCCACCTGTTCATAGAGGGTCTGTTTGCCCACCCATGCGCGGTCGGTGACGGCATACAGAAGCATGTTCTGCTTATCGCACTTCATAGTTTGCTCCTTCTTCCAGCTGATCCGGGGTCATATTGTAAATGGCATCGATGATATAATTGCGGTAGGTGGAGTTGCCGTCCAGCGGGGTCAGGCGTTTGTGGGCGGTCTCGCCCGCAAGGCCCATGGCGCACACTGCAGCTGCAGCGGCTTCCAGCGGATGGCCGGGGTTGGCGGTGACGAACGCCGCCGTCAGGGCCGAAAGCTGGCAGCCTGTGCCGGTGATGCTGCTCATCATGGCATTGCCGTTGCGGATGCAGTAGGCGGTGTGGGCATCCGCCACAATGTCGATGGCACCGGTAATGGCAATAACGGCACCCGTCTGGGCTGCAAAGGCCTTGGCAAAGGCCACGGCAGAATCCAGATTGGCCTCAGTAACTTTATCGGCCACATCGGCATCCACGCCCTTGGTGGTTCCCGCGCCGGAAGCCAGCGTTTTGATCTCCGAGATGTTGCCGCGGATCACGGTGAACTTTACGTCCCGGAGCAGGCGGAAAGCCGTGTCGGTGCGCAGGCGGGATGCACCCGCACCCACCGGGTCCAGCACCACAGGATGGCCCAGCTGGTTTGCCTTTTTGCCCGCCAGCAGCATGCTGGTGATGGTGCGGCTGTTCAGGGTGCCGATGTTGATGTTCAGACCGCCGCAGATGGTGGTGATGTCCTCCACCTCGGCGGCATCGTCGGCCATGATGGGCGAAGCACCGCAGGCCAGCACCATGTTGGCGCAGTCGTTCACGGTGACGTAGTTGGTAATGTTATGGATGAGCGGGCAGGTGCGGCGGACATTTTCAAACTCTGTTTTAAACATTTGCACGCACCACCGTCAGGAAAGGCTGTTCTGCATGGAGCGCAGAGCGCCGGAGCGCTGCAGGCTGTACACCAGCACGCCCGCAATGATGGAACCCACTGCAGTGGAGATGAGGAACGGCACGATGTAGGCATAGAACGCGATATCGCCAGCGCTCTTGCCCATGAGGAAGATGGCCACCGGGTAAGCGCACAGGCCGCCCAGAATGCTGGTGCCGAACACCTCGCCCACCATGGTGGCAAGGATGTTTTTGGTCTTATGGTACACAAGGCCGCACAGCAGTGCGCCGAACATGCTGCCGGGGAAGGCCATCAGGCTGCCCAGACCCAGCAGATTGCGCAGCAGCGAGGCCACAAAGGCCACGCCCACGCCCCACCACGGGCCAAGCAGCACCGCGCAGGTCACATTGACCATGTGCTGGATGGGTGCACATTTGCTGCCGAACATGGGGAAGCTGAATACGCTGCCCACCACGCACAGAGCGCACAGCATGCCGGCCAGCGCCAGCTTTTTCACAGAGAGTTTTTTCATAAGGTAAGGCTCCTTTCCAAACCTGCGGAAGCAGCAAAAACCATACAGCGCCTCCGCAAACAGCCCGCACCCGGTGCCAGACCCGGCGCAGGAACTATAAGAAGCGGTCGAGACTTGCTGGTCTCCTCTCACGCCGGAACACGGCTTCCCATCGCTGACGGTCACAAAGCTCAGGGCGCTCCCCCTCAGCCCGCTGCGGCACTTTCGCAGAAAAGTACAAGGCATCCTCCTTAATGGTAATCGGTACACAACAAAAAACAGGAGACACCTTCCGCGGTGCCTCCTGCAAAAAATCATCCATTCTGACTTCCTACGGCGGCATTATCCGCATCAGGTAAAAGGGTCGAAGTTTGGATACTTCCTCTCAGCCTGCTTCACAAGCTCCCCTGTATTTGATTGTGACTGTATTCTACACCCTTTGCGCACAAATTGCAAGAGGGGGCAAAGGCGCGCACAGCGGTGCAAAACGGTTTTCACGCATGTTTTGGGGCGTTTCACGCAGGTTTTATTGAAAAAGAAGGTGAAATATGGTATTTTTAAGGCGGACGCATACCCCCCCCCGTAAACAAAAAAGGAGGAATTCCGTATGAAGCAGACGACCCTGACCCAAAGGCTGCTTTCGGCCATCGTGGCGCTGTGCATGGTGCTGAGCGTGTGCGCACCGGCACTGGCGGCAGAACCGGAAATAGGAAGCGCGGCGATGATCACGCTTACAAAAGGCGGTACAACAACGGGCCTTAAGATGCCTGAGGGCAACGTGAGCCTGAGCGCAGAATATCGAAAAACGTATCTGATCTATGAGCCCGCAGGAAAGGCTGAGTTCTTTGCCGAAGGGGCAGAAGAGCAGAAAATCCACGAGGCGCTGCCGGGCACAAGGATCATCGCAAAAGTTCCTGACAGCGAGCTCAACGACTACCGCCAGTTTAATATGTGGCAGCTTGCCAGCGAGAAAGAACTCGTGAAACCGGATCAAAACTGGCAGGACAAGCAGAGTTTCTGCTTCACCATGCCCGAAGGCGATGTAGAGCTGCAGGCATTCTTTACGACCCTGTACGATGTCAACGTCACACACGGCACCATCGTGGACGAGAACGGCGACACCGGCACATCCAAAAAGATCGTGAAGCCGGGCCAGCTGGTCACCGTCCGGGCCGAAAGCACGGAAGAGAACCCCTTCCTGCAGTGGACGTATACCGGCAAAGCACCCGTAGAGCCGGATGACGGCTGGCCGGAAGGCGGCTGGCAGACCAGCAAGGAGTTCACCTTTAAAATGCCTGAGGGCACTGTGACGCTGGAAGCACAGCGGGACCAGCTGTACAAGGTATCCATCAACGACAGTCTGGGCAGTGTGACCATCAACGGCGAACCACGCAGCAGCCTTTGGGTCAAGGAAGGCGAGACGGTGACAGTGGCTACCACCCTGAAAGACGGCTACTGGATGGAGTTTACGAACTGGACCGCGCAGGACGGCAGTGCCGCGCCGATGGAGCCGGACGAGGGCTGGCAGACCAGCACAGCATTTACCTTTAAAATGCCCGCAGGCGACGTGAGCCTGACCGCTCAGTGGTCGGCCAGCCCGGTGGCCAAGCCTGACCCGGACGAACCTCTTGATGAAGACTTCGGCGTGGAACCTGCACCCATGGATACCGCAGGCGGTACCATTGCCGCCGTGGCCGTGGGCGGTGCAGCCATCTGGGGCGGCTACGAGATCGCCACCCGCGTGATCCTGCACAGCCTCCTGCCCGAGGGCACAGCCATCCCGGCAAACCGCGGCCAACTGGCTCTGCTGGTGTGGAACACCGCAGGCAGGCCCGAACCCGCAGGCGCACCCGCCTTTGTGGATGTGACCGACCCCGATACGGCCAAGGCCGCACAGTGGTGCACCGAGCAGGGCACCATGGCTGCCAAGGGCGACCGCTTTGATCCCGAAGGCTGGACCCCGAAGTTCAAGGTGATCGAAGTGTGGAACAAGGCGTTCCCCGCAGCCTGATGCCGGCAGTGTGGATGCCGTGCTCGGTTCGGATCTTTTCCGTGAAAATGGGGCTGTTGCAAAATAGCTCTCTGAAAAAATCATGAACAAAACCCGGAACCTTTTCTCAGCCAAAACGGCTCAAAAAGGGTTCCGGGTTTTTGATATTATGCTGTTTCCACCTTATCCGTTCCACCCTCTTGCTGTGGGGTCCAGCATTTCGGCGGCAGAGTAAATGAGGGCGTTGCAGATGGCTGCAGCCACATTGCTGCCGCCCTTGCGGCCCATGGCGGCGATGGCAGGCACGCCGTATCGCTCGCAGGCGGCAAACAGTACTTCCTTGCTTTCCACCACATTCACAAACCCCACCGGCACGCCAATGACCAGTGCAGGCCGCAGACCGGCTTCCATTTCCTCCGCAATGGTCAAAAGGGCCGTGGGCGCATTGCCAATGGCCAGAATGGCCCCCGGGTGCTCCCGGGCAGCGCGGTGCATGGCGGCAACGGCACGGGTGGTGCCCGCCTGCTTTGCGGCTTCGGCCACAGCGGGGTCTGCCATGTAGCAGATGGCTTCACCGTTCAGTTTTTTCAGGCCCGGCTTTGTGATGCCCGCCAGCGCCATATTGGTGTCGGTAACGATGAAAGCACCCGCGTGCAGGGCCTTGACTGCGGCTTCCACCGCGCCGGGTGTAAAGCGCAGATTTTTGGCATAGTCGAAATCCGCGGTGGTGTGGATGACCCGCTTGACCACCGCAGCCGTCTCCGGCGGCGGGGTCAGGCCCAGCTCGTCCAGTTCCCTTGTGATAATGGAGATGCTCGTCCGTTCAATGTCGGCGGGCAGATGATGCTGCGGTGTCATGTGTTGTCTCCTTTTTGCATTCCCATGGCGGCATAGATGGCGGGCATATCCAGTGCCGCGCGCACACCATCGGCAAGCAGATCAAACTGCTGCTGACGGTACTGCTCCATGGGGATAAGCTCGGCCCCGGCCGGATCGATGCCCTTCCGTTTGCACAAAAATTCGGTCAGTTTTTCGGTCAGTTCGCCGGTGTCGAACAGGCCGTGCAGGTAGGTACCGAATACACCGTCCTGCACACAGCCCTCCGGCGTGCCGTCTGCAAGGATGCAGAACGCACTGCCCCGCACCTCGGTGCGGCCTGCGTGGATCTCGTAGCCCGTCAGCTTTGCGCCTGCAAAGGGTTCTGTGGTCACACAGGCTGCGGTCTGGGTCAGGTGCTTTTCGGTGCCGAACACCGTCGTGGTGGGCAGCAGGCCAAGGCCCCGCAGGGTGCAGGGGGTGCCGCTCTCCTCCCCTGCCGGGTCGCAGAGCTGTTCGCCCAGCATCTGGTAGCCGCCGCACACGCCCAGCACCGGCGTACCAGCTGCCGAAAGCCTGAGCACCGCCGCTTCCAGCCCGCTTTCCCGCAGCCAGCGCAGGTCATCCATGGTGTTCTTGGTGCCGGGCAGGATGACGAGATCCGGTGCACCCAGCTGGCGGGTGCGCTGCACATACCGCACACCCAGCAGCGGGTGCTGTTCCAGCGGGATAAAGTCGGTGAAGTTGGACACATGCGGCAGGCGCAGGATGGCGATATCCAGCGGTTTGACGGCGCTTTTTGCTTCCAGACGATCCGAGAGAGAATCCTCGTCCTCGATCTCCACCCGCAGATACGGCACCACACCCACTACGGGCAGCTGCGTTTTTTCTTCCAGCATGGCAAGGCCGGGCCGCAGGATCTCCACATCGCCCCGGAACTTGTTGATAATGAGCCCCCTGATGCGGGCACGCTCGTCGGCTTCCAGCAGTTCCACGGTGCCGTACAGCTGCGCGAATACGCCGCCCCGGTCGATATCGCCCGCCAGAAGCACCGGCGCATCCACCAGCTTTGCAAGGCCCATGTTCACGATATCGTCGGCTTTCAGGTTGATCTCCGCCGGGCTGCCCGCGCCTTCGATCACGATAATGTCGTTCTCGGCGGCAAGGCTGTTGTAGGCTTCCAGAATGTCCGGGATAAGGCTGCGCTTCATTTTAAAGTAGGCGGCAGCAGACATCTGGCCCCGGGCCTTGCCGTTCACGATCACCTGGCTGCCCACATCGCTGCTGGGCTTGAGCAGGATGGGGTTCATGCGCACATCCGGCTCCACGCCTGCAGCCTGTGCCTGCACCACCTGAGCACGGCCCATCTCTGCACCGTTGCGGGTGACGAAGCTGTTCAGGGCCATGTTCTGGCTTTTGAAAGGGGCCACGCGGTAGCCATCCTGCGCAAAGATGCGGCACAGCGCCGCGCACAGCAGGCTTTTGCCCGCACCGCTCATGGTGCCCTGCACCATAATGCATTTTGCCTTGCTCATTGTGCCACCTCCGGCAGGGTTTCGGCCAGCAGTGCAAGCAGCTGCCGGTTCTCGTTTTCTGTGCGCACGGCGGTGCGGTACCAGCTGGCATCAAGGCCCGGATAATTGCCGCAGCTGCGCAGTACTGCACCCTTGCGGCGCAGCGCTTCGCCCAGCGCTTCCGGCGCGCGGAACAGCAGATAGTTAGCCCGGCCCCCGATCACCCGCAGGCCCAGCGCCCGCAGGCCGTCTGCCAGCACAGGCCGCTGTGCTTCGATCAATGCACGCACCTTCGCCACATATTCCGTCTCGTCCAGCGCAGCGATGCCCGCCGCCTGTGCCAAACTGGAAACCGCCCACGGCTGGCCCGCTGCCCGCATCCGGGCAAGCAGCTCTGTATCAGAGCACAGGCAATAGCCCAGACGCACGCCTGCCATGCCGTAAAGCTTGGTGAAGGCTTTTAAAATAATCAGTTTTTTGCTGTTTTTCAGCAGATGCTTTGCCGAAAGGCCTTCGCCCTCCGGCAGAAAATCCAGAAAGCATTCGTCCACGGCCAGCACCGCACCCACGGCTTCGCATCTGTGCAGCAGCGCTTCCACAAGGGCAGGCTCTGCCAGCTGGCCGGTGGGGTTGTTGGGCTGACAGAGGAACACCATATTTGTACCCGGGTGCACCGCGTTCAGGAGATCCTTCGTCACCGCAAAATCGTTTTCTTCCCGCAAAAAATGCCGTTCCACCCTGCAGTCCACAGTTCCCAGTGCCGTGGCGTACTCGGCGAAGGTGGGTGCCGTCACAAGGGCGGTGCGGGGCTTTTCGGCCAGCGCCAGCCGGAAGATGAGGTCTGCCGCGCCGTTGCCGCACAGCAGCCATTCGGCGGGCACTCCCTCAGCCACCGCCAGTTTTTCACGCAGGGCCCGGCACAGCGGGTCGGGGTAGCGGTCGGCCGTGGCAAGCGCTGCCGTAATGGCCTTTGCCACGCCCCCGGGCAGACCCAGCGGGCTGACATTGGCCGAAAAATCCAGCGGGTCGCGGCCAAACTCGGCGCGGTAGCCCGCCCAGTCGCCGCCATGGGGCAATTGTTTCATGCAAGGAACCCCCGTATTGCTGCACCCCATGCCAGCGCAAAGCCGCTTGCCACATACATCATGCGGTTGGCGCGCAGGATGTCCTGCGGCTCAATGGGGCGCAGGGCATCACCGATGGTGGGCTTGGGGTAATATTCGCCAAAATAGTAAGCCGGGCCGGCCAGCTGCACGCCCAGTGCACCGGCGCAGGCGCTTTCGGTCTGGGCGCTGTTGGGGCTGGCGTGGTTGCACCGGTCCCGCCGCCAGATGTGCCATGCGCCCTTGGCATCGTTGCCGGTAAAGGCCGCAGCGGCCACCCACAAAAGGGCGGCAAGGCGGCTGGGGATGTAGTTGGCAAGGTCGTCCAGCTTCGCGGCTGCGCGGCCAAAGTAAAGATACTTCTCGTTTTTGTAGCCCAGCATGCTGTCCATGGTATTGATAGCCTTGTAGGTCAGCGCCAGCGGTGCCCCGCCGATGAGCATATACAGCAGCGGCGCAATGACGCCGTCGCTGGCATTTTCGGCCACCGTTTCCACCGCAGCTTTGGTCACACCCTCTGCGGTCAGGTTCTGGGTGTCGCGGCCCACGATGCGGCTCACGGCTTTGCGAGCAGCGGGCAGGTCGTTCCGGACCAGCTCGTTATACACATTTGTGCTCTCCTGCGCAAGGCCCCTTGCCGCCAGCGCCTGCCCGCACCAGAACATCTGCACCGCAAGGCCCAGCCACAGGCTGAGCTTTGCCGCCGCCAGACACACAAGGCTCGTGACCAGAAAGGTGCCCACCGGCAGGCAGAACGCCGTCACGGCACCGCCCAGCAGCTCGCCCTGCGGGGTGCCGGGCAGGCGGGCACGCAGGAATTTTTCCAGCCGGGAGATGCATCTGCCCATAAGCACCACCGGGTGCGGCAGCCACGCCGGGTCGCCGAAGAGCGCGTCCAGCACAAAACCGCCGACAACTGCCTGAAGGATCATGCCCTGCTCTCCTTTGTGTACTGGACGGTCTTCACGAGATACAGCAGATGCTTTTCCGTCCAGTCCTTTGCATCCAGCACAAAGCCGCCCGCGTTAGGTCCGCACCATGCGTAATAGTCCCTGTGGGGGACGGCAAACCGTTCCATGGCGGCCATCTGGGTGCCGCCGTGGGCCAGAATGACCAGCCGTTCTTCGCCTGCGGCAAGAGCTTTATCGATCAGCTCTGCCACGGTGCGGCAGATGCGGTCTGAAAAATCCGTCTTGCGCTCTCCATCCGGGCAGGGGCTTTCGCAGTTGGCCTTCACCCATGCCTGATACTCGGGGTCCTTTTCCATCTCGATGAAATTGCGGCCCTCAAAGCTGCCAAAGCACATCTCTTTCAGGCCGTCCACCGGCACAAGCTTTGCCTCCGGGAACAGGATGCGCGCCGTCTGGCTGGTGCGCTGCAAGGTGGAAACATAGACCACATCGGGGTCAAAATCTGCCCGGCGCAGCTGGGCAGCGCCTTCGGGTGAGAGCGGGATGTCGCGCTGGCCCTGATAACGCTTCTGGGCGTTGTATTCCGTCTGGCCATGACGCAGAAGATAGATCAGCATTGAGACAATTCTCCTTTCAAAACCGTGGGGATGCCGCAGAACATCTGCACCACGCACTCGGCCCGTGCGGCCAGCAGGCAGGCAAGTCTGCCCGCCGCCTCGCGGTCGGCGCGCTGTTTGACATCCATCGGCACAACACCGCCGCCTACCTCGGTGGCGATGAGGATATCGTATTCATGGGCAAGCTTGTCTGCCAAGGCAGGCAGGTCGGCGGCATCGGCAGCCAATACCTGCACGTCCGAAAGACGCTTGCCGGGAAGTGTTTGTGCAAAGGTGCGCTTGCCGCTGTAGAGCGGCCCGGTAATAAAGATCATAGCAGCCCTCCCCACTGGCAGGCACACAGCGCCGCCAGCATCCAGAGCTCGGCCTTTTGCAAAAACCACCCGGCAAGGTCGCCGGTGATGCCGCCGAACTGTTTCCGGCTCACGGCATGGTAGCGCCAGAGCACCGCCAGCGCTGCCAGCACCAGCGCCCAGCCGCCCAGCGCTGCCATGCCCACGCACAGAACTGCGGCCAGCACCGCCAGCACCCGGCGCACCACAGTTTTGTCTGCTGCAGTGGCAAAGGTGTGTGCAAGACCGGTGTTTTTTGCCATGGGGAACGATGCCACCGCAAGGCCCGAAAGCGCCCGTTCCAGCACAAGTGCCAGAACCCACAGCACACCCACGCGGGGTGTAAAACTCACACAGGTGCACAGGGCAAAATAGACCAGAAAATAGCTGCACAGTCGGATGACCGCAAAGGCACCGCAATGGGGGTCTTTTAATATTTCCAGCTTTTTCGTGTGGTCGCCGTAGCTGGAAAGGGCGTCGCAGGTGTCGGCG
>OOCL01002019.1_pt1 | contig 10288 bp, 10 predicted proteins | sample 1671211 | NCBI WGS metagenome assembly OOCL01 (sample SAMN06348133, study PRJEB24527) | human gut metagenome | biome: human gut; feature: ankylosing spondylitis patient; material: feces | host: Homo sapiens | place: China | collected 2015-10 | reverse complement strand
TACATGAATAATGTTGATCTTCTCATTAACCAGTTTGTCTATCTTTTCCAGAATTCCCTTGTCCTCTGCAGGTTCTGTTGGATTTACGTTTTTGCATCCGTTGCAGGTCATAAGTGCTGCCAGGTAAGTGTCCTCAGGATAATCCTGAAAGAAATCAGTTCTGTTCTGAAAGGCTGACAGGCAACCTACTCTGGCACATACCGCGTTAGAGTGAAGACATGTTAAAATCCCAATCTTGTTCACCTTTTTCCTCACAAAAACAAAATATGCATTTTCCCAAGACTATCATATACAACTTCCGCTTCTACCTTATAAATTCTGCGGATCAGTTCGGGAGTGAGTACTTCCTGTGGAGTTCCATAGCTTTCCAGTACCCCATCTTTCAGCACATAAATCTTATCGCAGTACGCCGCAGCAATATTCAGGTCATGAATAGCAGAAATAACTGTCACATTCAGTTTCTTTACCAGTTCCATCAGCATAATCTGATGTGTGATGTCCAGATGATTCGTCGGCTCGTCAAGAATCAGTGCAGGTGTCTGCTGTGCCAGTGCCCTTGCCAAAATTACTCTCTGCTGTTCTCCACCTGAAAGAGTCGAGAATGTGCGGTCTGCAAACGTCTCCATCTGCACTGTTTTCAATGCTTCATCCACAATCTGATAATCTTTCGCATTATCCCGTTCCAGAGTTTTTTTATGAGGTGCTCGTCCCATAAGAACAACCTCTCGCACTGTGAAATCAAAATTGTAGTAATTATGCTGTGCCACAACCGCCATTTTCCTTGCAGAACTCTTGACACTCATAGAATGAAGTTCCTCTCCATCCAGATAAACAGCACCTGCATCTGGCTTCAGAATACGGTAGATACATTTTAACAACGTCGACTTTCCGCTTCCATTTGGCCCGATGATTCCTACCAGTTCTTTGTCCTGTGACTCTATGGAAATGCCTTTTAATATCTGTCGGGCGTGAAATCCAACCTGAATATCTTTTGTAGTGATCTTCATTACTTGCTACCTCCAAATCCATAGGATTTCCGCACAAGCAGATAAATAAAGCATGGAGCACCGATAATTGATACCAGCACACCAATCGGCATCTCAGAATTCTTCAGGATCACACGACATGCCACATCACACCAGATCAGAAAAGACGCGCCAAGAAGTGCGCTCAGTGGAAGTAATCTTCTGTGGTCAGTTCCAAACAGAATTCTGACTACATGAGGAATCACAAGTCCTACAAATCCAATCACGCCAGCACAATATACGGCAAATCCAATCATCACAGAAGCAACAATCAGGTAAAATGTTCTCAATCTGTGTAAATCTGTTCCAAGTGTGATAGAAACTTCATCTCCCAAAAGCATCAGATTCAGGTTTCGATACTGTGTCCAGAAGATGACCACACATATCAGAGTAACCGGAAGCATCACACCTACTCTGGCCCAGCTTGCCCCTGCAAGACTTCCCATGCTCCATTTCATAACTTCCGTAGCTGCATTTTTGTCATTTGTAATGTAAATAACAAAATTTGAAAAAGCAGAGCATACCGCACTGACCGCCATTCCGGCAAGGATCAGCTTAGCTGATGTTGCCTTTCCTCCCATATTTGCAATAGCAATAACTGCAAAGGAGGTGATCATCGCGCCAATAAAAGCAGTAACTCCGACAGAGTTTCCACCAAGAAAGCTTCCGATTCCAAGCATGATCGCCAGTGTTGCACCAAGAGATGCACCGGATGAAATACCAAGTACATACGGATCTGCCAGCGGGTTCTGCACGATTGCCTGCATTACTACGCCACATACAGAAAGAGCCATTCCAACTGCCAGAGCCAACAGGACTCTGGGCAGTCGGATCAGCCATACAACATCGTGAATTGCACCTTCTGCATAGGCAGACAGACTTTTTATATGAAATAATTTATAAACAATGACACTGTACACATCCTTCAGCGACAGATCAGCATTACCAAAAGTAATCGCCGCAAGTATGGAAAAAATAAGAAATCCGGCAAGCCCGATGAGGACTGCCACATACATGGATGCTCTGAACACATTGCCTTTTTTTGTCTGTGAAACCTGTTCTTTCACTGTATTTTCCTCAATCAGTCAAGATTAACGTCTGGATATAATCCTTTTGCAAATGTTTCGATTCCATCCTGTGTACGTGTTGCACTTGCATACATCTCGCTGAGCATGATCGGATAAACACGACCGTTCTTTACAGCGTCAAGACTCTGAAGTGCTTCGTCATCCTGAATAACTGCAAGCTGGTCATTCTTAACTGTTTCTGGATCATCTCCTGCATATGGCATATATACTACAAAAATTACGTCAGGATTTGCTGCAATAATATCTTCTTTTCCAACTGTAGATGCATCCGGGTTTGCCAGAGTCGCACCCAGTTGTGTTACCATATCTCCACCAAGGCTCTTTGCACCATAGTTTGTGATATCTTCTCCAAGAGGTTCCAAAACCATTACGCTTGGTTTCTCTTCTACATCTGCTGTTGCTGTAAGAGTTTTATCGATCACTGCCTTTGCATCATCTACGATTGCCTGTGCTTTGTCCTGTACATCAAAAATCTTTCCAAGGTTTAAAATATCTGTAAATTCATTTTCCAGAGTTCTGTCTCCGTCAGGGCGTGTGTTTGTGTTGTAATAGGTGTTGCAGCCTTTGTCGATCCAGTCTGTTACATTTCCGAGGTTTTTATCAGAGAACAGGGAACTCCAGGATAAGATCATGTCTGGCTCCAACATCGTTACAGTCTCAAGGGATGGGGTAAATTCATCAAGATAATTTGTTTTAGAGAATGCTTCTTTGAGATCATCCGGAACTTCATTATCAAGACCCGCTGTAGCTACAAGGCGGTCTTCCAGTCCAAGTTTCAGCATAGTTTCAATGCTTCCCTGATATACAGCAAGAACTTTCTCCGGTGCCTTTTCATAGGTTGTTTCAATTTCATTTCCATCATAATCATAGGTTGTGATGGTCAGAGGATATTCTGTCTTTGTACCTTCTGCGTCTGCTGTTTTATCTGCATCTGCTGAATCCTGTGCGTCTGCATCTGCATCTGCTGCCGGCTGGTTGTCCTCTTTGATCGTCTCAGAGTCTGCTCTCTCTGCTGCAAAAGCTGCCGGAGCTGCGGAAACTACCATAGCTGCTGCCATCATAATTGCCATAATTCTTGTAGATAAATACCTGTTTTTCATTTGACTTCCTCTCTTTTCGTATATGTCGTTTACTTGTTCGTGTAACCGAAAAGATGGAACTTCAGAAAAAGTAAAATAGAAGTGATAAAAATAACGGATACTTTTTACGGAAGCTCCTTCTTTACACTGTCAGGCAGGTTTCCTGACTCACAGATCACAGAAAGTTTCCACAAAATAAAAACTGATACAACATCCATGCTTCAGCAGTTCATGAATGTTGTATCAGAAATATTTCCAGATACTCTCTGGCAGCCGGATTCCGCCTTCTCACATATTTATGCAATGACATATTACAATCCCGCTTTTTTCTGTATACAGTGGCCGCAACCGTTCAGGCATTTCACCTGATTCCCTCTCACATTACCATACACAAAATCTGCATATGATAATGTTCACTTAACAGCTTATTCAATTACGCTGATACAATTTTAGCACACTGCTTTTATAATTACAACCATATTCGAGACACATCAGAATTCTTTCTTCTCCATAAGCCGGACACCAATCCAAAAAGACCCCATATATACAATTACTGTAAATAATACAACTCCGGCCAATACCATTCCCCGGTTCAGTCCATTCAGCCATGCATCGACTGCGTCTGCTGAAAGTCCAATTGTTTTTATCAGACTATAAACTACGGCAATTATAATAGCCCACATGACCATTGCAATATAACGTCCTTTTTCCGCTCCAAAATGTATTACAAGCGGGAGTGATGCCGTCAACATAAGAAGTGCCAGTGGAATGTATATCAGGCTGTCGATGATAGTCTCACTCAGGTCCCCCTGAAGCTCTGCCACGCCTTTGCAGATCACTCCCGTTATCGTTGTAATTCCCCACGCTGCAGCCGTAAGCCCTGCTCCCAGCAGATATTTCTCTGCCACATATTGTTTTCTGGTAACCGGCAAGGTCATAAGAAATGCAAGACCATTATCAAACTCATCATAACTTATAGTCGTAATGGCAAAAATTGCTGTGACAAACGTAAAATATCCTGTAGCAAAACTGATACTTCCGCTTCCTGCCAGATTCAGGATGACTCCCATTACAATAACCAGGATAAAAAACTGTTTCTGCTGTTTCATCAGTTCTATATCCTTTACAAATAATCCCTTCATACCTGTTCCTCCATCATCACTACCAGATCATCAATCTTTCCATTCTCAATTACAACATCCGGATAATTTTCCATATAAAATTGTTTCTGGTTTGTCAGACATCTGTATCCATAAGCCTCTTTCCGGATCTTAATAAGGTATTGCTGATCCAGTTTTTCATACTCTTCTTCTGAAACTTTAAGAACTGCATAATCTGACAGCAGTACATCTGTATCCTCATGAAGGATAATTTTTCCGGCATGGATCATATAAAAATCGTCACAAAGACTCTCCAGATCTGATGAAATATGGGAACTGATCAGAATAGAACTGCTTTCATTTTCTTCCATATATTCTCTCAGCATGTTCAGCACCTCATCCCTGGCAATCACATCCAGACCAACTGTGGGCTCATCCAGAATCAGCAGTTCTGCCTTATGGCTTAATGCTGCCAGTACTTTAAACTTTGCTTTCATACCAGTGGAAAATTCTTTGATTTTCTTGTCTGTGGGCAGATTGAATCTTCTGCACTGCTGCAGGAATTTCTCTCTGTCAAAATCTGGATATATGCTTTTCATGATATTTGCCACGCCCGCTGCTGTCAGATACATACTGAAGCCTGAATCTGCAAAAACAACTCCCAGTTTCTGCTTATCCTCCGGCTTAAGCTCTTCTGCTTTTTTCCCAAAGACCTTTATCTCTCCGCCATCCGGATGAATCAGGCCAAGCAAAGCTTTAAATGTGGTGGATTTCCCGGAACCATTTCTTCCAATAAGTCCTGTAATCATCCCAGGCTGTACTTCCATAGAACAGTCCAGCGAAAAACCTCTGTAATTTTTCTGCAAATGACTGATTTTCAACATATCTTAGTCCTCCATGATCATTTCAAAAAGATTTCTGATTTCCTTATCGTCCAGTCCACTTCTTCTGCCCTTCATAATTGCCTGCTCCATATCATGTTCTACTTCTTTGAGCTGTTCTTCCCTCATCAGGTCTTTATTTGTGGCTGCAACGTAGGTTCCTTTTCCATGAACAGTAACGGTAAATCCCTCTTCTTCCAGATTGTCGTAGGCTTTCTTCACAGTCAGGGCACTGATCTTCAGCTCCTTTGACAGACTGCGTACAGAAGGCAATACAGTGTCCGGCTGTAACTCTCCTCTGATAATTGCAGACTTAATCTGGTCTATGATCTGTTCATAAATAGGTACCATGGATGAATTATTGATTATAATATGCATATGTTTCTCCTCCATCTACAAACAGTATATAACAGCATATAACTGTTGTCAACTGTTTTATACTGTTATATTTCATCTGTTTAAAGAAAAAAGGATATCTTCAGTCACATAACGTTTCTGAAAATATCCCTTTTATATTATTCTGCCAAATACGCCTTCAGTTTCTCCATATCAGCTTTCATTACTCTCCGTCCCACCTCATAAATCTCCTTTAAATGGGCGGGATCACGCTCAACCGGTTTGGCACTGATGTCTCTGTCCGGGCGGATAACGTGGATCCTGCCCTCTTTTTCCAAATATGCGATTTTATCCAACATACGGTTATACTGAATATGACGTTCATCCAGAAGCTTTACAAGCTCCGGATACTCCCTGAACTTCAGTCTGAGCAGCGGCATCAGCTTATTATGTTCTTTTCTGTATCCCGGATGACGGGTACAGACTACCACATTTTTCTCATACCCCTGTGAAAGCATCCAGTTTACAGGTATCGGATCTGAGATGCCTCCGTCCAGATACATTCTTCCATTCAGCTTTACCGGTCTGGCGGCCAGTGGCAGGGAAGCTGATGCGCGCATCCATTCCACATCCAGCCTGTCTCCCATTCTGCATTCCTGATAGCAGGGCTTTCCTGTTTCAATATCTGTACATACAACCGTAAACTTCATGGGGGATCTGGCAAATGTCTCTGTGTCAAAAACATCCAACTTCCAGGGCACCTCCCCATATGCAAAATCTTTGCTGTAAAGATCGCCGGTAGTGATCCAGCTTTTCAGTCCCATGTATCGTTTATCCTTGCAAAATCTGGTATTATAACGAAGGGTTCGTCCAATCTGGCGGGACTTATAATTACATCCAAAAATTGCACCGGCGGAAACGCCAACTGTAGAATCTGCATAAATCCCCTGCTCCATCAGCTCATCCAGAACTCCGGCTGTATACAGTCCCCGCATACCTCCACCTTCCAGAACCATTCCGAGGCCTTTCTTTTTGTTGTCTTCCATAGCTATTCTCACTTTTCACTTTCTTTCACATATTCATTTCGGATTGCAAATCCATGATCCATAGGGCCACTTCCCTTTCCCAGGTCAAGCATTGCCGCCAGTGCTCCTGAAATATACTGTTTGGAACGTTTTACAGCAGTCTGCAGGTCATATCCCTTTGCAAGATTGGAAGCAATGGCACTGCTCAACGTACAGCCTGTTCCATGTGTGTTTGGATTATCGATACGCTTTCCTTCAAACCAGCAATATTTTCCATCATAGTAAAGCAGATCATTTGCATCATTAATGCTGTGTCCGCCTTTGCAAAGTACTGCACAATGATATGTCTCAGAAATCTTTCCGGCAGCCTCTATCATTTCCTCTGCATTGGTCACTGACATTTCAACCAGAACCTCTGCCTCCGGAATATTCGGAGTAAGCACATCAGCCAGTGGAAACAGTTCCTGCTTCAATATCTCCACTGCATCATCACTGATCAGCTTGGCACCGCTTGTTGCAACCATAACAGGATCCACAACAATGTTTTCCGCTTTATATTGTTTCAGTTTCTCTGCTATTACATGAATCAGATCTTTATCTGATACCATTCCGATTTTTACCGCATCCGGATAAATATCCTGAAAAACAGAATCCAATTCCTGCCCCAGAAATTCCGGTGTTACATTTAATATTGCCTGTACACCGGTTGTATTCTGTGCAGTTAATGCGGTAATGGCGCTCATGGCATATACACCATTTATGATCATTGTCTTAATATCTGCCTGGATTCCGGCGCCTCCGCTGGAATCACTTCCTGCGATCGTCAGTGCAGTTCTCATAATTGTCTTCCTCTCATTTCTGCTATCATACAATCTTATCTACTGCCTCTTTCAGTTCTTCTGCTGCTTCTTTAATGTTATTCTGAGCATAAATGGCACTGATCACTGCCACACCGCAAATCCCTGTTCCCTTTAGCTGAGATATATTTTCTGCTGTGATCCCCCCGATTGCTACCACAGGGATAGATACCGCTTCACAGATTGCCTTCAGTGTTTCATGAGGAAGTTCTGCCGCATCTGCTTTTGAGCCGGTTGCAAATACTGCACCCACCCCGAGATAATCTGCACCACGCTCCTGTGCAAGCAATGCCTGCTCTACCGTTCGTGCCGAAACTCCCAGGATTTTATCCGGTCCAAGTTTCTCACGCACAGCACCTGCTTCCATATCACTCTGCCCTACATGAACACCATCTGCATTCATCTTCAAAGCAATTTCCACATTGTCATTTATGATCAGAGGAACCTTATAATCTCTGCATAATTCCTGAAGTTCAGCTGCTTCCTGCAGGAAAGTTTCATCATCTGAATTTTTATCCCTGAGCTGCAGAAAGGTTACGCCTCCATCCAGACTCTCCTTTACCACTTCCTTAAGGCTCCGCCCATTAAGCCAGTGACGGTCCGTTATTGCGTATAAGCGCATTTTTTCTTTATCGAACTTCATGTTTCACTCCTCTTTTCTACTCTTATCTATAGCAATTTATCCCAAAAGTTCTGCTGCAACTTTCTCCAGCTCATCTCTAATCTTAATATGCTGCGGACATACTTCTTCCCACTTACCACATTTCACACATTCATTGGCAGATTTCCTGCCATGTTTGCCTGCCAGCCATTCTTCCTGGTGAACTGTGCAGTTGCTTCTTCTCTTGTCTTGCAGTTGATCCATGCTGCATTCTTTGTAAAAAGAGTCATATATTTTTTACATACTGATAATTCCCAAAACGTTTGCAATAGAACTCAGCAAAATAATGATCAGGCAAATCGATGCAAAGTATTTGATAAATACTCTGTACAGTTTCTTTCTGCGGAATGGAGAAGACTGTTCAATTTCTTTTTCCATTCCATCAATACCAACAACACGAAGAATCAGAATACAGGTTGCAAGTGCTGCCAACGGCATCATTACTGAGTTTGTCATAAAATCGAAGAAATCAAGGAAGTTCATTCCAAAAATACGAATGAAATCCAGAAGTCCATATCCCATGGAAGATGCGGTTCCAAGTACAATCATGATCACAACCATCAGACCGCAGCATTTCTTACGGCTCCAGTGAAGTTCGTCCATGAATGTGGAAACACTGGTTTCCATCAGGGAAACTGCACTTGTCAGAGCTGCAAGTAATACAAGTATGAAGAATACGATTCCTGTTGCAGTACCAAATCCCATACTTGCAAATACTTTTGGCAATGTGATAAACATCAGAGATGGTCCTGCCTGAAGTGTTTCAGGGTTTCCACCGGAGAATGCAAATACCGCCGGGATGATCATCAATCCAGCAAGGATTGCGATACCTGTATCGAAAATCTCAACCTGTGTGGTAGATCTCTCAATATCCATATCTTTACGGACATAGGAACCGTAAGTATACAGGATTCCCATTGCAATGGACAAAGAATAAAACATCTGTCCCATCGCTGCTACTACAGTCATCCAGGAGAAATTTTTCACATTCGGGATCAGGAAATATTTCACACCTTCAACAGCGCCCGGACGTGTAACAGAATAGATTGTAACCACGACTGCCAGAACTACCAGAACCGGCATCATGATCTTTGACATTCTCTCTACACCGTTCTGTACACCACCGAGAATGATGATGAATACAAGCGCCGCAAATACCAGAAACCAGAGTTCCACCTGCCAGGAATCGGAAATAAAGTTTCCAAAATATCCGTCTTCCGCTACTGCCTGGACATTTCCTTTGAAATATTCCACAAGATACTTAATTACCCATCCGCCAATCGTACTGTAATAAGGAACGATCAGCATTGGAATCACTGCATTTAACCATCCGCCGATTTTGAATGATTTCGTTTTTCCAAAATGCTCAAATGCACCTACCGGACTCTTTCTGGTCATTCGTCCAAGGGCTGTTTCTGACATGATCAGTACATAACCAAATGACGCTGTCAGAAGAATATAGATCAGCAGGAAAATTCCGCCTCCATATTTCGCTGCAAGATATGGAAATCTCCAGATATTTCCCAGTCCTACTGCAGAACCTGCAACTGCCAGCACATAACCAATCCTTCCGGAAAAGCTTCCTCTGTTATGGTTATGTGCAGAATTGTTTTCTTTTTTCATTATACACCTCACCTCGTTACAAAAACCTCCCATAGGATTTCTCCCATGGGAGGTCTGCTAGTTTTTTACTGATTCTATAGTATCAAAAAGATGCGGGAATGTCAAAGACTAATAATAATTACAGACTTAATTGTAACATAGTTACTGTTCACACACCACTATCCCAGTATATATTTCAAGTATAGTCTTTCTGTACACATTGTTCTATGATATAATAGTTGAGCTACCACCCCTAGACAGGTGCAGAAAGGGGGTGTGTTGTAAATGGATATGATCTTATCATTTATGCTTTCTATCTTGGCAAGTGTAATCGCCTACTACATTTGCAAATGGTTGGATAGAAAATAGCAGCTGGTAGCCAGCCTGGGGGAATAAGCCACCCTGCCCAAACGGAATAAAAAAGCCTCAGAGGTCGCAACTCTGGGGCTTTTGCTGTGTTATAAATGAATTTAACCTTATCATTTTGCCTACTGGCATTATATCATATGCATTTTTTGTTTGCAATATACTCAATATACTTTTTCGAATCAAGTCAAACTTTTGGTTACTGTTCACACACAATGTCATTAACTTAAGAGATTGTTGCTTGTTAAACAGGCAATGATCTCTCTGA
>OOCL01002008.1_pt1 | contig 10326 bp, 8 predicted proteins | sample 1671211 | NCBI WGS metagenome assembly OOCL01 (sample SAMN06348133, study PRJEB24527) | human gut metagenome | biome: human gut; feature: ankylosing spondylitis patient; material: feces | host: Homo sapiens | place: China | collected 2015-10 | reverse complement strand
AGGAAGCAGTACGGCTACCTCAAGGCTCCGCTGAAGGCCGTGGTGGATGAGATTGTGGACGAGCTGGCCAAAGAGCCATGTGTCGCCGCAGCCTATGCCCTGTGGTATGAACTGCGGGAAGATGTGCTGCGCACCTACAAGGACGACCTGCCTCCACGCCTTCCCCTTTCCCAGCAGAAGGAATTCAAGCGGATCAAAAACATCGTCATTGAGGAAGCGGTAACACTGGGGGCGCGCCAGCAGGTTTTCCATCCAGATGACCAGCAAGACCGTGTCCCTGTGGAGGACCAGGAAGAAGCGCCGCTGCCGGAGGCGCCCCAGCCTGATAATGACTGGAATGATTTCTCGGAGTCCCCACCGGACGATGTCCCAGACAAAACGGTGTCTGCGCCAGCCAAAGCGCAGATGAACTGGAGCGATGAGTACCGCCTGGCCCGCCGCTGTTTGTTTGGCGGCAAGGATCAGCCCCAGGATCTTGAGCAGGCGTTTACCCTGTTCCAACAGGAGGCGCAAAAAGGCAATGCGCTGGCCATGCACGATCTGGGCCGGATGCTTGCGGACGGGCTGGGCCGGAAGATTGATATGCAGGCCGCCCATGTGTGGTACAGCAAGGCGCTGGCCGCTTTCTATGCTGTTGAGAGGCAGAAGAAAAAACGCTATGCGGAGTACCGGATCGGCAAACTGTATGCCGCGGGCCTCGGCTGTGAGCAGGACTATGGTGATGCCGCCCGGTGGTTCCAACTTTCCGCAGACAAAGGGTACAAGTATGCGCAATATTCCCTTGCCGGCCTGTTTCGCCGTGGACAGGGTGTGGAACAGGACGATGCGCGGGCGCTGGAGTTATACACAGCCTCCGCACAGCAGGACTTCCCCTATGCCGCCTACGAGTTAGGAAAGATGTATCGGGACGGCATTGGCTGTGAGAAGGACGCCGAAGCGTCGGAACAGTGGTACCGGCAAGCCTTCGCCGGATTTCTCGAATTGGAACAGCAGAGCCATGACGATAAATTGCAGTACCGCATCGGATGGATGCTCCTCCATGGTGTAGGGACTGGTAAAGATGAGACGGCAGCCAGGGAGTGGTTTGAACAGGCGTCCAAACTGGACAATCCCCACGCGCAGTACCAACTGGCCCGGATGATTTTCAATGATCCATCCTCTACACCGGAGCAGACAGCCCAGGCATTGGAGCGGCTGACAAAGGCGGCGGAAGCCGGCCAGGACTGTGCTCAATACGCGCTCGGCAAAATCTATCGGGATGGTCAGGGCGTGGAAAAAGACATTCAAAAGGCGGTGGCTCTGTTCACACTTGCGGCAACGAAGGAAAACAGCTTCGCCGCCTTTGCTCTTGGCAAGCTGTATCTTGCCGGTGACGCAGCCCTGCCCAGAGACCCGGCGGCCGCACTGAAATGGCTCACATACGCTGCGGAACTTGGGAACCAGTTTGCCCAGTACCGCCTGGGAAAACTGCTGCTGAAGGGAGACGACGGTATCCCAAAGGATGTAATAACCGCCATCCGCTGGCTTACTGCCGCGGCCAAACAGGAGAACGGGTATGCGGAATACGTCCTGGCTCTGGTCTATCTCACAGGAGAAGATGCACCCAAAGACAGCGTAAAAGCACTAAGTCTGCTGAAGCGGTCAGCAGGCCGGGGTAATCAGTTTGCGCAGTACCGGCTGGGCAAGCTGCTGCTCCAGGGGGAAGATGCGCCAAAGGATGTGAAAGCCGCCATCCGCTGGCTCACCGCCGCAGCGGAACAGGGCAATCAATACGCCCAGTATGCCCTCGGCAAGCTCTATCTGCTTGGGAAGGAGGTCCCAAAAGATAGATCCAGTGCGATCAAGTGGTTCCAGCTGGCAGCGGATCAGGGCAATGAATATGCTCAATATTTCCTGAAACACATGGATGACCGCTTGGGCCTCCTGTGGCGGCCGTCATTTCGCTGTTCCACCATCTGGCCAACATTTTCCAGGAGCAAAACCAACCACCGCCCTCCGGTGGCGTTCGGGTCGCGGTGGATCGGAAGCTCCTACGAAAAATCAAGGCGAAGAAGATCGCTCAGGGCCACAAGGCGGATGACCATGAGCCGGAAATGCAGCTATAAGGGAGGTAATCTTTTGAAACAGAAAGTGCAGTTTAAACAGCAGATTTTATTGGCGCAGCCAAAAGGCATTCAAGGGCTGAAAAGGCAAAAGCCAATCCCGTGCAGACCTGTTCTGTTCCACCGGAAACTCAAGGGAAGGAATCAGTGAGAGGCATATGAGGTATGAACCTGCGGACTCCCATTAATAGCCTCTGGAGCTTCAACAAGAAGTTCTGAAATCTTTTTCTCTTTTTCAGTTACCCTTTCAGGCACCTTTCCAGTCACACTATCGCTGTGGTCTATGGGCGTTGGGATCAAGTCCAAGAGCTCCGAAAGATGCCAACCAACCGAATGAATTAACACAGATTTGAGAGGCCGCATACTGCGGTCTCTTTTTTGATAAGGAGGGATGTAGCGTGCCATATATCCACTTCACAGAGGACCAAAAACTCCGTGCCAACTCCGTTGACCTGGTGGAGTTCCTGCGCCGGCAGGGAGAGAAACTCATCTCCTCCGGCCAGGACAAACGCCTCACCTCGGATCACAGTATTACTGTGCATGGGAATGAGTGGTATGATCATGCTGCAGAAAGGGGTGGCCATGCAATCTCCTTTGTCCAAAATTTCTACGGCCTGACTTACCCTGAAGCAGTGACCCGTCTGCTCAATGGTGAACAGGGGGAGGTGTATGTACCGGCGGAGAAAAAAGAAAAAGAGCCGCCAAAGGAATTTGCCCTGCCTCCCTCAAACCAGGCCATGCGGCGGGTATATGCTTATCTGCTCCAGCAGAGGCACATCAGCCGGGAGGTACTAAGCGCTTTCGCACAGAAGGGACTGATCTATGAGAGCCGGGAATTGTCCATAGATCAGACAAAGGTGTATCACAACGCCGTGTTCGTCGGATTCGATGAACGCGGCGTTGCCCGTCATGCCCACAAGCGGGGGCTCTATACCCAAGGCAAAAGCTACCGGGGCAACATAGAGGGCAGTGATCCCCGGTGCAGTTTCCACTGGGTCGGTACCAGCGACCGTCTCTATGTATTCGAGGCCCCCATCGATCTGCTTGCCTTTCTCACCCTGTACCCGGACGGCTGGCAGCAGCACAGCTATGTGGCTCTCTGTGGTACGGCGGAACATGCCATGCTGTGGATGCTGGAGAAAAATCCAAATCTGCGGAAAACCATCCTCTGCCTGGACCACGACGCTGCCGGAATTGAGGCCGTCGGCCGGCTCTCGGATGTTCTGCGGGAGCATGGCTATTCTCAAATTGCCCCGCTGCAATCCGAATACAAAGACTGGGACGAGGATCTGAAAGCGCGGCATGGACTGGAGGCACAGCCCGCCGAGGAGCATCCGCAGTTTGTGGCGGCAGACCTCGTCTGCCAGCGAATCGGGACCAGGTGCAAGGAAGTTCAGCCGGACCGGGCGGCTTATCAAATCCCCGGCCTGCTCCTGCAGTACCGGAACGACCTTCATTGGGGACGCTTTGACCAGGCGATGGAGCACATGGAAACCATGGCGGCGCTGTCCCTCTCGGTGGTGCTGCGGGAGTGCAAACAGATGGGTACCGCGCTGACCGTTGAGCAGGGAGTCCGGTTTTTAGAAAGCCACATCCTGCCTCACCAGAACCGGAGTATCCTCAAGAACCGGGCGGATGAGATCGCCATGCAATTCCAAAGCGTATTGGCCAAGAACAATCGCCAGGGTATCCGTACCCAGGCAGAGAAAAAAGAGGTGGCCAGCGCATGGCTGGAGCTGGCCATCTCCTGTGCCAAGGTGCCGGTCAAGTACGAGGCCGACGAGATCAAACGGCGGCAGAAAGAGGAAAAGACCCAGAGGGAAACTGAGCCAGTGATGGCCTAAGCCTGAAACAGCAAAGCGGAGGAATGGCTCAGTCCCACTCCTCCGCATCTTCCTGGCTGCTTGTTTGTCTGCTGAGATATTCTGCCCGCTCCTGCTTATTGGCTGGCCGGGTTGCCTGCTTTCCACAGTCCGGGCATTGCTCCGGCAGTTCCGGCGCCTCAAACAGATAGTAGCAATGGTCACATGCGCAAATCAAAGCAATCACCTCATACCAATTTATTATAGCAGACAAAGCGAAAACTGAACATCCCCTTCTGATATTAAGGCGTAGATATCAAAAGGAGGATCATGTGCCAACGCAAGTTATAACACTTATCGTGGTAGGCGCCATCATGTTTCTCGTGATCGGCGGCCTCGCGTTTCTCTCCCATTACTATACCCTTGACGGAATCAAATCCAAGACTGTGGGCGACGGCCAGCACGGAACCGCACGCTGGGCTACCAAACAGGAGATTCGGCAGACCTATGCCCATGTCCCTTTTGAACCAGAGCTGTGGCGCAAGGGAGAGCATCTGCCGGAAAAGCAGGGCCTTGTCCTTGGCTGCGAAGGGCCCAAAGACCATGTTACAGCTCTGGTGGACACCGATGACATCCACGCCATGGTCACCGCCGCCAGCGGCGCCGGAAAGACCGCGTTCTTTTTGTACCCCAACATCGAATATGCCCTCGCCAGCGGGATGTCCTTCCTCTGCACGGATACCAAGGGCGACCTGTTCCGCAATTATGCCGGTATTGCCAAGGACTGCTACGGATACCAAATCGCCGTGTTGGATCTGCGTAATCCCACCCGCTCGGACGGCAACAACCTGCTTCATCTGATCAACAAGTACATGGATATCTATAAAGCCGACCCCAAAAACCTGGCGGCAAAGGCCAAGGCAGAGAAATACTCCAAGATCCTCGCCAAGACCCTCATCAACACCAGCGGCGGCGACAGCGCCCAGTATGGGCAGAATGCTTTTTTCTACGATTCCGCCGAGGGCCTTCTGACTGCCATGTTCCTGCTGGTGGCCGAGTACCTGCCCACCGAGGACGCGGACGGCAATCCCATTGAAAAGCGCCACATCGTGTCGGTGTTCAAGTTGGTGCAGGAACTGCTGGCCCCCAGCCGGGTGAAGGGAAAGAATCAGTTCCAGCTCCTGCTGGAAAAGCTCCCGCCTAATCATAAGGCCCGCTGGTTTGCCGGGTCCGCCCTCAACACGGCGGAGCAGGCCATGGCCTCCGTGATCTCAACGGTACTGTCCCGCCTAAACGCCTTCCTCGACTCGGAGATGGAGCAGATCCTCTGCTTTGACACCGCCATTGACGCGGAGAAGTTTTGCAATGAGAAATCCGCCATCTTTATCGTACTGCCCGAGGAGGACCAGACCAAGTATTTTATGGTCAGCCTGATCCTCCAAAACCTGTATCGGGAGATCCTCACTGTGGCCGACGAGAACGGCGGCCGGCTCAAGAACCGGGTGGTCTTCTTCGCGGACGAGTTGGGCACCTGCCCGCCCATTCAGTCGCTGGAACTGATGTTTTCCGCCTCCCGGTCCAGAGGACTCATGCTGGTGCCTATCGTCCAGAGTATTACGGGACAGCTGCAGAAAAACTATGGAAAAGAGGGCTCTGAGATCATCGTGGACAACTGCCAGGTCAACCTTTACGGCGGCTTCGCCCCGGCCAGTCAGACCGCGGTGGAACTGTCCAAATCTTTGGGCAGCCGGACGGTAATGAGCGGCAGTATCTCCCGCGGAAAAAACGATCCCAGCCAGTCCCTCCAGATGATGGAGCGTCCCCTCATGACCCCGGATGAACTTAAGTCCATGCCCAAGGGCAGCTTTATTGTGGCCAAGACCGGCGTCCACCCAATGAAGGTCAAACTGCGGCTGTTCCTTGACTGGGGCATCCGGTTCGGCATGCCCTATGAAGTACCGGAGAAGGCCCAGCGGTTCGTTGCCTATGCTGACAAACAGGAGTTGGAGGAGTCCATCATCCGCCGCCACTATGGGACGATTGTAATGGATAGTGAGCAGCCGCAGGGAGGCGGCACATCCGCTGGCGGTATGGCTCAGGGAATTCAGGCCGCACCGGATTCCCGCAAAACGGTATTTCGGCCTTGACGGAGGGAAACAGAATGAACAGCTTTAGAAATATCTACAATTCCAATCTAAGCCACAGAGCCAAGAGCGTCTATATGTACCTCAAGGATCGGGCAGACAGCGAGGGACGCTGCTGGCCGGCCATCAGAACCATTGCTCTGGAGTTGGGACTTTCCCGCTCTACGGTCAAGCGGGCGCTGGATGACCTCTGTAAAACCGGTCTGCTGCAAAAGTACCCACGCTGGCGGGAAAACGGGAGTCTTACTTCCAATCTGTATCATGTGGTATGACGGAGGTGTCCAATGCTGGTTGAGATCGATCTGCTGGATTATTTGGCTTATCAAATGGGATGCGGAGTTCTTTCCGATCTTCGGCTGTCTCAGCAAAGTGAACGGCTGCACAGGCTCACTGCCGCGATCCCTTTAGGTGCATGCAGCGAACGGGAATGGCTGGATGCGGCACAGTATTTGACAGGCCATGACTGCGCATCAGCACTGGAAGCAAGGAACCGTCTGGTGAGATAGCCTGTAAAAAGCAAACCCTCCCGCCAAGGGGAGGGTCTACATATCATGTGAACCGAGTCTCGGTTCATAATGAACCAACCAGAAGTGCCCACTCTAAGGATTTTATTTAAGACAGAAAATAACAAACAACATCTGGCCTTAAAGATTATACCGCCTTGCGTTGTGTCCGGCTTTTGAAATTTAATCGTCTTTCTGTGCAGCTGTAATGCTGACAGCAAAACCGTTGACCTCCACGCCATCTTCAGCAGGGATCAGGAGGTACTTGCGCCCGTTGATAATTTGAGTTTCCACCAGGTAACTATACTCTGGATCAGCAGAAATGGTGATCTCAGGTGTCTTGATCTCAAAACGGCTGCTGTCGATCAGGTTTGCCGGATTCAGGACAACCCCCGAACCAAACTGCTCGCCGCATTTTTCCTGGAATGCTGCCACCTGCTCATCCGCAATCCCGCAGCTTTGAAGGATTTGCCCTATTTCTGAGGCACTCATCTCCAGAGGTTCCGAACTCCTGCTTTCCCTGTGCTCCTTGATTTTCTCACGCAGCTGTTCATGAACAGTCTGCATCACTTCCAGACTGCAGTCAAACGCATCGCTCAGAGCTGACTGGAATGCTTCCTTCTGCTCAACAGCAGACATCGGCGCTTCCACATGGAAGATCGCGTCAATGAACTCCTGGTGAATTTCATTGGCCTTCCTGCTGTAAAAGAGAGCGTTATAGATATTTGCTGCCCGGTCATCGAATGCCGGGAACAGAAAACCCAGCTCGGGAGAAGCGACTGTTTGCCCGGCAGCGCAGTGGAATTCATTGTCACCGGGGAAGTATCCCAGTTCCACCTTGCCCTCCTTGATGGGGCACACCACACAGACGATGTAGGTGAACACCTCATCCGAGGCATCCGCTTGCAGGGAATCATCCTTGCCCCGATGGGGGACATCGTAGCTGTCACAGGCCAGGAGCAGCAGGTAACTGCTGTCCCCCATGTCCAGACTGTCAATTACCTTGTGGTAAAAGGTCTGGCGGGCCTCGTTGTCCTTAAGCTGGGAATCCCACAGTGTGGTGAGCAGGCGGTGTTCCTCACTGTCTGCTACCTGCTGAGTGGAGAATACGATATCAATGAGGTTTTTCCCCAGGGAGCCGGACAGTCCCTTCTTCAAAAGGCTCAAATACTTCTCGGACTCCTCCTGCGGCATCATGCCCAGGGATTCGTCCAGATCGGAAACGATCTCTTTACTGCTGTTGACATAGCATCCATAAACACGGCTGATGGCGCTTTTTTCCGGGCGAAAACGGCGCCGCAGCTCATTGATTTCTTTTTGGTTCATTTTTTCCTACCTCGCTTTGTAATTGGAACGGTTGGTAACAGACGATGAATTCCATTTTAGTGGAAAGAGCTTGAAATTTCAATAGCCGGAAGTTCTTTCCCCCAAGAGCGCAAAAAAGAAACCGCCCATGTCAGAAACTATCAGAAACTGACTGAGCGGCATATTTTTCATGTCAAACGCCAGTAGGAGCGGTTATTTTCTGATCCAGTCCAGAAAAACAGCTACTTTCTCCAAGTCTTCATCCGGCAGGGCAAGCAGCTTCTTACCTATGATCCCACGCAGGGAATCCGGATCGTCCATAGGAGCAAAGAAAAGAGTTGGCGTCAAATCAAAGTATTCCATGATGTTGAACAGTTCTCGGAGAGAGGGCATAGAAATTCCATTGGTGATGCTTCTGATGTAGGAGCCGCTCTTTCCAAGCTCCAGGCTCATCCGATGCTCAGAAACGCCCTTCTGTTCCCGCAGCTCTGTGATGCGGTTCCGCACAAACGCTTCATAGCGGCGGTTATCGTCCATGATCCTCTCCCTCCAATCTCTACTTATTATTTTAATATAAGGGAGCGTCGCGGGTTCGCACTTAAATCATCAACTTTTGCTTCACACAACGAATAATTGGTGATATAATTATTAAAATAGGCGTTGGCTTTATAGTTCTATTATGAATCACAATCAATAAAATATGACTGCGACTGTGTATGAGGGCTGTCAGATGGGAAGCTGCTTCTTTATAGGGCATAGGGAGACACCAGATCGGGTGTACCCAACCCTGCTTGAAACCATAGAGCGCCATATCACGGAATATGGCGTATCTGAATTTGTGGTGGGGCAGTATGGCAACTTCGACCGTCTGGTGATCCGGGCACTGTCGCAGGCCAAGCGAGCGCACCCGGATATTACGCTGATGCTGATGACCCCATATTACCCAGTCAACAGAAATGTGGATCTGCCAGAGGCGTTCGACGCTCTGTTCTATCCGCCGGATCTGGAAACGGTCCCCAAACGGCTTGCCATCGTCCGCGCAAACCGGTATATGGTGGAGCGCAGCGATTTTCTCATCGCCTATGTGCGGCATCCGGCCAGCAATGCCAGAGAACTGCTGGAGTATGCCGGGACAGGAAAGAGAAAGGGAAAAATCCACATCACAAATTTGGCTGAGGAGCAAATCTCTCTTCCAAAGAAAACAGATGATGTGATATAATAGAATAACAAAGTTTACCCATTTTGAGATTTGTAACCCGAGGTCTTGCTATGGAAGAAAAACTGGGACAGTCCACGGCTGTTCTGTTCAAATATGAAAAATTGATTTTGGCTGAAGAAGAAACCACATCCGCTGGTGGATGTGGCGTTTCCCTTGCGGCCTTTTCATGCCCTGCGTCAGCCTGTCCAAGTGACAGGGTGTCGCAGGGCGTTTTTATTGCCTGAAAGGAGTATGAGAACATGAGTCTGAAATATACCTGCCCCAGCTGTGGAACCCCATTGGGTTATGAGGGATTGTGTTGGAAATGTAAGTGCGAGCAAGAACGGCAAGCTGCTCTGGCCTGGATGCCGGAACAAATTGTCGAAAAACAAAGAAACTTGATACAGAACATCCAGAGGCTGGCTGATATGGAGGACCCGGAGTTCACCGACTTCTGGCAGCTGCTTGGCTACCATGATGCCATCACCCCGGAGATTCAGCGAGTGGCACTGGCCGCAGAGGTGTTCTGGCCCTGTGAGATCTATTATCATGCTCCCGCCGATGTGCGGGATGGTCTGATCCATGCGCTGTTGTCCGCGGAATATTCCAGCGCGGCCTCCAACCTGATGAGCTGCCTTGCTATGCAGGGAGATGACAAGGCAATGGAGACTCTGCTGGAGCTGGAGCGACATCCCCGGCCCTGGCGCAAGGGCCTCTATGTGGACCCCTCCAGCTATGCACAGATCGGCGGCTGGACCTTTGACAGGGAAGGCCAGAGAATCCAACTCAACTTCGATACCTGCTATCCTATGGTCAAAGGAACCACCGGCGAGAAATCTCCCGTCCGCATTGGCCGGGCACGGGAGGACATTTGCCCCCACTGTGGAGGGCGCATGGTGGATATGTTGGTGCTGGATGGCCGAGACGAGCGGCTCCGGTTCCTGGGGCTGGATGGTGTCTTGACTGCCACCTGCTGCCCCAGCTGTGTGGGATTTTTGAAAGGCCCCGCCTTCAATCACTTCACTTTGGACGGCGGCGTGGAGATCTTTCCTTCTGAACTTTTTGACGGGGAGGAAAAGATGGATTGTTATGTCCGACCCGAGGAGTACAAGGCCCTCACCGAGAATCCCTTTGTGCTGGGCAAATCACCTGTTCCCCTATTTTATGGGTGCGCCCGTGAGGATGTAAACACCATCGGCGGTTTTGGCAACTGGGTACAGGACGCGGAATATACCATCTGCCCCCACTGCGGCAAGCCCATGAAATATCTGG
>OOCL01001978.1_pt1 | contig 10457 bp, 9 predicted proteins | sample 1671211 | NCBI WGS metagenome assembly OOCL01 (sample SAMN06348133, study PRJEB24527) | human gut metagenome | biome: human gut; feature: ankylosing spondylitis patient; material: feces | host: Homo sapiens | place: China | collected 2015-10 | reverse complement strand
CTGGGGTCAGGGTCTGGCGCTGGCATTCTTCGCCGGTGTGCTGAACTACGACAACATCCGCTCGGACGGCGCGTTGTAAGCGAGGGGCATTTTTCCTATGAAGCTGATTTACCCGATATTGCCTGAAGGCCGTTTCAAGGCACTGACACTGAGCTTTGATGACGGTCACATAGAGGACCGCCGCCTGACAGAGCTTTTTAACCAATACGGACTGCACGCAACCTTCAATTTGAATTCTGGCATCAGCGGGGCGGATCGCATCCCGCAGAGCGACTACGCCGCTTTGTATGCGGGGCATGAGATTGCATCGCACGGCGTGCTGCACCCCGGAATGACGATGACCCCGCTGCCGCTGGCTGCACAGCAGGCACTGGAAGACCGCCGTGCGCTGGAACACCTGACGCAATACCCGGTGCGCGGCTTCGCCTACCCATTTGGAGAGAACAATGACGCCGTGGCCGCCATGCTGCCCGCTGTGGGTATCCGCTACGCCCGCACGGTGGCGGATACCGGCAAGTATAATTTTCCGCAGGACTGGCTGCGCTGGGATCCGACCTGCCACATTTTTAACCATCTGCTGGAATATGGTCAGCGCTTTGTGGAGCGCACGAACCTGCGCAAGCCGCTTTTGTTCTATGTCTGGGGTCACAGCTGGGAGCTAAACAGCAACGATGGCTGGACGATGATGGAACAATTCTGTAAGCAGGTGGGCGGTCGTGACGATATTTGGTACGCAACCAATATAGCGATCTATGACTACATGCAGGCTGTAAGCCAGCTTGAATTTACCGCCGATGCAGACCGTGTATACAACCGCAGCGCTGCCGACTGCTGGCTGTATGTGGACGGTGCCACAGTTCGCCTTCCTGCAGGGCAAATTACAGCACTATAAAGCAAGCGAGCAGAAACCCGACAATACCGGGTTTCTGCTCGCTTTTTGCTTTAGGTACCGCAGATGTTTTATCGTATCAATTTTGTAAAATGACAGACGGCGCGCCTTTACGGATTGCCCGGCGGGGCTTTGCGGGCGGCGGTCTTGCGGTATTCGTTGGGGCTGATGTCCTCAACCTTGCGGAAACATTTGGAGAAGTAGGCCAGCGAGCGGAAGCCGATCTGCTCGGCAATCTGGGTCAGGCTGAAATCGGTGCTGGTCAGCAGGGCTTTTGCCTCGGTGATGCGGCGCTTCATCAGGTAGTCGATGGGGGAGGCGCCGTACTCCCGCTTGAAGGAGTGGGAGAGGTAATATTTGTTGACATGCGCGATCTCGGCCAGCGAGTCGAGCGTGATGGCGCGGCTGTAGTTTTCGTCAAGGTAGCGCTTGGCGGCGGCACACTCCTTGCTTTCGGCCGGCGGGGTGCTGACCCGCAGCGAGAGCGAGGCCGTGCGCACAAGCTTGACAAGCAGCACCTCGGTCAGGTCCTGACAGACCATCTCGCAGCCGTCCTCGCGCGCGTCGATCTCACGCAGCAGCATCTTGGTCAGACCGAGCATATCCTCGCGCATGGCACCGCACTTGACCATCGTGTAGCCCTGATCCCGCTGGTTGAAAAGGATCTCGACCCCCTCAATGCCCAGCACGATATACTCGAGCGGACTGGCCTGATAGCTTAACTCGGTGTGCAGTGTGCGGGGGTTTACGATGACCATGTCATCAGGGGCGACATCGAGCATCTTGCCCTCGACATTGAACTGGCCGCGCCCGTTCACGCAGTAGAAAACCTCGGTGCAGGAGTGGGTGTGCGGCACCGAGTTCCAGTCGCCGCCGAAGCGGCTTTTGCTGACATACATCAGCCGGATGGCCTCCCGCGGGGGAACATCCATGTTCAGCTCATACCGTGTGTTCATGGGGAATACCGCCTTTTCTGAAATGATGACAAAATGGTAAAAGTTACGCGCGCAAGATATAACAAGTATAAAGCAAGATAAGATAAACAAAAGCGACGGCAGGGGGATGAATTTTCTGCTATTATAGCGCAGATGGCGCAAGGTTGCAATGCTGTTTTGCCAAAAAAACAGCGTTGTTGCTCAATTTTGCGCTTTAGTACACTAAACGGACGGCAAAAACAGCAGATTGCACAAGAAAAAAGCTTGCCTTTTGTACAATATTTTTGCCGTGGCAGAATGTTGCCTGCAAAACAGACAAGTATAGCAAGATAGTGCAAATGCGCAACAAGAAATGGTCTGTTCAAGTCCGCAAGAAACCGGTATGATGTTGTCAATGAAACATTGTCTGCCTACGGCGGACCGGAAAGGGACGGGAACATGGAGCAGCTTGGAAGATTGACACTTCCCACGGACGCAGATGTGGTGGAGGAAACCCTGCGCCTGAAGAACCTGCTGGGGGCTGACGCCCTGCGCGACTGCGACGGCACCGAGATGCCTGCAGAGCTTTTGCAGGACCCTGCAAAGAAATACGCTACCTATTATACGACCCGCAAGGATAATGCATGGGCCGAGGCAAACCCCGATGAGGTCCAGCAGGAGTATCTGATCAGCGACCGCCACACGGCGCGCGGCACAAAGCTGCGCATCCATTTGATGGACGGCTTCCACACCCAGCAGCTCAAGGTCAACACGCTGGACGACCCCAAGCGCTGGTGGGAGGTCATCGACCGCACGACCGGCGAGGTCGTACCCACCGACAAGTGGTTCTTTGACGAGCCGACCGGTGAGGTCGAAATTGAGACGATTCCCTACCACGAGTATACCGTCAGCTTTCTGGCGTTTTTGATCTGGGACCCCGTACATATGTACAACTTCCTGACCAACGACTGGAAGGACACGCCGCACCAGCTGACCTACGATGTGCGCCAGCCCAAGACGCAGGCGTATGTAAAAGAAAAGCTGCGCCGCTGGTGCGAGGCCAACCCCCACATTGATGTGGTGCGGTTTACGACCTTCTTCCACCAGTTCACGCTGACCTTTGACGACCAGAAACGCGAGAAATTCGTCGAGTGGTTCGGTTACAGCGCCAGCGTCAGCCCCTACATTCTGGAAAAGTTCGAGAAGTGGGCCGGCTACAAGTTCCGCCCTGAGTTCATTGTGGATCAGGGCTACCACAACACAATGTTCCGCGTGCCGAGCAAGGAATTCCGCGACTTTATCGAGTTCCAGCAGCAGGAAGTCTGCAAGCTGGCCAAGGAGATGGTCGATATCGTCCACTCCTACGGCAAAGAGGCGATGATGTTCCTCGGCGATCACTGGATCGGCACCGAGCCCTACGGCAAGTATTTTGCCTCGATCGGCTTGGACGCCGTGGTCGGCTCGGTCGGCAGCGGCGTTACGCTGCGGATGATCTCCGACATCAAGGGCGTCAGGTACACCGAGGGTCGTCTGCTGCCCTACTTCTTCCCTGATGTGTTCACCGAGGGCGGCGACCCCATCGGCGAGGCCCGCACCAACTGGATGAAGGCCCGCCGCGCCATCCTGCGCAGCCCGCTGGACCGCATCGGCTACGGCGGCTACCTCAAGCTTGCCAACAACTGGCCCGGCTTTATTGACGAAATTCAGAATGTAGTCGGCGAGTTCCGCCAGATCCACGAAAACATGCAGGGCACAAAGTCCTATGTGGCGCCGTTCAAGGTGGCCATCCTCAACTGCTGGGGCGGCCTGCGCAAGTGGATGAGCAATCAGGTGCATCACTCGATTTACCACCGCGAGACCTACTCCGCCGAGGGCGTTCTGGAATGTCTGAGCGGTATGCCGTTCGATGTTGAGTTCATCGACTTTGACGACATCCGCAACGGCATCCCCAAGGACATCGGCGTCATCATCAATGTGGGCGATGCCTACACCGCCTTCAGCGGTGCTGAAAACTGGATCGATGAGCAGGTCGTGACCGCCATCCGCAGATTTGTGGACGAGGGCGGCGGCTTCATCGGCGTGGGCGAGCCTACCGCCTGCCAGCATCAGGGGCGGTTCTTCCAGCTGTCTGATGTGATGGGCGTGGACCGCGAGATGGGCTTCTCTTTAAGCACCGACAAATACAACACCTGCGATGCGCACCACTTCATCCTTGAGGATATCGACACCGCCGTTGATTTCGGCGAGGGCACGAGCCGCATCTACGCGCAGGGCAAGCACTACCAGATTCTGGCGCAGGACGGCGAGTACAGCCAGCTTGTTGTGAACGAGTACGGCAAGGGCCACAGCGTCTACTTTGCCGGGCTGCCCTACTCCCCGCAGAACTGCCGCATTTTGCTGCGCGCCATCTACTACGCCGCCGGTATGCCGGAGGAGATGAAGCACTACTACGTGACCAATGTGGACACCGAGGTCACCGTCTTCCCTGAAACCAAGCGCATCGCGGTCATCAACAACTCGGAGTCCGAGCAAAAGACCGACCTCTACATCAAGGGCAGGCTGGTTGAACAGCTGACCCTGGCCCCGCGTGAGATGCGCTGGGTCGCGGATGCCGAATAACGACCGATAATTATGTGCCGCACCGTGCGGGACATCGTTATAAAGAATGGAGAAATTCCAAGGAGGAAACCACTATGAAAAAGAAGAATGCAGCAGCCCTTTTGGCCGCCGCTATGGCCGCATCCATGCTGGCCGGCTGCGGCGGTGCCGCCAGCAGCGAAACCACCTCTGCCGCTGAGAGCAAGGCCGCCGAGTCCACGGCCGCCAGCAGCGAAGCCACCGAGGCCGATGAGACCCTGACCGTCTGGGCATGGGACCCGAACTTCAACATCTATGCGCTGAAGCAGGCTGAGGCCATCTACCAGAAGGATCACCCCAACTTCAAGCTGAACATTGAGGAGAACGTCTACAGCGACATCGAGACCAAGCTGATCACCGCTGCCACCAGCGAGGATTACAGCACCCTGCCCGACCTCTTCCTGATGCAGGACTACTCCTTCCACAAGATGGTCGCCAACTTCCCCGGCATCTACACTGAGCTGGACAACGGCGGCTTCAACTGGGATGACTTCTCCGGCGGCAAGCTGGCTGACTCCACTGTGGACGGCCACCACTACGGCATCCCCTTCGACAACGGTGCTTCCATCATGGCCATCCGTTCCGACATGGTCGAGAACGCCGGTCTGACCGTTGCGGACTTCAAGGATCTGACATGGACCGAGTTCATGGACAAGGCACAGAAGGTCGTGGACGCCAACGGTGTTCCGATGCTGACCTCCAGCGGCGGCTCTGAGCTGATCATCGAGATGCTGCAGTCTGCCGGTGCTTCCCCCGTTGTGGACGGCAAGGTCAACATTGCCGACAACGCTGCCCTGAAGGAATCCATGACCGTCTACAAGGAAATGGTCGACAAGGGCATCCTGGCCGAGTACACCGACTGGGATCAGTACATTGCCTCGATGAACGACGACAAGGCCGCCGGCGTCATTCAGGGCTGCTGGATCATGTCCAGCATTCAGGCTGCTGAGGATCAGGCCGGCAAGTGGGCCATCGTCAACATGCCTAAGCTCGAGACCGTTGAGGGTGCCACCAACTACGCCAACTGCGGCGGCGCAAGCTGGGCCGTTTCCTCCAACTGCAAGAATGTTGAGCTGGCTTACGACTTCCTGAACAGCACCTTCGGCGCCAGCGTCGAGCTGTACGATGACCTGCTGCCCAATGCCGGTGCCATCGCCAGCTACCTGCCCGCCTCCAAGTCCGACATTTACAACCAGCCCTCCGAGTTCTACGGCGGCCAGACCGTTTACAAGGACATCGTTGAGTTCGCCGGTCAGGTTCCCGCCTTCGACTGCGGCGCTTACTACTCTGATGTTCGCAGTGCTCTGACCGATGCCATCACCAATGTTGTGCAGAAAAATGCCGATGTTGAGGCTGAGATGAAGACCGCGCAGGACACCGTTGAATTCAACATCGCCGGCTAAGCCTGATTTTGGGCAATACCGATAACAACTGAAATCTGCCAAGGGCATGGTTTGCATCCGATAGTGTTTCTGCAAGCCGTGCCCTTGGTTTTCTGATAAAGCCGGGCACAATAGGAGAACATCACCATGAAGAAAAAAGGACTTGATATGGAGCAAAAACGCAGCCTGATCGGCTGGGCGTTTCTGCTGCCTGCTACGATCCTGATATTTATATTCTGCTTTTACCCCATGGTACAGGCGCTGATCCTCTCATTCCAGAAGGGTATGGGCAGCAATGTACAGTCCGCGGGCTTTGCAAACTACGCGCGCATTTTGAAGGACGCCACCTTCCAGCAGTGCTTGTTCAACACGGTTTTTTACTTTGTGATTCAGGTGCCTATCATGCTGATTCTGGCGCTGATCCTTGCGCAGCTGCTCAACAGCCCCGATCTGAAGGGCAAGGGCATCTACCGCACCATGATCTTCCTGCCGTGCGCAACCTCGCTGGTTTCCTACTCCATGATCTTCAAGTCGCTGTTTGCCAACGATGGCCTTGTCAACCGCATTTTGATGACCTTCGGCATCCCGGCGATAAGCTGGTTTCAGGACGCATGGGCCGCGCGCTGGGTCATCGTCATTGCGCTGGTCTGGCGCTGGACGGGCTACAACATGGTGTTCTATCTGGCCGGCCTGCAGAACATTGATTACTCGATCTATGAGGCGGCCCGTATTGACGGCGCCTCCCCGCTGCAGCAGTTCATCCACCTGACGATCCCCCTGCTCAAGCCGACGATCCTGCTGACCGCCATCATGTCCACCTCCGGCACGCTGCAGCTGTTTGACGAGTCGGTCAACCTGACGGCGGGCGGCCCCGGCAAGGCGACCATGACGCTGACGCATTATATCTACAATATCTCCTTTGTGGAGACGCCCAAGTTCAACTATGCGGCGGCCCTGTCGGTGTTTATCCTGATTGTAGTGGCCGTGCTGTCCGCGATCCAGATGAAAGTAGGTGACAAGCGTGACTAAGGGCAAAAAGATTCTGACCCACGCCATCCTGATTTTGGCAAGCTTTCTGTCGGTGTTCCCGCTGTATTACATGCTGTGCGGCGCTACGAACCCCAGCATTGATGTTATCCGCGGCAAGCTGATCCCCGGCACCTATCTGATCGAGAACTTCAAGGCGCTGGTCGCCAACCAGAATCTGGCGCTTGCCATGACAAACTCCTTCCGCAATGCGATCCTGATGACCCTCATCACGCTGCTGGTCTGCTCCATCGCAGGCTACGGCTTTGAGATTTATCACGACAAGGCGAAGGATATTCTCATGAGTGTTCTGCTGCTGGCCATGATGCTGCCGTTTGTCGCCATCATGATCCCGCTGTTCAAGATGATCTCCGGCTGGGGCCTTGTCAACAGCTGGGCGGCCTTTGTGCTGCCGTCCATCTCGACCCCGTTCATGATCATGCTGTTCCGTCAGGCCGCGCGCAGCTTCCCCAATGACATCATCGAGGCCGCGCGGCTGGAGGGTCTGAGCGAGATCGGCATCTTCTTCCGGATGTTTATCCCCATCATGCGCTCGACCTACGGCGCTGCCATGACCGTTACCTTCATGAACGCATGGAACAGCTACCTCTGGCCGAAGATCGTATTCCAGAACAACAGCTCCATCACGATGCCGATGCTGGTCGCCAACCTCAAGAGCGGCTACAGCGTTGACTACGGTATGCTGATGCTGGGCGTCCTGATCTGCACGCTGCCCACCGCCATCATCTTCCTCTGCCTGCAGAAGAGCTTTGCCAACGGCATTACGGGTGCCGTCAAGTGATGGAGCAGACCTACTGTTTGACCCCGGCGGAGTGGCGCTATGCGCAGGGCTGCCTGACGCTGGCCAAGCGCTGGGGGCTGATCGAGGACGACACCCCTGCCGCGCTGGAGGCGCGCCGCGCCGCCAAAAATGCCGAAATATCCCGCCGCGAGGCAGAGGGCGCGCCGGTATACGGCACACGGTACTTTTCCGCCCCGGCCTACCTGCAATTTGAGCTGACCCGCTTTAAGCTGGACTTTGCCGAGCCGTGCGGGAAAATCCGCACGCTCGGCGTCTGCCCCGATTTTACCGACGAACAGACCCGCGCGTGGTATGACGCGAACTGCGATCTGTTTACCCGCTATTTCGGGGACAGCTTCTCCTACGAGGAATCGCGCCAGATCATTGAAAAGCGTATGCGGGAGGAGGTGTACGATGCCCTTGTGCAAGACATATTATGTGAATCCGCTGACCGGCAATGACGAGAATGACGGCCTGCATGAGGATCGTGCCTTTGCCACGCTGTTTGCGGTGAACCGCCTTGCGCTGGCACCGGGCGACACCGTCCTGCTGCGGCGCGGCTGCCGCTTTGAAAAGCAGTTTTTGCAGCTGCAGTGCAGCGGCACCGAGGGCAGCCCCATCACCATCGGCGCTTATGGTGAAGGCTGCGCCCCCTGCATCGCCGCCGATGGACAGGGCATCTGGTATCAGGACTATGGATGTGCGCTGGACTCGCCCACCCATGTGCATCACGGCTATGTTTCCTCCGCCGTGCTGCTGTATGATGCCGCCTATGTCACGGTGCGCGAGCTGGAGATCACCAACCGCGCCGAGGCTGTGCCCGGGGAGCGTTACTCTCAGGCTGACAAGATGCAGCGCACCGGCGTGGCTGTGGTGGCTAAGGACAAGGGCATCCGCCGCGGCATCACGCTGCAAAACCTGCAGGTGCATGATGTAAACGGCAATGTGTACGATAAACACATGAACAACGGCGGCATCTATATGACCGCCCTGCGCCCGCAGAACGAGGCCGCCACCGGCGCGGCGCGCTTCGGGGATATTCTGGTCGAGGGCTGCTATGTCGCGCATGTCAGCCGCTGGGGCATCGCCGTGGGCTATACCTACGCGCATGCACAGTTTCAGGGCGCGGCGCTGGACGAAAAGCCCTTTGCAGCATACGGGCATGAGAACATCGTCATCCGCGACAACTATGTCAAGGCGGCCGGCGGTGACGGCATCACCGTCATGTATGCGCTGCGCCCGCTGGTCGAGCACAACACGGCGGATTCCGTTGCCTGCGAGATGAACGACCGCATCTACAGCGAGCCGGGCAACCGTCTGGGCAAGGTGGCGGCAGCCATCTGGCCGTGGAAGTGCAAGGACGCGTTGTTCCGTTATAATGAGGCCGTTGACACCCGCCTCAATCAGGACGGCATGGCCTACGATGCGGACTCCGGTGACGGCACGGTGTATGAGTACAATTACAGCCGCATGAACGAGGGCGGCTGCGTGATGTTCTGCCTGCAGGAGGCCATTCACAACACCTTCCGCCGCAATGTCAGCTATGACGATCTGGGCGGCACGATCAGCCCCTCCGAAAACCCGGACGCACGGATAGAGGAGAACACCTTCTATGTCCGTGACGGCGTCCCCTTCGTCCGCCCCCACATGGGCGGCGGCAGCTATACCGAGCGGGACAACACGGTGATCCCCCTGTCGGAAAAAGAGTAAAAAAAGAGCGCCCCGGATGCTGAAGGTTTCAACATCCGGGGTGCTTCTTTGTGGAAAACGGCGGACAATAAATCAAAAATGCGGCATTTATCCCTTGCCCCCTTGCAGCGCCTCAAGGTCGCTGCGGGTGTCGATGTCCCGCAGCTCGGCGGCGGGGGTGGGCAGCAGGCGGACAGCCTGCGGGTGGGCGCGCAGCACGGCGCTGCCGCCGCAGCCCTCCGGCAGGTGAAGGAGGGCGGCAAAGTAATCCCGGCCGAACAGCACGGGGCTGCCCGGTGTGCCGTCAGGTCCGGCAGGCCGCCGGATCGTGTCCGGCGCGGCACCGATCGCCAGCGCCTCCAGCGTCTGCCGGGTCAGGCAGGGCTGATCCCCCGGCAGAAACACACACCCCTGCAGGCCGGGCTGCTGCGCCAGCAGCGCGGTCAGGCCAAGGCGCACTGTATCGCTGCGGCGCGGTTCGGCATGGCGCAGCACGGGGAAACCCTCTGCGCGGCAGAGGGCCTCGACCTCGGCTGAGCGGGTCACGGCAATGCGCCCGGCAAACATCGGCGCGGCGGCCAGCGCCAGCGCATGGGCAGCCAGCGGCCGACCGTTCAGCTCGGCCATCAGCTTGTTGCCGCCGAACCGCCGCCCCAGCCCCGAGGCCATGACGATGCAGCCCAGCGGCGGCACAGGACAGTCCAGATCGTACACAAAGGCGTCCGGGTCGGCGCAGAGCGCGCGCAGGAACGGGGTGTCCTGCTTGCGGACCACCGCGAGAACGCGGCAGACTTTCAACATATCCAGCACGCTTTGTTGAAAATCCGCGCAGCCGCTCTCCAGATAGCCAAGCTCGTCCAGCACGGCCCAGCCGCCGGCTGCCGCCATCCGCTGCAGGGCGGGCAGTCCCACGGCGGCAAAGCCGGCCGGTACGGGGCGCATCCGGTTTTCTCCGGGGGGCAGGGCGGCATCAAACCGGCCGATGACCGCCGCTGCCCCGGCGGCATCGCGCATCTCGACCCATCTGCCCGGGACAGCAGCGGTGAGAAGCACTGGGGCATCGGGGCAAGATCGGAAGAGCACACGTCTGAACTCCAGTCACTAGCTTATCTCGTATG
>OOCL01001972.1_pt1 | contig 10471 bp, 9 predicted proteins | sample 1671211 | NCBI WGS metagenome assembly OOCL01 (sample SAMN06348133, study PRJEB24527) | human gut metagenome | biome: human gut; feature: ankylosing spondylitis patient; material: feces | host: Homo sapiens | place: China | collected 2015-10 | reverse complement strand
CGTTCAGCTTCCAGAGCAGCCAAGCATAGAAGTAATTCATCAGCAGGATGGCGATGCACCACAGCACCGACGCCTGCACGCTCTGGTCATACACCTTCATGAAGGGATATGGCCCATCTACCACGCGCTGGATGTTCAGCCACAAAATGATGCCGCCGTACAGCACCGTGGGCAGCAGCGCCCACTTGACCGTACTGCGGGGCAGGCGCGGTGAGCGCTCCAGCAGCACAAAGGAGAAGATGGCCGCCAGCGGGTTGAGCAGGTGATGGTACAGCATGGAGCTGGTGCACAGCATGATGTACCAGCCGTTGCCGTCCTCATACATGGGACCCAGCACGAACACCACCGTGAGAAAGGTCATGGTCAGGCAGCAGGTGGCAATGTACTTGAGGGTGTGCAGCCAGCGCGGCAGTTCCCTGCCGGTAAAGATGCACACCAGCTGGCCCACCGCCACCATGGCGCAGATGCAGGCCGAAAGGATGTTGGAATCCTCGGTGTAAAAAATGAACATCTGCTCTTTGCCCCAATCCCAGCTCATGGGCAGGGCAATGGGCTCCGCCCAGACGATGAACAGGTTCAGCACGATGGAGAGCAGGCGGCGCGCCGTATCAGCAAATTTTTTCATGGAAAGCCTTTCCGTCTTGTAATATTTCCTCGAAAATTTGAAAAAGGGCAGGTCTCCCTGCCCTTTTTCAAAAAACGCTTTATTTTGCGGTGTTGATGAAGCTGCGGTTGTCCCACAGGTACTTGATGCCGGAAATGGCCGTCACGGCAGCCACCAGCCAGCACAGCACCACCGAGGCTCCCACAACCATGACCGTGGCATCCCAGGACACATTCGCCGCAATCGCCATGCCAAAGAAGTAGAAGATGATGCTCAGCATCTGCAGCACGGTCTTCACCTTGCCCCACATGTTGGCGGCGATCACCTTGCCGTCCTTTGCGCCGGCAGCCACCATGCGCAGGCCGGACACAGCAAATTCGCGGGCCAGAATGATGCACAGCACCACCGGGCTGCACACGCCGTCCCGCATCATGTAGATGAAGGCCACGGTGGTCAGCAGCTTGTCGGCCAGCGGGTCGGCAAACTTGCCGAAATCGGTCACCATGTTCCACTTGCGGGCCAGATGGCCGTCCAGAAAATCAGTAAAGCTGGCGGCAGCAAAGACGATGCCTGCGATCAGGTAATACGTCGGCTGGAAGGAGCCATCCGCGATGCCGCTCAGACCGGTCAGGGACGCAAAGATCATGAACACGGGCACCAGCAGGATGCGGGTCAGGGTAAGTTTATTGGGCAGATTCATACAGATTCCTCCAATTTGTTATTTTGCAACAGTGCCATACAGATCGTAAAGGTCGCTGTCGTCCACCAGAACATCGTAGAACTGGCCGGGGTACAGCGGCTCCTCGCTGGAAACGCACACATTGCCGTCCACCTCAGGAGCATCGCCAGTGGTGCGGCACAGGTACAGACCGCTCTCCTCGTCGATGCCGTCGCAAAGTACATGCACGGTCTGGCCCACCTTTTCGGCCTGCTTCTGGGCCATGATGCCGGTCTGGATCTGCATCACCAGTTCGGCGCGCTTGTCCTTGACTTCCTGCTCGATCTGGCCGTCCATCTTGGCAGCAACGGTGTTCTCCTCGGCAGAATAGGCAAAGCAGCCCAGACGATCAAACTTTACTTCCTTGACAAAATTGCACAGATCCTCGAACTGCTCCTCGGTCTCGCCGGGGAAGCCTGCGATCAGAGTGGTGCGCAGGGTGATGCCGGGGATCTCGCGGCGCAGCTTGCCGATCACCTCCAGCAGCTCGGCGCGGTTGGAGCGGCGGTTCATATTCTTGAGGATGGTGTCATTGCAGTGCTGGATGGGCAGATCGAGATAGGGCACCACCTTCTCATTGCGCTTCATGGCGGCAATGAACTCATCCGTGATGCGCTCCGGGTAAGCGTACATAATGCGGATCCACTCGAGGCCCGGCACCTTGTTCAGCTTATCCAGCAGCTCGCAGATGCTGCCAGGCTTGCCCCAGTCCTCGCCGTAAGCGGTGGGGTCCTGTGCGACCACGATCAGCTCTTTCACGCCCTCACCGGCCAGCCAGCGGGCTTCGGCCACGCAGTCGGCCATATCGCGGCTGTGCAGCGGGCCGCGGATGCCGGGGATGGCGCAGTAGTGGCAGCGGTTGTTGCAGCCTTCAGCGATCTTTAAGTACGCATAGTGGGCAGGCGTGCCGATGACACGCTTGCCGCCCAGCGGGAAGTCCTTCTTTGCGCCATAGCTTTCCAGATGGTTCTCTCCCTGGAAAAGGCGGGCCACGATGCTATCAATGGCCTTGTTGGAGGCACAGCCCACCACAGCGTCCACCTCGGGGATCTCCTCCTCGATCTGGCTGCGGTAGCGTTCAGCTAGGCAGCCGGTGACAATGACCTTCAGCTCCGGGTTCTGCTGCTTGTAGGCGCAGGCCTCCAGAATGTTCTCGATGGCCTCGGTCTTGGCGCTCTCGATAAAGCCGCAGGTGTTGACCAGAATAACATCGGCTTCGCCCAGGTCGGCCACCGTCTCGTGACCAGCCGAAAGCAGGATGTGCACCATCACGTCCAGATCGACCTGGTTCTTGGGGCAGCCAAGGGAAATACATGCAATTTTCATAAGGGATGATACTCTCTTTCTCTTTTGAGGGATGCTTTTGATTTTTTACGATTTGCTCCGGAAAAGCTCCCCCTTCGGGGGAGCTGGCAAAGCCGCAGGCTTTGACTGAGAGGGTTATTCCCCCTCCTCCACCCTGCGAATGGCTTCCTTAATGACGGAATACGAAAATCCCCGCCGCTGCAGGGCCGCAATGACCAGATCCCTGCGGCCCGCTTCCAGCTTTTTGCGGTAATGCCCTTCCACCAGAGCGGCGGCGGCTTCCAGCTCCGGGTCCTCGCCGGAAACATCGGGGGTGTAAACAGCATCCAGCGCCTGCTGGATCTCGCCTGCGGCCAGGCCTTTCTGCCGCAGATTCCGGGCAGCGGCGCGGCGGCTCTTTTTTGCCGCCAGCAGGGCGTGGGCACGGGTCTCGGCATAGCGGGCATCGTTGATATACTCCCGCTGCACCATCTCTGCCACCACGGCGGCACTGGTCTGCTGGGTATAGCGGCGGTTCAGCCGCTCATACAGCTGGCCCGAGGAAAGTTCCTGCCCGGCCAGCAGCTCCATGGCCCGGGTGCGGGCTTTGGCGGCATCGGTGGATTTTTCCTCTTCGGCCAGCGGGCGGCGGACACGGCTGTAAAAGGCCATTTACTCTTCCACCATGATGTCCAGCTCACTCTCGCTGCTGCGGGCGGGAGCCTTGACCACCGGCTCCTTTGCTGTGGCAGGAGCTGCCGGTTCCCCCTCTGCAGGGGCAGCGGCAGCCTTGCCCCCCGGGCGGCGGGTGGCATAGAGCTTGTCGGCATTGGCGCGCACCTGACCCTCGATATCGTTGGCGATCTCGGGGTTATCACGCAGGAACTGCTTGGCGTTGTCGCGGCCCTGACCCAAGCGGATATCGCCGTAGTTGAACCATGCACCGCTCTTCTGGACGATGCCCAGCTTGACACCCAGATCGATGAGCTCACTCATCTTGGAGATGCCCTCGCCGAACATGATGTCGAACTCAGCCTCACGGAACGGAGGAGCCACTTTGTTCTTGACGATCTTGGCGCGGGTGTGGTTGCCGATGAACTGGCCGGAAGAATCCTTCAGGCCCTCCACGCGGCGGATATCGATGCGGACAGAGGAATAATACTTCAGGGCGCGGCCGCCGGTGGTGACCTCGGGGTTGCCGTAGACCACGCCGACCTTTTCACGCAGCTGGTTGATGAAGATGCAGACGGTGTTGGTCTTGCCGATGACGCTGGTCAGCTTGCGCATGGCCTGGCTCATCAGGCGGGCCTGCAGGCCCACATGGCTGTCGCCCATCTCGCCCTCGATCTCGGCACGGGGCACCATGGCGGCAACAGAGTCCACAACGATGGCATCAATGGCACCGGAGCGCACCAGCGCCTCGCAGATCTCCATGGCCTGCTCACCGGTATCGGGCTGGCTGACCAGCAGGTTGTTGATGTCCACGCCCAGCGCCTCGGCATACACAGGGTCCAGCGCGTGCTCCACGTCGATGAAGGCAACATCGCCGCCCTTCTTCTGGGCTTCGGCCAGAACATGCAGGGCCAGCGTGGTCTTACCACTGGATTCGGGGCCGTACACCTCAATGATGCGGCCCCGGGGCACGCCGCCCACGCCCAGTGCCAGATCCAGGCCGATGCTGCCGGTCGAGATGGCATCCACCTGCATGGCGGCGTTGTCGCCCAGCTTCATCACAGCGCCCTTGCCAAACTGCTTCTCGATCTGGGCCAGTGCCGTGGCCAGCGCATCCTTCTTGGCACCGGGATCGGTCTTCTGGGTCGCCGGGGCAACGTTGTTGTTCTGATTTTTTGCCATAGTGTCATGCTCCTTTGTCATCTGTTCCCGGCGCGGTGCGGCCAAACGCAGGCGCGGGCATTCCATTTCTTTCGGTACTAGTATAACACATTTTACAGATATTACAACAGGAAGTTGTAGATATTTTTATTGTTTTCTCGCCATCACACAGCGGTCATTGCCGCCAAAGTCTTTTCTGCACACGATCTCCGTCCACCCGTTGGCGGCAAGCAGAGCCGTTACAGCTTCCCGCTGCTGCCAGCCGATCTCCAGGGCAAGGGCACCGCCGGGGCGCAGAGCTTTCTGGTAGTGTTCCGCAATGGCGCGGTAAAATACCAGCCCATCCTCCCCCGCTTCCAGCGCCATGGCAGGCTCCTGCGCCACCTCGGGCTGCAGTTCGCCCATCTCGGCGGCGGTCAGGTAAGGCGGGTTCGACACAATAAGGTCCAGCTGCCCCTCCGGCAGGGTCTGCCAGTAGGTGAACAGATCTCCCTGCACCGGGGTGATGGTCAGTACCGGGGAGAGATGGGCGTTCTGTTCCAGATAGCGGTATGCCGCAGGGCTCTTCTCCAGACTTGTGACCTGTGCCGCCGGGCAGAAGCGCTTCACGCCCAACCCCAAACAGCCTGTGCCGGCGCAGAGGTCGAGCACCCGGGGTGCCTCCACCCCAGCCAGCATTCCGGCGGCGGCTTCGGCCACCACCTCAGTATCGGCCCGGGGGCAGAGCACGCCGGGGCCGACAGCCAGCTCAAAGTCAAGGAAGGGCCAGCTGCCGCAAAGGTATTGCAAAGGCTCCCGGGCCGCGCGGCGGGCCGTCAGGGCTTCCAGCCGCTCTGCCTGCTCTGCCCCCAGCGGAGCAGCAGCAAGGCGGGCATCCCCGCCCACTGCCAGCCGGAAGAGCTCGGCCGCGTCAAAATCTGCGTCGGGGCAGCCTGCGGCGCGCAGGCGTGCCTCCACCTCCCGGACTGCTGCCCGGGGCAGCATCCCTGCGGTTACCATCTGCCGTCCTCCGGGTCCTCGGGCAGAACCGGCGTGACGGCGGCAATGGCCACCTCGATCATGCTGTCGTCCGGCTCAAACACGGTCAGATGCTGCACCCAGATGCCGGGCTGCCGAATGATGCGGGTCGCAATGTTGTCTGACCTGCCGCACCACTTGAGCAGCTCGTAGCTGATGCCCATGACCAGCGGCAGGAGCAGCAGCTTGAACACCACCCGCAGGCTGGTGCTGGACCAGGGCAGCACGCTGTACAGGAACACGCTGACGATGACCACCAAAATCAAAAAGCTGGTGCCGCACCGGGGGTGGAAGCGGGTATATTTGCGGACATTCTCCACCGTGAGCGGGTCTCCGGCCTCGTAGCAGGCAATGGTCTTGTGCTCGGCCCCGTGGTACTCGAACACCCGGTGGATCTCCTTCATCCGGGAGATGGCGGCCATGTAGGTCAGGAAGATGGCGACCTTGAGCACCGCCTCCAGCACCACCTTGGCCCAGCGACCCAGCGGCACCAGATGGTTCAGGCCACCCACCAGCACCGTGGGCAGAACGGTGAAGAGCAGGATGGCAAACAGCCCGCCGATCACGGCAGCTGCCGCCAGCATGATATCTTCGGCCTTTTTGCCCAGATGGTCGCCCACCCATTTTTCAAAGGCGGTCTCCTCTTCGGCGGGGTCGTAGTCATCCCCCATGCTCACCTGTGCCGAGTACATCATATACTTGTATCCCATGATCAGGCTCTCAATCATCGAGATGGCTCCCCGCACCAGCGGGATCTTTGTCCACACGCCGTGGGTGGGGGTGGGCTCGACCTTGGTCTCAATGGTTCCATCGGGCTTGCGGACGGCACAGCAGATGTTTTTCGGGCCCCGCATCATAATGCCCTCCATCAGGGCCTGCCCGCCCACACTCGTCTTGAAGCGTTCCTTGTTCGGTTGATTCATTGGCTCTCCTATGGGGCGCTGCGGCCCCTCTCTATCGTAAAAACTGCCCCTCTATCTTACCAGATAAATATGGACAATCTCTTATCGTTTATAGATCGGCAGACCCAGGGTGACCACTGTGCCCCGGCCCAGCGTGCTCTTGAGGTCCATGGTGCCGTCCAGTGCGGTCATAATGGAATCCACCAGCGCAAGGCCGATGCCGCTGCCCCGCACCGAGTTGCTGCCCTTGTAAAACTTGGTCTTGACGTTTTCCAGATCCTCCGGCGGGATGCCGCGGCCCTGATCGATGATCTCGATGAAGGCTTTGTACTCACCCTGCCAGATCTTGACCGTGATGCGTCCGCCGGGGGCCGAATACTTGATGGCATTGTCCAGAATGTTGATGAACACCTGCCGCAGGCGGTCGGGGTCGGCGTAGACCGGGATCATCTCCTCCGGCTCAGAGTAGGCCAGCAGAAGGCCCTCCCGCTGGATGCGCGCTTCACAGAAAAGGACAGCGTCTGTCAGCTCGGCCACAAGGTCCAGGGGGCGGCACTCCATTTTCAGGCGGCCATTCTGCAGGCGGCTGAAATCCAGCAGCTCCTCCACCATGTTGTACAGGCGGGCGGTCTCGTTGTTGATGATCTCCAACCCCTTGCGGTAGTTCTCATCGGTGGGGTCATCCAGGGTGCGCAGGGTCTCCACCCAGCCCCGGATGGAGGTGAGCGGCGTGCGCAGCTCATGGGAGACCGAGCTGATGAATTCGTTCTTCATCTTCTCCGTCTCTTCCAGCCCCTCGGCCATCTGATTGATGGTGCCGCGCAGGCGGTCCACCTCGTCCCGCTCGTCACCGGTCACAGGCAGGCGGACATCCAGTTCTCCCCGGGCGATGCTGGCGGCGATCCGCTCCACCTGCCCCAGCGGCACCACGATGCCCCGCACAAAGTACAGGCCAGAGGCCACTGTAAAGCCCAGAATGGCCGCCACCACGATCAGGCTGACGATGAAAACGCTTTTCAGCTGCGCCTGCACCAGCGTCAGGCTGGTGACAAGGCGCATGGCAGCCACGTCCTCGGCCGCATAGGGCACCAGACTGCACACAGCCATGACCGTTTCCCCGCTGGCGGTGCGGTAGATGGCCACACCCACGCCGTCCGGTGCATCCTGTGCCTTGTTAAAGTCGTCCTGCACCACGATGCCGTCCGCGCCCGTACCGCTGGAGGAGGCGATCACGCCGCCGTAACCGTCCAGCAGCATGAACTCATATTTGTCTTTATCCGCAAACTGCTCCACCATCCGGCGCAGGGCCACGCTGCGGTTGGCCGCGGTCTTCTGGGCCGTGTCGCCGGTGTACATTTTCAGCTGACCGTTGATGGAGGAAAAACGCCGCATCATGGTCTGCTGGACGCTGTTGTAGTAGCTGCGGCTGAAGTTGTACACGAACATGCTCTCCACCAGCAGCACCAGCAGCACCGTCAGGAACAGACTTCCCCGCAGCCAGCGGTGGGTAATACCACTGCGCATTGCTTTTCCTCCTTTCTGTCAGTGATCCCGGCTCTCCTATTGGGAGAGCCGTCGGGTACAGCGCAACTGAGAGGTTTTTCTTTACTCCTCCCACCGGTAGCCGTAGCCCCACACTGTCATAATGTGGGTGGGGTGGCTGGGCTCATCCTCTACCTTCATCCGCAGGCGGCGGATGTTCACATCCACGATCTTCACATCGCCGAAGTAGTTCTCACCCCACACGCCCTTCAGGATCTTTTCCCGCACCAGCGCGATGCCGGGGTTGTGGAAGAACAGCTCCATGATCTGGAACTCCACCTGGGTCAGCTCGATCTGCCGCCCGGCCTTGAGGAGAACACGGCGGTTCTCATCCAGCACAAATTCCCCGCTGACCAGCGTGGTGGGGGCGCTTTCGTCTGCAGCGGAGCCGCCGCCCGAGCGGCCCACCCGGCGGCAGAGGGCCTCCACACGGGCCAACAGCTCACTGACGCTGAAGGGCTTGGTCATATAGTCATCCGCGCCGATGGACAGGCCGCGGATCTTGTCCTGCTCCTGCCCCTTGGCACTCAGGATGATGATGCCGATCTTCTGGTCGGTGCGGCGGATGGTCTCGCAGAGCGAGAACCCATTCATGCCGGGCAGCATCACATCCAGAATGGCAGCATCACAGCCGGGCTTCTGCTCCAGCAGAGGCAGGGCGGCTTCGGCGCTGTCGGCCTCCACCGCCTCCATCCCCGCCAGCCGCAGGTTCAGCGCGATCATCTCGCGGATGCTGGCTTCATCCTCTACCACAAGTACCTTGACCATCTAAGACCTCCATATTTTTCTGCCTTCTCCCTCTGCCCAAGAGCACACGGAGAAGCATTTCACCTCAGAACACCCAGCCTGCATCCGGTAAACTTCTGCAAAACTGAGCGGCATCATCAATTCAACCGGTACAACGACCGGGACAGTCGATAGCTCTGATCCTTCAGCACCACGTCCGGCCCGAACCTGGCCTGCATCTGGCGGGATGCCACCACGCCCAGGCGGGTCCAGCCCGCCGCGCTCTCGCTGGAAGGGACCAGGCGCATGGTCAGCACCAGCTTGCCCTCGTCCACGGTGCGCAGCTCCACAGCTTCCTCTCCCTCAGCGCTGTCGGTGAGCATCAGGTTGCCCTCCCACTCGGCGGGCAGCTCAATGTAGCAGCTGCTTTCCTCGTCCAGCAGGCCGAAGCTCTTTTCCGGCTCCGGGCTGGTGTAGTCCATCCAGACGATAAAATCCATTCGTCGGCTCTGGCTCAGGTTCAGCAGGCCCGCTTCGTCAGGCTGGGTGGGGATCTCCACGATGCCGTCGCCGTCCAGATCCCGGCTGACCAGCGTGGAGACATTGCGCAGGGACGCATTGTACAGCTCACTGGTGCTGATCTGCTCGGCGGGCAGCATCTGCTGGCTTTCCTCATCGAAGTAGAGCAGCACCGTGGCCAGATTGTTGCCCGAAAGGCCGGTCCAGCCGTCCAGCACCAGATAGCGCTTTCCGTCCGCCCCCAGACCCGCCGCCACAGCCGCGCAGCCCGAGAACTTATCTGCCGAAAGGCCCATGACAGCCACCTGCTGGAACATCCCGTCCCGGTCAACGGTCAGCAGCTCGATCTGCACCCCGCCGTCCTCCAGCGTGGACATCAGGATCAGATCCTCGTTGCCGCCGCCGGTGATATCCTCCACCAGATACTGCTCATAGGACTGTTCCAGAATGGCATTGACCGTGCCGTTCTCGTAGGAGTACACCGCCAGATAGCTGTCCCCCTGCGCGGCAAGGTACCCCACCACCAGCTGGGTGGCAGCCCCATCCTGCAGCTGTGCCAGCCGGACATTATCCACCGTATCCGCCAGGCCCTCGATGCTCTGGCTGACCTGCCACACGCCTGCGGCATTCTTCTGCAGAAATGCAATGCAGACGTTGGAGCTCTGGGCCGTGGTGTAGAGAACAGCGGCATCCTGCTGGCCGTCGCCATCCAGGTCCTGCAAAAGGAACGGCGAGAGCAGCTCCCCCTGCATCGGGTATTTCAGCTGAGCGCTCTCCCCCAGCCACTCGTTCAGGGCATTCTGCAGCGCACCGTAGTCACCCGGAAGGCGCGGGGCACGCAGCAGCTCCTCCACCTGCATATTTTCCGACATCGGAAGGCCGCAGGCCGAGAGCAGGCCCATCATGCAGCCTGCACTCAGCACCAGAAACTGTCGTCTTTTCAACCGCCGCCCCTCCCTTCTGTGGAAAATTCGCAAAGTCGTGCAGAAATACAGTATAATTATAGCATTCTTGCCCCGCCATCACAAGCCCCAGCTGCTAACGTCCAACCGGGCAGCGCGGCATTCCCACGCAAGTGAAACGGGCCATTCCATCGCCCGCCCTATTGCCTGCGGCAGCAGGGTCCCACCCCAGCGGACACTTGCTTTGGGAACACCCCGCTGCCCAGCCCACACGATGCAAAAAAGGCCCTTTCCCCGAAGGGAAAGAGCCTTTGTTACACTGTTTGAACAGTCAGAGTCGATCAGACGAGCTCCAGAACTGCCATCTCAGCAGCGTCGCCGCGGCGAGCGCCGATCTTGATGATGCGGGTGTAGCCGCCGTTGC
>OOCL01001957.1_pt1 | contig 10534 bp, 7 predicted proteins | sample 1671211 | NCBI WGS metagenome assembly OOCL01 (sample SAMN06348133, study PRJEB24527) | human gut metagenome | biome: human gut; feature: ankylosing spondylitis patient; material: feces | host: Homo sapiens | place: China | collected 2015-10 | reverse complement strand
TTCGCCATCGTGGACGAGGTGGACTCCATCCTGATCGACGAGGCCCGGACACCCCTCATCATCTCCGGCCAGGGGGAGAAGTCCACCCAGCTCTATGACATGGCAGAGATGTTCGTCTCCCGCCTGAAGAAGCAGGCGGTCGTCCAGGTGGACAACAAGGAGGAAGAGGATCCCGCCGAGGCGGACGCGGACTACATCGTGGATGAGAAGGCCAAGACCGCCATGCTCACCGCCCGGGGCATCGCCAAGGCGGAGGAGTTCTTCCACGTGGAGAATCTGTCCGACCCGGAGAACGCTACCCTCTCCCACCACATCAACCAGGCCATCAAGGCCCACGGCGTGATGAAGCGGGACATCGACTATGTGGTCAAAGAGGGCCAGGTCATCATCGTGGACGAGTTCACCGGCCGCCTGATGTTCGGCCGCCGCTATAACGAGGGCCTCCACCAGGCCATCGAGGCCAAGGAGCACGTGGAGGTCGCTAACGAGTCCAAGACCCTGGCCACCATCACCTTCCAGAACTACTTCCGCCTGTATGACAAGCTCTCTGGCATGACAGGCACCGCCATGACCGAGGAGGAGGAGTTCGGCACCATCTATGAGCTGGACATTGTGGAGATCCCCACCAACCGCCCCGTCCAGCGCATCGACCACCACGATGTGGTGTATAAGAATGAGACAGGCAAGCTCCGTGCCATCGTCCGGCAGATCGAGGAGTGCCACGAGAAGGGACAGCCCGTTCTGGTGGGTACCGTCTCCATCGAAAAGTCGGAGCAGCTGTCTGATATGCTCCAGCGCAAGGGCATCAAGCACAATGTGCTCAACGCCAAGAACCATGAGAAGGAAGCCGAGATCGTCGCCCAGGCCGGTAAGCTGGGGGCGGTCACCGTGGCCACCAACATGGCCGGCCGCGGCACCGACATCATGCTGGGCGGCAACGCGGAGTACCTGGCCAAGGCCGACCTGCGCAAGTCCGGCATGAGCGACGGACTCATCGCCGAGGCCACCGGCTACGCCGAGACCGACGACCAGGAGATCCTGAATGCCCGCCAGCAGTACGCCCAGGCGGAGGCCAAGTACAAGGACGAGATCCGCGCCGAGGCGGACAAGGTCCGTGAGGTGGGCGGCCTGTTCATCCTGGGCACTGAGCGCCATGAGTCCCGGCGCATCGACAACCAGCTCCGCGGCCGCGCCGGCCGCCAGGGTGACCCCGGTGAGAGCCGCTTCTATCTCTCCCTGGAGGATGACATCATGCGCCTGTTCGGCTCTGAGCGGGTGATGGGCATGATGGAGAAGCTGGGTGTGGACGAGGACACCCCCATCGAGCAGAAGATGCTCACCAACGCCATCGAGAACGCCCAGCGCCAGGTGGAATCCCGGAACTTCCAGACCCGTAAGAACGTCCTTCAGTACGACGACGTGATGAACACCCAGCGCAAGGTCATCTACGAGGAGCGCCGGAAGGTGCTGGACGGCGAGGACCTGCACGAGGCCATTCAGGCCATGCTCCACAACACGGTGGAAAACGCCATCCAGGGACACATCGGCGAGCAGAATCACATGAGCGCCGAGGATTTCCGCGAGGCCACCGCCGTGTTCCATACTATGTTCCTCCACCCCGGCGAGCTGGCCCTCACTGACGAGGAGCTTCAGCAGTATACCACAGAGCAGCTGGTGGAGCTGGTGGAAGGCAAGGCCAAGGAGGTCTATGCCGCCCGGGAGAATGAGTTCGGCGAGCAGCTCATGCGTGAGCTGGAGCGGGTGCTGATGCTCCGGGTGGTGGATGAATACTGGATGGATCAGATCGACGCCATGAACGACCTGAAGCAGGGCATCGGGCTGCGGGCCTATGCCCAGACTGACCCCGTAGTCGCCTATAAGAAGGAAGGCTACGAGATGTTTGAGCAGATGATCGCCGCCATCCAGGAGGAGACCCTCCGCCGCCTGTTCCTGGTCCGTCTGCGTCAGAACCAGGAGGTACGCCGGGAGCGGGTGGCCAAGGTCACCGGCGAGTCCGGCGCCAGCGACGGTACCGTCCAGAAGCAGCCCCAGCGCAAGGTCATCAAGATCGGCCGCAACGACCCCTGCCCCTGCGGCAGCGGCCTGAAGTGGAAAAAGTGTACCTGCGCCAAGTACCACCCCGAAGGAAGTCACACCGAGGGCTAAACATAACACAGCAAGAAAGCTCTCCCTCGGGAGAGCTTTTTCTGAATCAAAAACAAAGGAGCGGATGAGTATGAATATCACATCGGAAGAGCTTTTGAAGGAAGCCCACGCACTGGAGCCGCAGCTGCAGCAGTGGCGTCGGACGCTCCACCGTCACCCGGAGGTGGGCTTCGATCTGCCCCACACGAAGGAGCTGGTCAAGAAGGCGCTGGCGGAAATGGGCTATGAGCCAAAGGACTGCGGCAAGGCCGGTATCATTGCGCTGGCAGGCGGCAAAAAGCCCGGCAAGACCATCCTGCTGCGTGCCGATATGGACGCCCTGCCCATCCCCGAGGACTCGGGTGAAGAGTTCAGCTCGGAAGTCCCCGGCAAGATGCATGGCTGCGGCCACGATATGCATACGGCCATGCTGCTGGGTGCAGCAAAGCTGCTCAAGGCTCACGAGGACGAGCTGGAAGGTACGGTCAAGCTGGAATTCCAGCCTGCCGAAGAAATTTTCCAGGGTTCCCCGGATATGATCGCGGGCGGCCTGCTGGAAGACCCTCATGTGGACGCGGCGGTCATGTTCCATGTGCTGGCTGGAATGCCGCTGCCTGTAGGTACAGTGCTGGTGCCGGGCGGCGGCATCACGATGGCCAGCTGTGAGCAGTACCATATCGTGGTCAAGGGCAAGGGCGGTCACGGCTCTACCCCGGAAAACTGCATCGACCCCATCACGGCTGCGGCCCACATCCACATCGCCCTGCAGGAGATCAACAGCCGGGAGCTGAAGCCCGGTGACGTCGGTGTGCTGACCACCGGCCGCTTCGAGGCCGGTGCGGCTTCAAACGTCATCCCGGATGTGGCCCAGATGTGGGGGACCATCCGCACCACCGACCCGGAGAATAAGACCGGCGAACTCATCCGCACCCGCATGACCGAGATCGCGCAGGGCGTGGCGGCGGCTTTCCGCTGCACGGCAGAGGTATCCTTCGCCGACTACTGCCCCTGCATGGTGGTGGATAAGTCCCTCGCCGAGAATGCGATGGACTATATGACCGAGCTGCTGGGGAAGGGTGCCATGGACATGACCGCCCTCACCGGCGGCAAGCCCGGCGGCGGCAGCGAAGATTTCGCCTTCGTGAGCCATGAGGTGCCTACTGTGAGCATGTTCATCGCCGCAGGCGGCCCGGAGCAGGGCTGCTGCTACGGCCAGCACCACCCCAAGGTGCGGTTCGACGACAGCATCCTCTACGAGGGCTCTGCGGCCTTTGGCTGGTTCGCACTCCGCTGGCTGTACGACAACGCCGGCATCGCGTTCTGATCTTGAGACAGCAAAAGGCCCTCTCAGCGCCGCTGAGAGGGCCTTTCTATCGCTATCAGGTGTGGGTGCAGAGGTAATCCACCCATGCGTCGTACCCGGCGGGCAGCAGATGGTAGCCGTCCGGCTGGGCGTATTCCTCGATGAGGTCGCCGTTCTCGTCGGCCAGCGCCTCCCAGAGGTTCAGGAAGGTGCAGCCCTTTTCCAGCGCGATGGCCGAAAGAGCATCGTTTATCTCACAGATCCGCTCCTTGTAGAGGCCGGGGGACTTTTTGCGCACTTCAGGCCGGACCGGGGTGATGGACTGGACGTAAATTTTCGTGTTGGGCAGTGCCTGCGAGATCATGTCCAGCATCAGCCGGTAATAGGTGAGGAAGCTGGTATAATCACTGTCAGAGGTCAGCACATTGGTACCCAGCAGGATGTAGAGCGCCCGGGGCTGCTGGGAGGCCAGCGCTTCCATCGGGACTTCCTTTTCGCCGTCGGCCCGGCGGCAGGTGGTGTTGTTGACGACGGCATTGGGGCCGACGCCCTTATAGGCGCAGAAGTGCGCGTTGGGCAGGCCGGTGTCGTACAGCTGCATCCCCTGCGTCAGACTGTCGCCCAAAAAACTCACGTCCGAAAAGCTGCTCCGCTCCACGGCAGGGCTGGCAGGCTGGGCCGCGAGGCGGAAGTCCATCGCGGTCATCCCGTTGTCGAGGGTCTGGACACTGAGGCGTCGGGCCGGGGTGTAGCTGATGGTGTTCCACTCGCTGCCGGTCAGCTCCTGCTGCAGAATGGTGGGGCCTTGGGCCGTATTGGGGGCTGGCTCGCGGTGAAGGCGCTTCCAGAGGACGCCCACAGCGGCCAGAAGCACCAATAGGATGAGCAGCGCAGCGGTGATGAACATCCTGCGCCAGCGCCGGTGAAGGATGCGGCGGCGATATTCCTGATAATCTGCCATAATGTCCTCCTGTGGCGGAATGGGTACTTTTGCCCCTATTATACAGCACAGCCCCGGCCCGTGCAACCCGTGAGGAAAAATTCCCATATTCCGGGGGCCTGCCCTTGCGTTTTCTGTTATAAATATGATATACTAAAGTGAATCAAGTATGATAGGGAGGCTTTCACGATGCCATTTACTCCGAAACTGACTTATAAAGGCAAGCCCCTCGTCCGCAAGGACAATGAGCTGTATTACGGCTGCATGACCGACCCGTATGTGCTTTATCTGCAGATCCAGTCCACCAAGACCGTGGGCGGTGTGGATGTGGCAGACAAGGTCCATCTGCAGCTGCTCTCTACCGATGAGTCCAAGCCCCGTGAGGCTCGCGTGGCACGTCAGACCACCAAGAACGGCCTGTACAATGCGCTGGACATCGGCAGCATCTGGCTGCAGAAGGCAAACGAGAACGGCTGAACCCAAACGCGAACCGCAAGCTGCTGAAAGGGACTGCTCCTGCATGGAGCGGCCCCTTTTTTGCTGTGCAAATATTTTGCGTTATGCGGAACTTTGTGGTATACTTATTCTGATATTTTATGCACAAAAGGCAGGAATGAAATTATGCTGCATGATCCGGAACTGCATTATCTGGATAACGCCGCCACCACCATCGTTGCTCCCGAGGTGGCAGACGTGATAGACAAGGCCATGCGGGAGCACTGGGCCAACCCCTCCAGCCTCTATGCCCCCGGCGCACGGAGCGAAGAGGCCCTGAACGCCGCCCGTGCCGCTGTGGCCCGCACCCTGGGCTGCAGGTCGAAGGAGCTGTACTTTACCTCCTGCGGCAGCGAGGGCAATAATCTGGCCCTGCTGGGCGCGGCCCAGACCCGCACCTTCGGTAAGGGCATCGTGGTGTCGGGCTTCGAACACCCCAGCGTCCAGCGCCCGCTGGAACGTCTGGCCGCGCAGGGCTATAACGTCACTGTCGTGAAGCCTCAGGCCGACGGCACACTGGACATCAACAAGATGCTGGATGCCGTGGACAAGAACACCATCCTCGTGGCCTGCATGATGGTCAACAACGAGATAGGCACCCGCAACGACGTGGAGCGTCTGGCCGCCGAGGTCAAGCACCGCAACAGCCGCACCATCGTCCATGTGGACGCTGTGCAGGCGTGGATGCGCGTTCCCATCAAGCTGGACAACATCGACACGATGGCCGTCAGCGGCCACAAGATCCACGCACCCAAGGGTATCGGTGCGCTCTACCTGAGTGACCGGCTGGTGCAGGCGTTCCAGCCGCCCTATCTGGGCGGTGAGCAGGAGCGCGGCCTCCGCCCCGGCACCGAGAACCTGCCCTATGCGCTGGGCCTTGCCGCTGCGGCCACCCGCCTGGCCGGCAGCATCAAGAGCCGCGACAAGGCTGTGCGAGCCCTCAACGACCGCCTCCGCGCGGGGCTTTCTGTGTTCCCGGAGGTGGAGATCAACAGCCCGGCGGGCGCTGTGCCTGAGGTGCTGAATTTCAGCGAGAACTGCATCAAGAGCGAGACGATGCTGGCCTGGCTGTCCGAAAAGCAGATCTACGTCTCGTCGGCCAGTGCCTGCGGCAGGGGACAGCCCAGCCACACGCTGGCGGCTATGGGCCGCGACCCGCTGGCCATCGACACGGCCATCCGGGTGTCCTTCTGTGCCGACAACACCCCGGAGGATGTGGACGCCTTCCTCGAGCGCTTTGAGGATGGCATGAAGCACTTGCAGAGAATCAAAAAGTAAGGAGTAACGATGAGAGAAGTCATTATGGGCTATCAGGGCGAAATGTCCCTGAAGGGCCTCAACCGCAACCAGTTTGAATCGACGATGATGAAGATCCTGCGCTACCGCCTCAAGACGGTGGGCAAGTTCCGCGTCTACTGCACCCAGTCCACCTTCTACATGGAGCCGGAAGAGGACGACATTGATATGGACCTCGCCTTTGAGCGGGTGAGCAAGGTGTTCGGCCTCGCGGCCCTCAGCCGTGCTGTGGTCTGTGAGAAGGATTTCGACACCATCTGCCAGACCGCCGAGGATTATCTGGGCGACAGCCTCCACGGCATCAAGACCTTCAAGGTCGAGGCCCGCCGTTCCGACAAGACCTTCCCCATGACCAGCCCCGAGCTGATGCGGGAGCTGGGGGCCTATCTGCTGGGCAGGCACAACTACCTGCGGGTGGACGTCAAGAACCCTCAGTTCAAGGTCATCGTGGAGATCCGCGATTACGGTGCGTATATCCATGGCCCGAAAATACAGGGTGAGGGTGGCCTGCCGGTGGGCACCTCCGGCCGCGCCCTCAATATGCTGTCCGGCGGCATCGACAGCCCTGTGGCGGCATACCGGATGGCAAAGCGCGGCCTCGGCCTCGACCACATCCATTTTGCGTCCCCTCCGTATACTTCTGAGCGCGCAAAACTGAAAGTTAAGGCTCTGGCCCAGCTCATCACCCCCTATACCGGCAGCACCAACCTCTTTGTGGTGCCGTATACCAAGCCCCAGGAGTATATCCGCGATAACGCGCCCGATGTTCTCTTCACCGTCCTCATGCGCCGCAGCATGATGCGCATTGCCAACATCATCGCCAGAAAGCAGGGCTGTGAAGCCCTCGTCACCGGCGAGAGCCTGGCACAGGTGGCCAGCCAGACCGTCAAGGCTCTGCAGTGTACCGACGCCGCCCAGGACCTGCCCATCCTCCGCCCCCTCATCGGCATGGACAAGACCGAGATCGTCGAGACGGCCCGCCATATCAACACCTTCGAGACGAGCATCCTGCCCTATGAGGACTGCTGCACCATCTTCACCCCGCCGCACCCGAAGATCCGCCCCGAACTGAGCGAGATCCTCGAAGCCGAGGCTGGGATGCCCGGTCTGGCAGAGCTGGAAGCCGAGGCCGCAGAGGCCACCGAGCGTATCCGCCTGCGTATCACCGACGACGTGGAATTCGAGGGCTGAGCCATGACAGCAGAGATCATCAGTGTGGGTACCGAGCTCCTTCTCGGCAACATCCTCAACACCAACGCCCAGTACCTCAGCCGGGAGCTGGCCGATCTGGGCATCACGGTCCAGCGGGAGAGCACCATCGGCGACAACCATGGCCGTCTGGCCGATTTCGTCAACGAGGCTAAGAGCCGCTGCGACTTGCTGGTCTTTACCGGCGGCCTCGGCCCCACGGCGGACGACCTGACCAAGGAGACTGTTGCCGCCTGCTTCGGGGATGAGCTGGCCTTCGATGAGGCCGAGTGGGATAAGATCACCAGCTACTTTGCCCGCACCGGCCGCGAGACGACTCCCAACAACCGCAAACAGGCGATGGTCCCCACCAAGGGCCATAAAATCATCAATAACCACGGCACTGCCCCCGGCGCGTGGTTCGAGCAGGACGGCCACTGCGCCGTCCTCATGCCCGGTGTCCCCCACGAGATGAAGGCCATGTGGACGGAGAGCGTCCGCCCTCTGCTGATGGAGCGCCAGAATTGCACCCTCCACTCCGTCACCCTCCGTGTGCTGGGCGGCGAGAGCGATATTGAGTATAAGGTGCGCGACCTGCTGGAAAACCCGAACCCCACCGCCGCCATCTACTGTAAGACCGGCGAGTGCGAGATCCGCATTACCGCCCGCGCCCGCTCCGACGAGGACGGCGAAAAAATGTGCCGCGCGTATGCCAAAAAGTTCTATGATATGCTGGGCGATGCGGTGTATGATGAGGATGTGGCCGGTCTGGAAGAGACGGTGGTCCATACCCTGCAGGAAAAGGGGCTGACCATCTCCACCGCCGAGAGCTGCACCGGCGGCCTCATCGCACAGCGCCTGACCTCCGTGTCCGGCTCCAGCGAGGTGTTCGGCTATGGCTTTGTCACCTACTGGGAGCAGGCCAAGGCAAAGCTCGTGGGCGTGGACCCGGCGGTCATCGAAAAGTACAACGTCGTGTCCGCCCCCGTGGCGGCACAGATGGCTCTGGGCGCGGCAAAGGCTTCGGGCGCTGACATCGCTGTGAGCGTCACCGGCGTGGCCGGCCCCACCGGCGGCGACGAGGTGCGCCCTGTGGGCACCGTTTATCTGGGCGCTGCCCGGGATGGCGTGGCCTACGTCAAGAAGCTTTTCGTCTCCCGGCCTGACCGTGCGCTGGTGCGCGCCCGGGCCGTACAGGCTGCGCTGGAACTGGCGCTGCGTCTGGCACAGGGCAAAGTCCCTGCCGGGACGCAGGCCCTCACCGCTGCTCAGCAGTCGGACGACGAAGCGCTGGCCGCACTGGATAAGGTGTTTATCCGGTAAAAATCAAAAATGAGGGGTTGATGGGATTTGGCAGAGGAGACCCGCTGTGTGCTGCGCCTGTACGGTGCGCCGCAGGGGCGGCTGGCAGCCGCTGTGGCGCTGTTTGCGCCCCAATGGAGGGCTGAGGCCCAGTGGAAGAGCCGGGGCGCAGAGACGCTGCTGGCTGTCCATGCGGACACGCCCACGGGACTGAAAAAGGCGGCTCAGAGCCTCCGCAGCAGCTTTGGTGCGGACGTATACGGTGCAGGCGATACCAGTCTGGCCGCTGCCGCCGTGCAGGCGCTGGAAGCCCATGATCGTCTGCTGGCCTGCGGCGATGCCGCCGCCGGTGCGCTGCTGGAATCCCGGCTCGAGAAAGTCCCCGGTGCCGAGAAGGTCTACGACTTCGGCGCCATGAGCTATGCCGACGCCAAGGTCGGCCCCCAAATCGAAAAGCGCGCCCGGGCCAAGCTCGGCGGGGAAGGGGACAACCCCGACCCTGTCCGTCTGGCTCTTTCCCGAGGGCAGGCGGCCCGCCGCATCGTGGGAACAGAGCTGGCCGTGGCCTGTGCCGAGCGGGAAAGCGACCATGTACTGGTGCTCTGCACCAAAAAAGGCTGCTGGCTCCGCACCGTCCCCGCCGCAGATAACCCCGGCCTCTGGCTGCTGGATATGGTGCGCCGCGCCGCTGCCGGTCTGCCGCAGGCCGAGGGGACAGGCTTCCTTCCCGCCGGACAGGCCAAACAGAGCGATCCTCCGGGCCGTTCGCAGAGCAAGGACCCCACCCCAAAGAAGAAGCATCCTCTCCGCGTTCTGCTGGCGGTGCTGGGGATCCTGGCGCTGGCGGCGTTCGGTGTGGCGTGGTATCTCACGGGCGGCGATCTCGCCGCTCTGCCCCAGCGCCTGAAGACCCTGCATCTGCCCGAGTGGGTCACCCTCTGGCAGGCCCATGAGCCGAAGCCCGGTGCAAGACTGATATAAAACACAAAGAGGCCGCTTCCCGGCAGAAATACGGGAAGCGGCCTCTTTTTATACAGCACAAAACCCCGCCGCAATGGGATGCTTCCCAATGCGGCGGGGCATTTGTGTTAAAATACAGTCAAGTGACAGTGCTTAGAGCTGGCTCTGATATTCCTTGCGGTAGCCTTCCAGCTCCTTCTGGTTGCCATAGACGAAGTGACCGTTGGCGATCTCCTCCCACACCGGCTTGTCCACGCTGTAGTCGTGGATGGAGGGGTCGTAGACCAGAAGCTTCTTGCTCTTTTCCAGACCCGGGTCGGGGATGGGAACGGCACTCAGCAGGGCTTTGGTGTAGGGATGCAGGGGGTGGAGGAACAGCTCTTCAGCCTCTGCAAGCTCCACGATGCGGCCCTTGCTGATGACGGCGATGCGGTCCGAGATGAACCGGACGACCGACAGGTCGTGGGCGATGAACAGGTAGGTCAGACCGCGGGACTTCTTCATGCTGTTCAGCAGGTTCAGCACCTGCGCACGGATGGAGACGTCCAGTGCGGAGATGGGCTCGTCGGCCACGATGAACTCCGGCTCCATGACCAGCGCACGGGCGATGCCGATACGCTGACGCTGACCGCCCGAGAACTCGTGGGGGAAGCGGGAGGCGAACTCCGGCAGCAGGCCGACCTCATGCAGAGCGTTCATGACCTTTTCGTGCAGGTCATTCTGGTCCTTGTACAGGTGGTGGTTCAACAGACCCTCAGCCACGATGTACTCGACCTTGGCGCGCTCGTTCAGGGAGGCCATGGGGTCCTGGAAGATCATCTGCACCTTGCGGATGACCTCACGGTCCAGCTCCTTGGAGATCTTGCCGTTGATCTTCTGGCCCTTGAAGAAGATGTCGCCGCCGG
>OOCL01001946.1_pt1 | contig 10578 bp, 9 predicted proteins | sample 1671211 | NCBI WGS metagenome assembly OOCL01 (sample SAMN06348133, study PRJEB24527) | human gut metagenome | biome: human gut; feature: ankylosing spondylitis patient; material: feces | host: Homo sapiens | place: China | collected 2015-10 | reverse complement strand
TTGGTGAATAATTTATTATACTATATAAATGAAAGGGAGCGGCATTTTGAAGCTGTGGTCGGTTGCAAAACTTGATAAAACTAAGGCGGGGGAGATTCAGTCCCGCTATGAGCTGCCTGCAATTGTTGCAATGCTGCTTCAGATACGGAATATTACAACGAAATATGAAATTGAAAGCTTTCTTTACAACGATTCTTTCATTGCCGATCCGTTTGAAATAAAAGATATGGATAAGGCTGTTGAACGCATTAACAAGGCGCTTGATTGCGGTGAACCGATTTGTGTTTACGGTGATTATGATGCCGACGGTGTCACCTCAACAGCACTTTTATATTCTTACCTTGAAACAATTGACGCAAACGCAATGTACTATATTCCGTCTCGTGAAACCGAGGGCTACGGAATGAACAAAAACGCTGTTGACAAACTCAATGAGCGTGGAATAAAACTCATAATTACGGTTGATAACGGAATTGCGGCAGCACAGGAGGTTGCATACGCAAGCTCACTCGGAATTGATACCGTTGTCACAGACCACCATATGCCGTCAGGCGAGTTGCCAAAGGCTTGTGCCGTAGTTGACTTGCACAGAGAGGATTGTAAAAGCAGATTCAAAAATCTTTCGGGGGTGGGCGTTGCCTTCAAGCTGATTATGGCGCTTGAAGGCGAATACTGCGATACAACCACCTTGCTTGACAACTATTCAGACCTTTTGAGCATTGGCACAATCGGTGATGTTGTTGAGCTGAAGGATGAAAACCGAGTATTTGTCAAACACGGACTTGAAAGCATTACAAATACCGACCGTCCCGGACTGCAGGCACTTATCAAAAATTCCGGTCTTACGGGAAAAACCATATCTTCAACAAATGTGTCATTTACAATTGTTCCGAGAATAAATGCAGTAGGACGACTCGGTTTGTCCGAAAAATCGGTGTCGCTTCTTCTTACGGAAGATTATGACGAGGCGGCTGAAATTTCATCGCAACTCTGCGTTGATAACTCCGAAAGGCAAGAGATTGAGCGTGATATTCTTGAAAAAATTGACGGAATAATCCGCAGAAAACCGTCGCTTGTCAATGATAAAATCATAGTAATTGACGGTGAAAACTGGCATCAGGGCGTAATCGGACTTATTGCCGCCAAAGTCAAAGAGGCTTACGGTAAGCCGGCAATCGTCATTTCAAAGCTCGGTGATGTTGCAAAGGGCTCGGGCAGAAGTGTTGAGGGATTTCCTCTTTGTGACGCTGTTTTTGCCTGTTCGGATCTTCTCACACACAGAGGCGGTCATCCCATGGCTGTCGGGCTTTCTCTTGATTCCGAGAATATCCCTGCTTTTCGCAGGAAAATAAACGAATTTGCCGACAATTTCGGCAAGATGCCGTATGATAAAATCAACATTGAGTGCAAGCTCAATCCGGCATACATAAACCTTGATTTGATTGATTCTCTGTCGCTTATGCAGCCATACGGTGCCGGCAATCCGACGCCTGTTTTCGGTTTGTACAATATGACATTGAAGAACATTACTCCGCTTTCGGCGAACAGGCATTTAAGACTCACTCTGTCCCGCAATAACATACAGATTACTGCGATGAAATTCTTTACATCAACCGAAGAATTTCCGTATAAAATCGGTGAAACACTTGATCTTGCAGTAAATCTTGACCGCAATGAGTTCAACGGAAATGTGTCTGTTTCCGTAATTGTCAAAGATATAAAATCATCGGACTGCGATACCGAAAAGCTCCTTGACAGCCGTACAAACTATGAGGATTTTTGCAGAGGAAAACAGCTTGACCGCTCACAGCTTTCGGATTTAATGCCCGACAGAAACGATTTTGCACTGCTTTACAGATATCTGAAAAGCAACGGCGGTTACGCTTTTGAAACCGCAACTTTGGTTCACATGCTTGACAACAGGCTGTCTTTTGGTAAAATTAAAGTGATACTTGAGGCCATGAGAGAACTCAGGCTTATCGAAATTTCAGAGGGAATGAAAACCTCAAAAATTTCAGTCCTGCCCGTAAACGGCAGGGTTGACCTCGAATCAGCCCCGATTATCAAGAAATTAAGGGAGGTATTCTGATGGGTAAATTTTCAAATGTTGCACACTATCAGGATTTTACGGAACTGAAAAAGATTCTTTCCGCATCTGCTGCCAACACTTACGATATGGATAAAATCGAAAAGGCATATAAATTTGCCGAAAAAGCTCACGGTGACCAGCGCAGAGTATCGGGAATTCCGTACATTCTTCATCCCGTTTCAGTAGCCTGTATTGTTGCAGAGCTCGGTATGGATACCGATTCCGTCTGCGGTGCATTGCTTCATGACACAGTAGAGGACACAGGAGTCACTCTTGAAGAGGTTACAAAGCTTTTCGGTGCAGATGTCGCCAAGCTGATTGACGGTGTTACAAAAATTTCAAAAATTCCGTACTCAACCCGTGAACAGCAACAGGCTGAAAATATAAGAAAAATGCTTATCGCAATGGCTGATGATATCCGTGTAATTATCATCAAGCTTGCCGACAGGCTTCATAATATGCGTACAATGAATTGTATGCCGGAACAAAAAAGGAGAGATAAATCACTTGAAAATATGCAGGTGTTTGAGATCGGAAGAGCGTCGTGTAGGGAAAGAGTGTACATCGGCTCGGTATTAAAACCATAAAAGATGAGCTTGAGGATCGTTCTCTTCAGTACCTCGATCCAATCGGCTATAAGGAAATCGAAGACGATCTTCTTATGACCGAAGAGGGTCGTGACAAGTTTATTGAATCCATCAAGAATCAGATTCTCGCAAAAACCGAGGGTACAATCCCCGGTGTGTATATCAGCGGTCGGGTAAAGAGTATTAACAGTATTTACCGCAAAACATATATGCAGGGCAAAACAATGGATCAGATTTTTGACATTTTTGCCGTGCGTGTAATCGTTGACACAGTATCCGATTGCTACAATGTTCTCGGTGTAGTGCACGATATATTTAAGCCTATCCCTAACCGTTTCAAGGACTATATATCAATGCCTAAGCCGAATATGTACCAGTCGCTCCATACAACCGTACTCGACAAAAACGCAATTCCTTTTGAAATTCAGATAAGAACATGGGAAATGCATTACACCGCCGAATACGGAATCGCCGCCCATTGGAAGTATAAGCTTGGAATGGGCGCAGGCGGCAAAAATAATGACAAAATGGAGGAGAACATCAAAAAGGTCAAGGATATGATTCTTGATCAGCTTGAGGCAGAAGATGTTACCGACATTGCAAAGAATATCAGAAACGATTTTACGGAAAACGATGTTTATGTGTTCAGCCCGAGAGGCGATGTATTCAATCTTCCGCAGGGGTCAACTCCGATTGATATGGCTTATCTTATTCACACACAGGTAGGTCACAGAATGGTCGGCGCAAAAATCAACGGAAAGATCGTTCCGATTGACTATAAGCTTAAAACAGGCGATATCTGCGAAATTATCACCCAAAAAGAGGAACACCCAAACAGGGGATGGGTTGATATCTGTAAAACCGCATCGGCAAAATCAAAAATCCGCTCATGGTATAAGCATGAAAAGCGTGATGAAAATATTGCCGAAGGCAGGCAGATGCTTGACAAGGAGTTCAAGCGCCACGGAATTAATCTTTCCGAAGAAGAATATCCCGATTTTCTCCAGAAACTGATGATTAAAAAGCAGTATAATTCCATGGATGATTTCTATGCAGCAGTGGGCTACGGCGGTATTCAGCTTTGGAAGATAATGCCAAGGCTTAAAGAAGAATATCAGAAAGCATATGCATCCGATATTGAAGAAATTGATGTTCCGCAAGCACCCGTAAAGCGACCGAAGGCATCCGCAGGCGTTGTAATTGAGGGTGCAGACGATGTTCTTGTAAAATTCTCAAAGTGCTGTAATCCTCTGCCGGGTGATGATATTATCGGCTATATTACAAGGGGCTACGGCGTTTCAATTCACAAAAGACATTGCACGAATGTGCCGAAAGATATCAGTAAAAGTGAAGAACCCGAAAGATGGGTAAGCTGTTACTGGGAGGACGAGGTAGGAGAGGCATTCAGAAGTACACTCCAGATTACCGCAACCGACAGAACAGGACTTCTTGCAGATGTTACAATCAAGCTTTCGGATATGCACATTTTTATACATTCGCTTAATTCAAGAGAGGCTGGCAACGGCACTGCCGTAGTTACCGCAACAATTGATGTAATGGGCAGAAATCACCTCCGTGGTGTAATTTCAAAGCTTTCCGACATCAACGGAACAATCGAAGTAAAAAGACTGTAATTGAGGTTATAATTTATGAAAGCAATTTTACAAAGAGTTACCGATGCCAAGGTTGAAGTTGATTCAAAAACCGTGGGCGAAATCGGTACGGGTTTTCTTATTCTTCTCGGAGTTGAAAACGGTGACACCGAAAAAGAGGCGGACGCACTTGCCGCAAAAATTGCAGGCCTGAGAATCTTTACGGATGAAAATGATAAAATGAATCTTGCTCTTGCCGATGTAAACGGTTCGGTGCTTGTAATTTCAAACTTTACCCTCTGTGCCGACTGCTCACACGGCAGACGCCCTAACTTTATGGCTGCCGCAAGACCTGACACAGCCGATCCGCTCTACGAATATTTCTGCAAAAAAATGCACGATAACGGAATTGAGCGTGTTGAAAAGGGGATTTTCGGCGCCGATATGAAGGTTTCGCTTGTTAATGACGGTCCCGTTACTATTGAAATCAACACAAAGGATTTGAAAATATGATAGATGTAAAAATTTTTAATGTTACGGTTCTTATGACAAACTGTTGTTTGCTTACAGACAGAAAAACAGGCAAAATGGCTGTAACCGATCCGGGCGCACCGAATGAAGAACTTAATTCTGAAATTGAGAAAAACGGCGGAAAGCTTGAATATGTAATTCTTACACACGGTCACTACGACCACATAAGCTATGCAAAACAGCTTGCGGAAAGGTTTGATGCAAAAATTGTTACGGGCGAGAAGAATAACGAATTTCTCAGCAATCCTGCACTCAATCTTACCGAAAAGCACAGACTTTCACTCAAACCGTTCTCAGCCGATATTCTGCTTAAAGACGGTGACAATTTCATGCTCGGCAACACTGAAATCAAATATATCACCACGCCGGGACATACAAGCGGCTGCGGTTCATATATTTTTGATGACACAATCATTTCGGGAGATACTCTTTTCTGCGAATCATACGGCAGAACAGACCTTCCCACGGGTGACGATGCCGAAATGGCAAAGTCAATTAGAAAGCTTAAAAATCTTGAGGGCGATTATCGTGTGATTCCGGGACACGGACCGACAACAACCCTTGACCACGAGAGAAAATACAATCCGCTGATGAGGATTCTTTAATATGAATTTATATGTAAAAAATCACAATTTCCATTTTGAACTTGAAAATCTTACAAGGCTTTTCTTTCCAAATGAAAAAATAACGGTAATAAGAGATTTTTCAGAACCACAGCCTCCGTATATCTATACGGAGGTTTCGGATAAAATCACAATTTCGGTGAATATCGGCTCTTTTAATAAGTCCGAAACAGCTGTGAAAAAGCTTACGGATGATGACAACGAGCTTGTTTCGGCACAGCTTTTGTACAAACTCCTTTGTGATTTTACGGGACTTACACAGCCGTGGGGAATACTTACGGGAGTTCGCCCCGTAAAGCTTTTAAGACGACTTGCCGAAGAATCAAATGAAGAACAGGCTGTAAAAAAGTTTGAGAAAGACTTTTTTGTCAGCAACGAAAAAATAGCATTGTCAAGGGAAACCGAGCATAACGAACGAAAAATTCTTGAACTTTCAAAACCCGAATCGTTCAGTCTTTATGTCGGAATCCCTTTTTGTCCGTCAAGGTGCAGTTATTGCTCATTTGTAATGGCGTCAATCGAAAGGGCTGAAAAGCTGATTGAACCGTACACAAAGCTATTATGCGAAGAAATTAAACGGACAGCCGAAATTGCAAACAAGCTTGGTTTAAGGCTTGAAACCGTATATTTCGGCGGCGGCACTCCCACTACTCTGAGTGCCGAACAGCTTGATACGGTGCTTAGAACAGTAAACAATAGCTTTGATATGTCAACCTGTCGTGAATTTACGGTCGAGGCAGGTCGCCCCGATACAATTGACATTGCAAAACTTTTTGCTTTAAAAGAAAATAAAGTTGATCGAATCAGCATAAATCCGCAGACTGTAAACGATGAGGTGCTGAAAACTATCGGAAGAAAGCATACTGCTCAGCAGTTTTTTGATGCTTTTGAGCTTGCAAGAAAATGCGGCTTTGATAATATCAACACAGACCTCATTGCAGGCTTGCCGACAGATACCCCCGAAAGCTTTAAAAATTCACTTGATTCAATCGTCAGGCTGAATGCGGAATGTATCACGGTTCACACGCTGTGCATGAAAAGAGCATCACGGCTTACAACCGAGGGAGTAACGCTTGATTTGCAACAGGCGAGAGATGCAAGAGAAATGCTTGCTTACACTCAGAATATTCTCGGACAAAACGAGTACATACCGTACTATATGTATCGCCAGAGCAGAATGGTCGGTAATCTTGAAAATGTCGGCTGGTCAAAGAAAGGCTTTGAAAGCCTGTACAATGTTTATGTTATGGACGAAACCCACACAATCCTTGCCTGCGGTTCGGGCGGTGTTACAAAACTGAAACGCAACAATCCCGATTATCTCGAAAGAATATTCAATTTTAAATATCCGTACGAATACATTGACCGTTTTGATGAACTTATTCAAAGAAAGTCCGGGATAATGCAGTTTTATGGTCAATAACACAGTTGATTAATGCTGTCAACGGTGTTATAATACGACATATGTGATTGCATACGGAAGTGAAATTGTCATATATTGAACAAAACAGAATTCTTGTTCATAATTTGTTTTTCTGATGAGATAATTTTAAGAAAGGTCGGATTAATATGGGAAAATTTGATGAAATTTTTGACGATGTAGTTGTCAATGCAAAAGCCTGTGCATCTGCTGTTTCGCAGAAAGCGTCAACAGTTTATGATGTTTCAAAGCACAAGATTACTGCCGCTGAAATCAGAGGCGATATCAACAAAAAGCTTCGTGAACTCGGTGCTCTTACATACAAAACTGAGGTTCACGGAACAGACAATTCACAACAGATTAAGCTTATCGTTTCGGAAATTTCCGATTTAAAAGATAATCTTGATGTTGTAAACGAACATATTGCCGTGGCAAAAGATCAGAGAAGATGTCCCGGATGCAATGCTGTTATTCCTAAAAATTCTGTATTCTGCAACATCTGCGGTATCAAGATTGACGATACTGATGAGGATTTTGAACTTTGATTTTTTATTAATGGGTGATTATTTTTGTCTAAATTAAAAACTAAAAAATACAATGCCGTTGCAAACGCTGAGAAGGACGCTTCTCAAACCTTTGTCAAAGGTGCGGCAATTCTTACTTTAAGTATGGTAATTGTCAAGGTTTTCGGACTTCTTGACAAGGTTATTCTTACAGGTATTTTCTCCGGTGTTTCTTTTGAACAGGCTGTTGCAGGCGGAACGGAAACCGTCAATTTTGCATCTTTCGGTCTGGGCCTTTACAGTAATGCCTATGAAATTTTTGTCGTAATTTTCACGGTTGCAACGGGCGGTCTGCCGATAGCAATTTCAAGACTTGTATCTGAAAGTACGGCACAAAAACGATTTAACGATGTAAAACAAATTCATAGGGTTTCAATTCCTTTCTTCGTTATTGTCGGCATTCTTTCATTTGCAATTCTTGTCGGTGCAAGCTTTATCTATGTTCAGATTATAGAGTCACCGTATTCATTGCTCGGTATGCTCTGCCTTTCTCCGACAGTATTATTCGGTTGCCTCGTTTCAATTTACCGAGGATACTACGAAGGTCAGCGCAATATGTTCCCGACTGCCGTTTCGGAAATTATAGAGGCAACAATCAAGCTCTTTATCGGTGCATTCCTCGCTTACATCATTGCGCACCTCGGTATGAATTCTTATGCTGAGTCAGGCACGGTTTTCGGACTTTACATTGCAAATCAAACCGAGGCTTATCAGACAATCGTTTCATTCTCGGTTGCCGGTGCAATTATGGGTATCACCCTCGGAAGCGCCGCATCATTTGTGTTCTATATTCTCAAATTTAAAATTCAGGGTGACGGAATTCCGGAAGAATACTACCGTAATTCCGTAGAGGCTCGTTCAAAAAGAGAAACTTTTAACAAGATTCTCAAAACAGCCATTCCTGTTGCAATGGGTTCACTCATTATGAGCGTAGGTTCGCTTATTGACCAGGTAATTGTTCAGCGTGTACTCCTCAATATGATTGAAACTAATCCGCAGGCTCTGCAGGCACAGTACAGTCAGTATTTTACAGCCGATATGTTCTATGCCGACACAAAGACAATACACACCAGCCTTTGGGGTTGCTACTCAGCCGCTCTCACTTTTCTTCAGCTTGTAACAGCCGTAACACAGGTGTTCGGTTCAAGTGCTATGCCAAATGTAACAAGTGCATGGACAAAGGGCAACAAGGACGAACTCAAAAAGTCAATCGAAACTGTTATCCGCCTTACAATGCTTTTTACATTCCCGATGGCTCTCGGTATGATGGCACTTTCGTTCCCGATTATGGGACTTGTGTATAACGATCCGCTTATTACAGATGTCGGCGGAAGAATTCTCCTCATCATGGGCGTAACAACGATATTCGGTGCGGCATCAACCCCTGTATGCAGTATGCTCCAGGGCATCGGCAGAGTTGACCTCCCGATGAAGCTATACACAGTTTGTATGGCTGTCAAAATCGGCATTACATGGATGTTTGTAAGCGTTCCGGAAATCAATGTTCAGGGTGCAACTGTCGGTTCAATGATTACCTATGCAATTATGACAATCGTAGGTATGTATCTGCTTATCAAGTATTCAAAAATCAAGCCTGATTTATTCGGTACAACAGTAAAACCGCTTATCGGTGCGATTGCGAGTGCCGCTTCGGCATTCGGAGCATATCACCTTATGGACAGCATTATCGGCTCTGCAAGAATGTCAATCGCAGTTTCGCTTGCAGTTGCAATCTTTGTTGCGGTTATCGTTTATATTGCTGTGTTGTTGATATTGCGTGCTTTTACGGCAACAGAACTGAAATTTTTGCCGAAAGGTGAGAAAATTGCAAAAACACTTGAAAAATTAGGATTAATTAGGTAAAATATATATCTGTTGCGGTTGTTTCCGCTTCTCAGATAAAATTTGCATTGTCTAATAAGATTATCGGAGATGTCACGAATGAACTTTACAGAAAAAGAAAATTATAATTTTAATGACCTTGTTGAGATAGTAAAAATCCTTCGTGCACCCGACGGTTGTCCGTGGGACAGAGAACAGACTCACAAGTCAATCCGCTCAAATTTTATTGAGGAAACCTATGAGGCTGTTGAGGCAATTGATACCGACGACCTCGATTTGCTTAAAGAAGAACTCGGTGATGTTCTTCTGCAGGTTGCTATGCATGCGGAAATCGAAAGTGAACAGGGAACATTTGATATAAACGATGTTTGTGACGGAATCTGCAAAAAGCTCATTATCCGTCATCCCCATGTTTTCGGTGATGTCAACGCTGACACTACCGAAAAGGTTCTCAAAAACTGGGATGCCATTAAGATGAAAACAAAATCCCAGAAAACTCAGACACAGGCAATTCTCAGCGTGTCAAAGGCACTTCCGTCACTCATGCGCAGTACAAAAATCCAGCAGAAGGCCGCTAAGGTCGGCTTTGACTGGGAGAATGTAAACGGTGCGCTTGATAAGCTTTTTGAAGAATGTGAAGAGCTTAAAGCCGCAGTTGAAAACAATGATGTTGATAATCAGCGTGAAGAACTCGGTGATGTGCTTTTCTCAGCAGTTAATGTTGCAAGATTTTTGAACATTGACAGCGAACATGCACTCTACGATGCCTGTGACAAATTCACCGACCGTTTTTCGTCTGTTGAAAAGCTTGCAAACGAGCGTGGAATAGATATGAAAACGGCACCGTTATCTGTACTCGATTCCCTTTGGGATGAAGTTAAATTATCTAAGAATTATTAATTGGAGGTTTATTATTATGAACAAAACAGAACTTATTGCTGCAGTTGCCGAGCAGAGCGGACTTTCAAAGAAGGATGCAGAAAAGGCAGTTTCTTCAACAATTGACACAATCATCAATACAGTAGCTGAAGGCGAAAAAATTCAGATCGCAGGTTTCGGCACATTTGAACAGCGTCAGAGAAATGCAAGAACAGGTTGTGACCCAAGAACAGGTAAATCAATCGAAATTCCTGCTTCAAAGGTTCCTGCATTCAAGGCAGGCAAGGGCTTTAAGGATGTCAGGAGCAGGGGGAAGGCCTTTTATGAAGGGCATCATCCCTTTTCCAACGCATCCGCCTCTTTTACATCCTCTACCGGAAAACGAGCCTGAAAAAAGCCGCACCCTATTGAAACGCGCATCACGCATCTTCCTTTCCGTTTCACGCCCGTAG
>OOCL01001942.1_pt1 | contig 10597 bp, 10 predicted proteins | sample 1671211 | NCBI WGS metagenome assembly OOCL01 (sample SAMN06348133, study PRJEB24527) | human gut metagenome | biome: human gut; feature: ankylosing spondylitis patient; material: feces | host: Homo sapiens | place: China | collected 2015-10 | reverse complement strand
GACACGCCGCCGGGAGGGGGCATTTTTCACATGAAATATCGTTGATTTTTGCCCGGCGGAATAGTGCTTTTTCGTTGGAGAAATGGCAGAAGTATGGTATAATAGAGCTGTAAAGTTGTCTGATTTTGATAAATTTACAATATAAAATTTTAGAAAGGAGATCTTGCTTTTGAATCTTTTTGCTCTTTCGGTTGAGCTTGGAATGGATACCTCGGAATTTGAGCGTGGCATTTCACAAGCCAAAACCAAGACGGCAGCCTCAGTTACTGAAATGAAATCGCAATACAAATCGTTGGCAGCTTCACTGGGCGGCTATCAGAGCGCTTTTAACAAGGCTGCTGCACAATACGGAACATCGTCCCAAAGCGCGCAGAAATACAGCGCAAAGATAGCCGAACAGAGACAGAAGCTGGACGAATGTCGGAAATCGCTGGAAGCTGTAGGCGTTTCAGTGGAAGATGTTGGCCGGAAAATGGAACGTGCCTCCGATAAAACAGAGAGCCTTTCCGTGCCTTTTTCCGGGTTAAGTAAGACGCTGACAGGTGCTTTTACAAAATCACAACTGATTGCAACGGCAATCACCAGCCTTGCAGGAAAATTTGCATCTTTTGGAGAAGGCGCGGTGAAGCAAGGCACGGATTTCAACCAGGCAATGGAAAAATACCGCGTTGCGTATACCAACATGCTTGGATCCGCAGAACAGGCGCAGGCCGTTTTGAACCAGATCAAGCAGGATGCAGCACACACACCTCTGAACGTTGATTCGCTGGTTCAGGCAAACCAGCTGCTTATCAGCGCAGGCGTAGACGCGGGCAAGGCCCGCAGCACGATTCTAGCACTGGGCGACGCAGTATCGGCTACAAGTGGAGGCAATGATGCTTTGTCCCGTATGGCTGCGAACCTGCAGCAGATCAAAAACGTGGGCAAAGCCAGCGCTGCGGACATCAAGCAATTCGCAATGGCTGGCATTGATATTTATGGCATTCTGGCCGACTACACGGGAAAAAGCACCGCCGAAGTGCAGAACATGACCATCAGTTATGATCTGCTGACGGCGGCCCTGCAAAAGGCATCCGAAGAGGGCGGGCGTTATTATAACGCAATGGAAACCCAGAGCCAGACAATGAGCGGCCGCATTGAAACCCTGAAAGACAATTGGTCGCAACTGCTTGGAACGCTTACAGAAGGCCTGACGGAGACGGAAGGAAAACTCGTAACAGCTGCTTCTGGGTGGGTGCAACGGCTACAGGAGGCCTTTGAGACATCCGGTGCAAACGGTCTGATGCAGGCGGGTGGTCATATTGTGGACGACATTGCAACCGGAATTTCCGACGGTATTCCCTCTCTTGCCACACAGGCAGCAGGTGCTGTGCAGAATTTTGCCCTGTATCTGCAGGACAACACAGGCCAGATCGTGGATACGGGCGGACAACTGCTGACCAGTTTGGCAAACGGGATCCTGAGCACGGCCCCCATAGTTGCGAATGCTGCTGTACAGACAGTTTCTTCGCTTGCTGTGGAGCTTTGGAACAATGCGGATAAAATTTTTACAGCTGGTGCGGATTTGCTGGGGAAACTGGTTGAGGGCTTTTTAAGTTTGACCGGCAATGTAATTGAAGCTATCGGGAACATCACTGCGGCGATTGTCACAAAGATTTTTACGACGGATTGGGTGCAGATCGGCAAAGATATTGTTTCGTCTATCGGTCAAGGCATCCTTAATGGAGTTTCAGCAATGTCCGGCCCGCTTGATCGGCTGTCGTACAAGCTGAACCATGCTCTGGGTAAAAACGGCTATGAAGAAAACACATTTGAGGCATGGGCCGCTGCCAACGGTAAAACGTCCGAAACCAGATACCAGCAGGGCAGCCCGAAAGATGCTGCTTATTGGAAGCGATACGGAGACAGGCTTGCCCGGCAATACGGCCTGAATGAAACAGGGCTTGATACCGGAAGCAACGGAACGGACACAATGTCCGGAGAAAATACCACTAAAGCTGCAAAGACCGGCTCCACCGCCGAAACGGTCATTTCGTCCATCTCCAGCACGGCTACGACCACCGCACAGAATGCGCTGGGCACTGTGACCACCAGTATCCAGACTCTCACTGAAAAGGTCAAGGACAGCGCGGGCAAAATCAAAGACCGCATCACCGAGACCACCACCACGACCGGCAAGGAGATGGTGAACGGCGTCGCCACAACCTTTAAGCAGGTCGAGACCAAAGTCAACGGCACGGTCACAAAGGTCACAAAGACCTATGACGACATGTCAAAAACGCTGCTGGGCACCTTGACCAACGTCTCAGAAACCACCTTTAACGGCATCACCACAAAGGTGCAGCAGGCGGTGGAAAAGTACGCGGACGGCAGCGAGCATATCAAGAAAACCGTCACAGAGACCGGCCAGCGCATCGGCGAGAACGGCGCGGAGACCTACGAGAAGATCATCACCTACATCGACGGCATTCAAGACAAGGTGACGGAAACCTCCAACGAGATCGACAAGAGCGTAAAGGGTACCCAGAGCCGCATTGACCAGCAGCTGAGCGAGGCTTCCGGCCAGCTGGATAAGGGCATTTTCGGGCTGGTAAAAAGCGCCTTTAGTGATGCCAAAAACGGCGACTGGGGCGGTCTAGCTCTGGATTTTGTCAATCTGATCTGGGGCGAGGTATCGCAGGATCAGCGTGACGTGATCTCTAAGTGGCTTGCGGACGCGCTGACCGCGGTCAATGAGGGCTACTTCAGCGGTGGCATCGGCAAGGCGCTGGGGTCTATCCAGAGCATTTTCACAAACGGCATTACTGCCGGAGTGGATGGCGCCACTACGTCTGTAAAGGCGTTCTCTGAGATCGTGCAGGGCCTTGCAGGCTCCGGCGGCGTGGGCGGCACTCTGGGCAGCATCGTGCAGGGTTTTTCCGGCATGGCGGGGAGCATCACCTCTTCGCTGGGCAGTATCGTGTCCTTTATCATGTCGAACCCCGTCCTTGCTTTGATCCTGGGCGTGGGCGCAGTCGCTGGCGGCATCGGCATTGCCGCGTGGATGAACAAGAACAAGAAGGAAGACACCGCCGTCAGCCACTATCAGAGCCCCTTTGACAAGACCGGCGTGTATGACAGTCTTGGCACCTTCTCCACCCGTGCGGCCCTGCAGTACCGCGTTACCGGCCAGCAGTCCATCGTTGACCGGCAGACCAGCATTCTGGAACGCATCGAGGGGATGCTGGACGAGCATCTGCCCGACATCGGCAAGGGTCAGGTGGTCATGGATTCCGGCGAGCTGGTGGGCGTGCTGTCGCCCCGCATGGCGACCAACGTCGATGCACGCATCGGCGTGACGGTGACACGGAAAGCGAGGGGTGTGTAAAACTGCCGGAAGGCGCAAAATAAGAGCCTGACATGAATTTGTAAACACAATCACGCGCGCGTATCGTGTCCATAAATTCCCGCCCGGCGGGTACATAAGGCCGCTGTCACTCTGTGTGGCAGCGGCTTTTTCTGTGCCGGGGTCGTGAAACACGAGGGGGGTCTGCCGGGATGGGGTGTTACCCCATTGGGCAGCACACTCTCCCCCACGAGTGGGGGAAGATATGCTCGATTTTTAACGCATCTTTCGGTGCTGCTGATTATTCGCCACAAGTGGCGAAAACATGCACACATCTGTGCATGTTCCCCAGCTTGTTGGGGAAAGTCTTTCGCAGTGAGTTGCGAAAGCCGTTGCATCTTCCTGCAACGTGGTACACTTTTGTACCATTCGACCACTTATGGTCGAAAAAACATTGCCAGAAGTGGCTACGTCGCAGCATGTTGCGATGGCCGCGGTCAGACCGTTCCCATCTCTTAAAGGGTGTCGCGTTTCGTGACCCCCTTTGACGGCTGAATTTTAAGCGCTCCTACCTAGTGGCTGAAAAATCAGCCACTAAACAATACCTTTTGGCAGCTGAATTTTCAGCCGCCGGTTACACCCTACTACTTCCCGGCGGTGCATGACGAAACATTATACTCCTCAAGGTCGGCAAATCGCCGGGGTCTGGGCTTCACCCAGACCAAGAACGGGCTTGAGTACATCCGCTGGGAACGAGTCACCAAGTATCTGGCAGAGTTTGGCATCCCCACAAGTGGGGACGGTTCTCTGCCTAGCTACATCCCCGAGAACGTCTTCTACCGCCTGGGGAAGATAGTGCATTGCCCCCACTCCGTGAAACGCAGAGTGGGGGTACCGCGTGAAACACGATATACCACCTGCCGACAGAAGATCATCCGCAAGGGGTCGGCGTTTCATCGTATCCCTGTGCAGGTGATTTCCCGTCAGTGGGTAGATCAACCGCCAGAACCAGCAGGACGGGGTGGCGTGACAGGAGGGAAGGACATGGACGATCTGAAATCACTGATTCCAGTTAGCTACGATAACCCGGAGCGCCCCACGGTGAGCGGCCGGGAGCTGCACGACTTCTTGGAAGTTGACAGCAACTACACGACATGGTTCAAGCGCATGTGCGAGTACGGATTCACGGCACATGTGGACTATGAATCTTGCTTTCCAAATTTGGAAAGCGAAAATCAGCACGGTGGTCAGAACAAGGTTGACCACCAGCTCACCATCCCAATGGCCAAAGAGCTGTGCATGATCCAGCGCAACGAGCGTGGCAAGCAGGCACGGCAGTATTTCTTGGCCGTGGAGGCGCAATGGAACAGCCCGGAGGGGCGTCGCGTTTCACGACACCCCTAAGCGGTGCGTTCTGTTTTAGAACGTACCCCCCTTTTAGCTATGGAAAATTCCGTAACTAAGTATCACAGTCTAGGGGGTGTTCTGTTTTGGAACCCTTTCATCTAGCGGCCGAAAATTCGGCTACTAAAGATCACAGTGCAGTTTTGCGCGCTGGTTCACAAGCCGATGCATATCCGCCGGGGTGTCCCCAATTTTGGGGAGACCCAGAGCATCACGGTGACGCCGCCGGGATGTTTTTCACTCGCGTACATCTTCGTGACCTTACGAAAATGCTGACGTCAACAAAATCACAGATAGCGCAAAGCCCCCAGACCGTGACAGCACACGTCTGAGGGCTTGTTTTTGCCTTGCGCGCCCAGAACGGCAGAAATGCCCTTGTAAGCGCGTCTTGCTTTATTCGATACTCTTGCCGTCTGATCTGCCGGAAACACTCTGCGCGGCCTCTTTGGGGCTTTCTACACTTTCTGGCCCGGCGTTGTAGACATCCAATGCTTTCAAGGCCTCTTCTCTGTCTGCATAGTAGCCGAGTATATCTCCGGCAATGTTCTTTGCGACATACGGCTTTGCACGCTTTCCCTGCAACTTGTAGACCGTCCCTGTGCCCTTCTGGCGGCGTTTTCGTGGGGGCTTTGGTCTTGCCTGCTGCTGTTTCCCGCACCACGGGCAGAACAAGGCCTCTTCCGGGATGGCTTTTCTGCAACAGGCGCGAACACAGGCTTTTACCCGGCCAGACAGCTTGACAGGGATAGGCACGGCAGGAGCCTGTTTTACAGGAAGCCTCATGCGGCACCATGCGCAGAAAACAGAATCCGTGTCGGCAGGGGTTTCCCGGCGGCATCTGGGGCACGTTGTACGCTCTCCATCCCATACCAGCGGTGCATCCGGGTCTATGTTCTGGTTGGGTTGTTTCTTTCCGCATGACGGGCAAAACTTTGCGCCTTCCGGGATCTCTAGCCGACAGCAGGAGCGTACACACTTCATGTAAAAACATCCTTTCCGGCAGCATAAGCTTCTTTCAGAGCGGAAAACTTACGCCGTTATAAAAGCAAAAGGCTGACCGCATTACTGCGACCAGCCCTCTGCAAATACTAATTGCGCTCACGCGCTGCCGCCGAAGCGGCAAAGTTATACATCAGTATTCTATCACAGTTTATTCTAAAAGTCAATCAAATATTCTCTTGCTGTAAAAAAATTTTTAGGACGCCTTTGGAGATGTACAATTCCACAACAGCTTTTTCAATTTGCTCCATGTCACGCTCTGAAACCTTGACACCGTTCAGCACGGAGTGTGGCGTGGTGGGCTCCTTGATTCGCATTTTACTGATTGTTGTAATCTGGCTGATATTGGCAATACTGCCTTCTTTCAGCTTTTTCATTTTGTTGATACTGGCTTGAGCGCTGTCGAGCTTATTTTTGGCTGTTGCTACGCGTTTCATGACTTCCACCGTTCGTGCGGCTTCGTCCATCTGAATCAAACTTTCATCAGTAGCGATTGAATTTATCAACTCTCTTGCCTCTCTGGTTTGATTGTTGGTCTTTTCCTCCAACGCTGAAAAAATTCCATCCTCTAAGATGATTTTATTCCGGCTGGTTTTATGATGTGCCTTTAAGGAACCGAGCGGAACCACAGTCACAGTGTCGCCCTTCAGTCCGTTTTCTTTGTCCAAAACCACAGCATAGTGCAGGCCGCCCAACTCCGAACCTACCCGGAACCCAAAATCTACGTTCACGATCTGACGGCGGGCAAGGCGTGGAATGGATGCGGGGTTGAAGTCGTTTTCTCTCCGAATCATGCTGGTGTATGTTTTGACCCAGTAAGAAAGCAGCTGTGCACGTTTTTTATCTACATCATTTGAAGAACCCATCCACGAACTAAGCAGGTTATCTAATTCATGAATGGCTTCTGCAACATGACGTTTTAGTTCTTCTGTTTCCATTCTTCTGGACATTTTTACATTTCCTTCCCTGTGTTACAAACCCAGTAGCTGGACTTTCTTGGCGTTGTACTCTGCTTCCGTAATAGCGCCCATATCCAGTAGCTGCTTAAACTTCAAAAGCTCATCAGCGGCGCTGGGGGCAGCCGGAGCGGCAGCCTGCGGCTTCTCCTGGCTGACTTTGCAGCTCTTGAGAAACATAGTCATTCCGCCTGGATAAACCGTTGTCGGCAGGCTGCTTTCGCCCAGTGGAAGCGCAAAGTGGATAGACACGCTCTCTTTACTGCGACCCTTGCGGGTCTCTGTTTTGGCGGTGGCAGCGCCCACGATCGCACCCACAGGCCCGGCAACGGCTGCGCCGATCACGGCACGGCCAATACCTCCTTTGGTCTCTGTCACCGTCAAATCGTCAGGCACATCAGATTCATAACCGGCGACTTCATCAAAGCTGTAGATCATGCAAGGGCCTTTATCACCGCTGCGGTGCCCAAAGCAAAACAGCCGGTTAGTTTTGTCGATGGACACAAAGAGCGCGTCACCATCATAGATGGAATCGGTTTCTTTGAACACCTTCCGACGCTGTTCCAGTGTAGCCCAGTAGTCCGCAAGGGCGGCTGTTGACTGCTTTGCTGCCCGGAAACCCAGCTTAGAATAGAAAAAGTTGCTGCAGCTGGCGCAGATCAGGCTGTCAGCGCTTTTCTCACGGTTCAGCAGGCCCAGCTTGCCGCCGCAGACAGGACAGGTATTTGCCATGATTACACCTCACTCTTTTCTACTTCCCCGGCGGTGTCCTCTGTGGGCACGTCTGCCGCTTCCGGGCAATGGGGCAATACGAGATCAAGACAAAACCGCTGGACACTCTTCCCGGCATCGGCAGCAGCCTTGCGAATGCGTGCGCCGTCCTCTTTAGAGGGCCGCAGCATGATATTATCCTGACGGCGGTTATAAGCCGCGTTGGCGCGCTTTTGAGCTTCACTTGTTGGCATAATCTCACCTCTTTATGATGATTATATCATATTCTAGCATATACGTCAACATATACAATGTATCAAAAATTATACGTTAATGTTTGTAAAGAATGTCAATGGACAAAATATGTATTAACGTATATAATAAAGACACAGCAAGGGAAGCACGACCGGAAGGCAAGGGGCGAAGTAAGAACCGGGAGCGCTGTAAGCCGTGAACGCATGCTAAGTCAGTAACCCACTTCCCGATCAGCTGTATAAAAGAAAATGGCGCGGTGCCCATCTCCAAACAGTCACCACGCCAAACCCACAACAGGGTCAAGCCCATTATAACAAGGCTGACCCGCAAAGTAAAGCGAGGACAGTATGAAAAAGTACAATCTCTCCGAGATCATGCACAAGGCATGGAAGCTGTACCGCAAGGGCGTGAGCAGCTTTGCCGAAGCCCTGCACCGGGCATGGAACAGCGCAAAGGCCGCCCCGGTCAACGCCAAGCGCATCGAGGAAGCTCAGCAGGCCGCCGGGATCACCGAGCCTGTGAACACTTGGGCGGGCTGGAAAGCCGCCGGGTACATGGTGGAGCATGGCGCAAAGGCTCTGTTTCAGGCGGTGCTGATCCACAGCAGCAAGGGAGACGGCCAGACCTACCGGGCATCGTTCTTCGGTGCATCGCAGGTGAAGCCGCTGGAAGCCCAGTAACACGATCAGGAAGGCCCGGCGGGGGTATGTGAAGCCTGCCGGGGAAAAAGGTGAAAGTGGATGGCAAGGAGCAGTGCAAAGCCTCTACCGCGCTGGATGAGCGCAAAAAGGGACTGCAGAGAGGCCCGGTTTGTTCAGATCGGCAATTCCCTGCTGTTTCATGAAAAGTTCCGCAGTCTGAGCGCAGGCGCTTTCAAGCTCTACATCTGCTGTGCAATGGAAGCCGCCGGGAGCATCAACTTTCAGATTCCAGCATCAAAGGCGGAACAGTACGGGATACCAAGAAAGTCATTGCAGCGATACATGAAGGAACTGGAAGAAGCGGGCTTTATCCAGAAGGAACGCAGCGGCAAAACAACCCGGACAGCGAACGACTACTCTTTTTCCTTCCGCTGGTTTGATGATGGATGATTCTTTATCATTGACCACACCAACAAAAGAACGGGAGCAAAGGGAAGACAACACCGGGCAAGGCATTCAGCGAATTCTATTCAGTAGGCCCATAGGCCCCGTCCTCGTTTTCTTCCCCTTGACCCCTGCTTTCCCCGGCTCTAAAGCCGCACACTTTTTTCGGGTATAGATGGCTATATATAGTATATGTGGGCCAGATTGACCCAGTGCGTGAAAAGCAAAAATGACGTAGAATCGTATTCACACTGGGCCGAAATGACCCAGTAGAGCGCAAATCAAGTGGGTTGCACTGCGTCAGATTGACCCACGTAAAGCCTTTGCACTGGGTCAAATTGACCTAGCCAAAATTTCATAACCCCGGTAGGTGTCACCAAAACAGTGACCCCTTACCGCCGGGAACCGACATAAGGAGGAAGTCACGATGAATGATATTCGAGCAATGATCCGGGAGCGCGGCCTGAAGCAGGAGAACGTGGCAAGAGCGCTGCAGATATCCACCAACACGCTGAATAAGAAGCTGAACGGGGAAACCGAGTTCCGGCTTTGCGAGGCCAAGACACTGGCAGCTCTGCTTGACATCAGCGTGGACGCCCTGTTCTTTGGCGATCTGGGCGACCAGAAGGAGAACATGATCGACGCAATCAACACCCGTCTGCAGAAGGCAGCACCGGACAAGGTGCAGTTGGTGTGGATCTTCGCAAGCGGTATTATCAGAGCCTGAAGGGGGGACAAGATAATGATCCTGACTGCAAAGCAAGTGGAAGCGTTGGACGTGGGAACCACGATGGGGCGTCTGGCCGACCTGAAGAACCTGCTGTTTATCATGGACAGCTGGATGAACAGCCGCGGCAAGGCGGATGAACTCAATCGGGAAGCCGATTGCAGTAAGTACGATTTGGAAGCCCTCTGGCATGAACTGCCCATGTATTACACACTTCTGTGGAGCATCATTGAATCTCTCGACAAGGCCGCTGACGAGCTGCAGAGCACGATGAAAGCACTGGACGAGCTGGAAATTGTAAAGGGCTGCTGAATGGCAGAAAGAAAAGCGCACAAGACGGAAAATAAACCGATGTGCGCTTTTTCTGTGCGTCAAAATGTGGTATAATGGGGATATAAATCGGACTTTAGTGGCGCCGCTGGGATTGGCTGGACAGTTTTGTCTCACCAATGAACCTGTACAAATTTGAACGGGTTGAAGGGGGTGTCCAAAAATGGATAGCCCCGGCGGTTATTGGTTTCACATTTTTGTGAAACCAATGTTGGATGCTCATTTTTGAGCGGGTAATCTCGCTTTGCATATCTGGAAAGCAACGGCAGACAATTTTGTCCACCGTGCAACGCGGTCAAAAATGACCGTGTTCAAAACCACTACCCTAATTCAGGGTGATGGTCTGAGCCGAATTTTCGGCTGTGTGAGGTCTGCGAAGTTTTGCGCAGCCCCTACGTCGTGAAACGCGACACGGGGTAAGGGTGTGAATTGAAATCATACCCCGGCGGTGCATATCTGGTTTCGGTCACTGTTTTGGTGACCGGGTTGGTAAAGGGGGTCTGTCAGATGGACACCCCGGCGGGGGCCGGTGCCTGATACAGGCCCTTTTGCTCAAAAGTGAGCGAAAGCACTATCTTCCATTTTGGGAAGATAGGTTTTGCTTCTCAAATTCGGGAAGCGAGAGAACGTGACCTTTTCTCAACTTGTTGAGAATTTGCGACGGAACGAAAAAAAGCTATCACACAAAATTGTGGAAAAGGTTGTGCGGGTAGATATGCGCAAAACTACGCACATCTTGGGTCAGCGCTGAAAATTCAGTTTTGATAGCCCCGGCGGTTTTTCGGATTTTTGCGAAAAACCATTG
>OOCL01001930.1_pt1 | contig 10666 bp, 8 predicted proteins | sample 1671211 | NCBI WGS metagenome assembly OOCL01 (sample SAMN06348133, study PRJEB24527) | human gut metagenome | biome: human gut; feature: ankylosing spondylitis patient; material: feces | host: Homo sapiens | place: China | collected 2015-10 | reverse complement strand
TTGGCTCTCCCTTCGGGAGAGCTGGCGCGGGAGCGCCTGAGAGGGCGCTTCTGCCGGAGATCAATCAGCACCCACCAGCGCTTCGCCGGTGCTGCTTTGCACCAGCAGCTCCTGCCCCGTAAGGCTGGAGAGCAGGGCGATGTAGCTGCGCCCCTCCGGGAGGTTCAGCGGCTTGCCGTTGGAGTCGTAGAGGGCAAGGGTGCTCTGGGTGCCCTGCGTCCATGTGATCTGCCACAGGTGCCCGCCATTCAGCCAGACGCCGCCGCCCATGGAAAGGTCGTAGTCCAGCGTGCGGCCGTCATCCCGCAGGGAGGAGCCGCTGTACAGGATGAGCAGGTTGTCAAAGACCGCCTGTGTGCCGGTGTTGGCATCCAGCTGGGGGGTGCCGTCGGCGTGCAGCATCCCGTAGGCGGCAAGGGTGTCATTATAGACAAAGCCGGTGGCACCGCCGGACTGGAAATTCACGGTTGCCTTTACCGCATCGGCGGCGTTTGCGTCCGGCAGATGGCCGGTGTCCCGCTGGGGCAGCAGGGCGGGCAGAACGCCTGCCGTTTCACTCTCGCTGCCGGAAGCGCTCTGGTTCACGGCGGCAGAAATGCTCAGGCTGTCCAGCACTGCGGCGACCGCCTTGCCGCTGGTGCGCCACAAAGGGGTGTTGTCCCAGCTGTAACCGGTGCTGACAAAGGCATTGCGTCCCACCTCCTGCGCGTCCACCGCACGGAGATTATAGTATTCCAGATACCGCTTGGCATAGGCGCTGCTGCCGCACTGGATGGGCAGCACCTGCTGCCCGCTGAGCAGCCGCCAGTATAAGTCCTGCCCGCGCGTCACCGGCCCTACCACAGGCATGGCGCTGAGGGCGGGGTACACCAGACACAGCTCGGTGGAGCTGCCGCTCTCGGTCATGGCTTCCAGCACCACCGAGGCGCTGCCGATGCCCCATTGCGTGGTGCTGTCGGTGGTGTTTTCAATGACCACCGCAGCTGCCCGCTGCTCCGGGTACAGCAGCTGCTGCCCGGTAAGCGGATCTGCCGGGGCGGTGCTTTCTGCGGGCGCAGCTGCGGTGCTGCCGCAGCTGCCCAGCAGCACCGCGCACAGCACGGCTGCACCAAGGCGCAGACTCCATTTGCGTTTCATGGGCTTCTCCCCTTACTGATAGTTGAAGTTGGGCCACTCGTCGTCGTCCACGATGGCCAGATAGGTCTTGCCACGGTTGAAGCAGATCTCGCTGCCATCGGCGGCGTAGACCTTGAGCGGGTGCTCCGGGGAGGCTTTCTGCCATGTGCCCCGCTGCACTGCGCCCCGGGTAAAGAAATAGGCCTCGCCGCCGGACACATAGTCCACCTGCTGCACGCCGCCGGAGTTGCCGGGGTAGTCTGCAATGCCCGCAAAACAGACGAGCAGATTGGTAAAGCCAAGCTGCTTGCCGGTCAGCTCGTCCACGGTGTTTTCAAAGGCACCGGCGGCGCGGCTGTACATGGACATTTTATAAAGGTGATCCCAGCGGTTGTAGCTGAAGGTGGTCTTGTAGCTGTCCGAGTGCACGATGTTGATGGTCTTGGCGGCGGCAGCGCCGGACATCTTGTTCTCTGCGCCGGTGCGGTAGTCCGCAAAGCGGAAGAAGGTGCTCTCATAAGGGTATTGCAGCCCGATACCCGCGTTGGCGGCAGCTTTCCGGATCTCGGCACCGGAGGTAAACTCGGTGTGCTCGTAAGCCACGTTGCGTCCGCGGCTGTCGCGGTGCGCCACATGGGGATGGGTGGGGGTGTTGAAGTAACTCTTGCCGCCGATGTTCAGGCCGGAGTAGTTGTACACGTTGATGAACTTGGTGCAGGGGGCGCTTTCGCCATCGTGGTAGTACAGCGCCTGCCACGGCATGAGCAGCTGCAGGAATTGGTCACGGCCGGAGCGCAGCGGGCCCACCTCCGGGATGGCGTTGGCGTCATAATACACCGCGCAGAAGCGGGAGATGCCGCCCTCCACCTTGCTCTCGATGAGCAGGTCGGCTGAACCGATGCCGCGCTGCGGGCGGGCGTTCTGCCGCTGGGTGTTGCTGATATTGTTCACCATCACGCCCACCATGCGGCCGTTGCTGCGGCGCGGCTCGCCGGTAAGGGGGTCGGCGTTGTAGGCGGGCAGGCTGGTGTCGGCACTTTCCGCAGGGGGTTCAGACGCCGCTCCGGCATCCGGGGTTCCTGCATCCGGGGCTGCGGCCTCTGCGCTTTCAGAAGAGGCGGCGCTGTCCTTCCCGAAGGTCTGCTTCAGCCAGTCAGAAAAGCCGTTGCCCACACAGGCGCTGCCGGCGGGCGTGCAGCCGGACAGAGCCAGCGAGGCGGCTGCCAGCCCCGAGGCACGGAGAACGGTACGACGCGTGATCTTTTTCATGCAAAAAACCTCCTGATAAGAGCGTTTTGCGCAGCCCCGGCGCTGTCGGAACGGTTGCGCGCGGTGGATGAAAACGAACGGCCTTTCGGCACTGCTTTGATTGTAATTGTAACGGTTCTTGCGGCGTTTGTAAAGTGAAAATTAGCGGCAGCGTAGAAGAGGGGTCGCCGCCGGGAAGTGACCCTTCCGGGGCAGCCCCCGGCAAAAAGGCAGAACCCTCTGCCCTGATAGCATGGAGAAAAAGTCCCCGCTTTTCTTGCATTTTGGTGCGCGGTATGGTATCTTTTATACAGGTAAACCATTCAGGGTCGGCAAACATTTTGTTGCTTCTGCCGTCCCCTTGAATAATGACAGGAAGGAATGATACTTATGGGTTTTTTTGACAAGCTTTTTGGCGGCAAGTCCAAGGACGAAAACACTGCTAAGTTCACCAACCAGAGCAAAACCGTGCTGACCCCGCTGCAGGGCAAGGTGCTGGCACAGGCCGACATCCCGGACGAGACCTTTGCACAGGGCATTCTGGGCCCCGGCTGCGGCATCGAGCCCACCGGCGACACCGTGTACGCCCCCTTTGACGGCACTGTGACTCAGATCGCCACCACCCTGCACGCTGTGGGCATTACCAGCAACGACGGCATCGAGCTGCTGATCCACGTCGGCATGGACACCGTGGACATGAAGGGTCAGGGCTTTACCGTTCTGGTCAAGGAAAACCAGAAGGTCACCGCCGGCACTCCGCTGCTGAAGGTGGATCTGGACGCCATCCGCGCCGCCGGCCACCCCACCGCCACCGCCATCATCGTGACCGATGGTGCCGGCGACGAAGTGAAGATGCTGGCAGAGGGCGATGTCGCTCCCGGCACCCCGCTGTTCAAGGTCTGATTTTCTGCATCACAAAAGAGGCCGCTGCAATTGCGCAGCGGCCTCTTTTTGCGGAAAGCATCTTTTTACAGCATGATGCCGGGCAGTCTGCGGCTGCCCGGCATCACTTTTTTACAAAGCTCAGACGATGCGGACGCCCTTCTGGATGACGGCCTTGAGGTTCAGCTCCTTGTCCGCAAGGATGACGTTGCCGTAGCGTCCGGCTGCAAGGCTGCCGTAGTCGTTATCCACGCCGATGCTCTTGGCGGGGGTCTCGCTGGCGGCGCGGACAGCGCTTTCCAGCGGCACGTTCATCTCCAGCACGGCGCGCTTCATGCAGTCGTACAGGCAGGTGTTGCTGCCCGCAATGGTGTCCGGGTGCTCGGTCAGGGTAGCGCGGGGTCCCTTGACCGTGATGGCCTGTCCGCCCAGACTGTACTGGCCGTCCGGCAGGCCGCAGGACATGGCACTGTCTGCAATCAGGCAGATGCGGTCGTCCCCGAAGGTGTTGAAGGTGAACCGCACCATGGCGGGGTGGATGTGCACGTTATCAGTGATGAGCTCCACCTCGGCATCGTGCTCCATGGCCGCAATGATGGGGCCGGGCGCACGGTGAGTGATGCCGGGCATGGCGTTGTACAGGTGGGTCATGTGGGTGGCACCGGCCTCAAAAGCCTTGACGGCGGTGTCGTAGTCGGTGCAGGTGTGGGCGATGGAGATGCGCACCTCGTTATGGCACTCCTTGATAAAGTCCAGATTGCCCGGCTCCTCGGGGGCAACGTCCACCAGCTTGATCAGACCGTTTGCACGCTTCTGCAGACGGCGGAACATGGCGGCGTCTGCGCCCTGCACATACTCCGGGTTCTGCGCGCCCACCTTTTTGGGGCTGATGAAGGGGCCCTCCATGTTGATGCCCACAAGGTCGGCACCCTTGCCGTTTTTATGGGCGGCAGCAGCGTCCATCACCTTGTTCAGGATCTCCTCGGGATAGGTCATGGTAGCAGGGCAGATGGCCAGCACACCCTTGCTTGCCTCAAAATCTGCCAGCGTCTGGATGGCCTCCTCGGTGCCGTCGCAGAAATCCTTGCCCATCGCCCCGTGGAAATGGATATCCACAAGGCCCGGCAGGGCGTACAGACCCTCGGCGTCCAGCACCTCCTCGCCCTCTTCCGGGGCGGCAAAGGGCACGATGCGGCCATCGCGGATGACGATGGTGCCGTGCTCAAAGGTGTGGCGCGGGGTATAGACCAGTGCATTCTGAAGGATCATACAAAACACCTCGTTTTTTTCTTTTCACCCAGTATAGCACGCCGGGTGTTTTTTCAAAAGTCCTTTTGTGTGAACATTGTACCGCTGTGTACAAAAAGCGGGCCGCCGGGAGGGGGCGCTTTGCACCCCGCCCCCGGCGGCCCGGTTCATACTGCAAAATCAACCAGACTTTTGCAGTTCATTCTTTTCAGAAGTGCAGGATCACAGCATCTTCTTCAGCTCGTCGTAGACGAACTGCACCTTGGTGCCGATGATGACCTGGCAAGCGTTCTTGCTGGGACGGATGACACCGGCAGCACCGGCAGCCACGAGACCACCAGCCTGTGCATGGAAGCGCTGGACGAGCGGGTCCAGGGCGGTGAACGGGTGCTGGACATCGGCACCGGCAGCGGCATCCTGGCCATTGCAGCCCTGAAGCTGGGTGCCGCCGTGGCCGAGGGCGTGGACATCGACCCCGTGGCCGTGCGCACCGCCGGGGAGAACGCTGCCCTGAACGGCGTGCAGGATAAGCTGACCGTGCTGGTGGGCGACCTGTCCGACAAGGCCAGCGGCAAATACGACATCATCACGGCCAACATCGTGGCCAACGCCATCCTCAGCCTGGCCCCCGCCGTGCCCGGCCTGATGGCCGACGGTGCCACCTTTATTGCCAGCGGCATCATTGACAGCCGCAAGGACGAGGTGATCGCCGGGCTGAAACAGGCCGGCCTTGCCGTTGTGGAAGTGAAGGAGAAGCGCGGCTGGGAGTGCATCGTCTGCAAGAAAGCGTAAGGAGATTTTATGCCGCACCGTTATTTTACCACCGAGATCTCTGACGGCACCGCCACCCTGCGCGGGGCCGATGCCCACCATCTTGCCCGTGTGATGCGCGCAAGGCTGGGCGATACTGTCATTCTATGCGACGGCAATGCCGTGGAATACACCGCCACCATCACCGGCTTTGGCGATGAGTGTGTGGAGTTCCGGGTGGAGCCGGGCTATCCCAGCGCCGCCGAACCCAGCGTGGAGGTCACTCTGCTGGCCGGCTACCCCAAGCAGGACAAGCTGGAGCAGATCATCAAGCACGGCGTGGAGCTGGGCGCAGCCCACATCGTGCCCTTCTTCAGCCGGTATTGCGTGGCGGCCCCCAAAAAAGAGGAGCAGAAGAACGAGCGCTACAACCGCATTGCAGCGGAAGCCGCCAAGCAGTGCGGCCGCGGTGTTCTGCCGGATGTGGCCCTGCCGCTGGCAAACTTCGGGACCGTGTGCCGCACCTTTGCACAGTACGACCTTGTGCTGTTCTGCTACGAGTGCGGCGGCGCGCCCCTGCGCGACTTGCTGGCCGCAGCAAAGCCCGCCGATGGTGAAAAGCTGAAAATTGCCATCGTGACTGGTGCCGAGGGCGGCTTTGCCGCCGAGGAAGCCGAGATGGCCGCAAAGGCCGGTGCCAGAACGGTGGGCCTTGGCCCCCGCATCCTGCGGTGCGAGACCGCCCCGCTGGCCGTGCTTGCCGCCGTGATGACCCTGACCGGCAATCTGGAATAACCGGGGCTCCGGGCGGCGCACCTTCCATAAACGAAAAATTCCGACCTACGGGTTCGGGAAAGTCTGCGGGCTTTCCCGGGCCCGTTTTTTATTTTTGCCTCGTATAAAGATCTCCCGGATTTTTGTGCAGGTTTGCCCTGTTATTCTGTCGCAAATTTTCGGCTTATTTTGTGCTCGTTCCACAAAATTACCTACCCCCCCCCGAAAATTCAGCACTTTGTCTTGACATTCTCCACGGCACAGTACTATACTTGCGCCACAAAGAGACGCCGGGCATAAATATGCGCAGTTGTGTTTATTTTTGCCTTGAAATCCCGGGTTTTGCCGGTTTTTGGTATCGTTCCCGGTAACGTTTACGTCTCTGTAAGTTTTTTTGTTTGGAGGGTTTTGTAATGCGAAAAAGCGTGAAACAACAGCTGGCCTTGCGGGTACTTTCTACAGCTGCGTTGATGGCAATGGTCTCGTCCATCGCCACAGCGGCGTTTGCGGACACTTACGATTTGAACAAGGGCAGTGTGACGGTAGAGACCAAAGACGACGGCTTCACTTATGTGACCCAGCTGGACAATACGCAGAAGGACGGCTACGCCCGGAACGACAAGGATGATATCCTGCACGACTATCAGGACAAGACCGGCGTTACTATCACCAGCGGCGGCGAGAAGACTTCAAATACCATCACGGTGGATACGGCGAAAGATCAGACCACCGATGTGACCTTGCAGGATGTGAACATTGAAGTTAACACTACTGAGGCCAAGTCCGGTGCGATTGAAATAAAGGGCGATGGCGACACCAACCTTGAGCTGAACGGCGACAACACCGTTCTGGTTAAAAACGAGTGGAGTGAAGAACACGCCGCCATCGAAAAAGCGGATAAATACGGCAAGGAGGGCACCCTGACCATCAAGGACGATTTGAACGATGATGGTTCTGAAAAAAAGGGTACCGATGCGGACACTACCGGCAAACTGCTGGCTGGCGGTTGCCATGGAGCTGCCGCGATCGGCGGCGGTGGTGGAGAATTTGCCGATACTTCCAACATTACCATCACCGGCGGTGAGATCACTGCCAGCGGCGGTTCTTACGGCGCCGGTATCGGCGGCGGTTCCTATGGAGCAGGTACGAATATCCGCATTGAGGGCAATGCAGATGTTACTGCCTTTGGAAGCTCTGGTGCTGCCATTGGAGCCGGTTATCAATCGACACGCGACAGTGATATTACCATCACCGATCATGCCACTGTGGATGCTGCTAGCTATAATGGCTGTGGCATCGGTCAAGGTCTTAATGCTTGGGGTAACGCCACTATCACAATTTCTGGTAATGCATCGGTAAACGCCGAAGCCTTCGGCTCTGCAGCAGCCATTGGCAATCACTATTCTTCTGCTACGGTTAACATCGAAGATCATGCTGACGTTACTGCCGTTGGTTTGGGTGTTGCCATCGGCACCGGTTATGGCAGTGATTCTAATGGAGGCACCTCCACTGTGATCAATATTACCGGTGGAACAGTAAATGCCGTCACCCGTAACGACTCCAAACCCGCCATTGGCACATTTAATGGCAATTTGGACCTTACGATCAACAGCTCTACCGGAAAAACGACCGTAAATGCCTACACGACCAGCAGTGACCCCCTATCTTTAAGTATCGGCACCGGTCATTACGACTCTTCTTCACGGAAATATAGCACCAGCCCATCTGAGGGCGCAGAATACAACGAGGATGGCTCTTCCAATCTGGGCGAAGACAATACCGCTATCATCAATTCCTACCGCAACACTACTTTGGGCACTGACACTTATAAAGCGCCCAAAACACTTGATGATTATGCATTTCATCCCACTTATGAATATCAGGGCACTCTCTACAATGCGAAGCACACCCTCTCTGACAAAGACAAAGGTGATCTCTACAAGGTCGTCCACAACCGCAAGTACATGGACGAGAACCCCAACATTGACACCAGCAAGCTGAAGGACGAGGACCTGCACGACTGGCAGCTGGTGGGCAAAGTCGTAGAGCCTACTACCGAAAAGGACGGCTACGCCGACTACATCTGCTCCATCGACAAGTGCGGCCAGACCAAACATGTGGTGCTGCCCAAGCTGACCCCGGAACCCAGTGAACCGGACACGCCCAGCACCCCGGAAACTCCGGACACGCCCGACACCCCGGACGTCCCGTCCACCCCGGAGGTGACCCCGGCAGACCCCGCCGTGACCCCGGATGCCCCGGTTCAGGATGCTGTGCCGGACACTGCCCCGGCAGATGCCGCTGTGATCCCTGCGGCTGCCCAGAACGTCGTGCAGGACGCAAAGCCGGAAGCTGCTGCCACAGCTGCCGTTTCTGCCGCCGCCCTGCCCCAGACCGGTGCAAACTGGCTGGCGGTGGTGGGCAGCGCCCTGAGCGGCCTGTTCCTGCTGGCAGCGGGCTTTGTGCTGGACCGCAAAGGCCGCCGCATGAACTGAGAAACCATTTTTATAAAAGCCATCTCCCCCTGCCGTGCGGTTCCGCAAGCTGCACGGCAGGTTCCCCAAACAAAGGGGGCTGCTGCACAGCGTGCAGCAGCCCCTTTCTTTTATCGCTTTATTCCAGCTCGGTGTCGTCCGGGTGGGCGTCGGCTTCCAGCAGAGCCTTTTTGGTGTGCAGCAGGTTCTGCGGGCTCACCGAGAAGCTGCGCAGGCCCATCTGCAGATACTGCACCGTATTCACCGGATTGCCCACGGCAAGGCCGCAGATGGTCACCGGCACATTGCGAACCTTTGCGGCATCCATCACCATGGTGATGAGCTTTTTCATGGCCTTGCTGGCCGGGCGGTAGTAGTGCTCGGCGCTGGCAAGCTCCCGGTCTGCCGCGTGAGTGTACTGGGTCAGGTCGTTGGTGCCGACCACAAGAAAATCGACCCCGTGCTCTACAAATTCCTCAGCGGTCAGGCAGGCAGCGGGTACGCTGAGCATCACGCCGAACTTTGTATCTTCGTTGAACGCCACGCCGCGCTCCCGCAGGTGCTCGCGGCAGCGCTCCACCACACGCATGGCTGCGTCCCAGTCCTCCACATTCGTCACCATGGGGAACATCACCCGCAGCGGGCCGCGGGCGGCGGCGCGCAGCAGCGCACAGAGCTGCGTCTCGAACTGGTGGGGCTGGCGCAGACTGTTGCGGATGCCCCGCAGGCCAAGCTTGGAAGACTGCAGGCCCTGATAGGCGTCGGAAATGGTGCGGTCTGAGCCAAAGTCGAAGGTGCGCACGGTCACCTGACGGCCCTGCGCCGCTGCCAGACAGGAGCAGTAGAAGAAATACTGCTCCTGCTCGTCCAGAATGCGGCCCGGCAGCATCATGTAGCCGGTGCGCAGCAGGCCCACGCCCTGTGCACCGGACTGCATGGCCGTGTCGATGTCCTCCGGCCCAAAGCAGTTGGCCAGCAGCTCAAAGGGCTGGCCGTCCTTCGTCCGGCACGGCAGCGCGCAGACGCGGTTCATCTCCTCGTTCTCCCACTGCTTCTCGCAGATGCGGGACATCGCCTGCTGGCGGGTCACGGCATCCGGGTCGAGGATGCACTCACCGTTGTCGGCGTCCAGGATGGCCGTGCGGCCGTCGCAGTCGTTCAGAAAATCGCTGCCCACCTGCACGATGCCGGGGATGTGCATGGCCCGCGCAATGATGGCCGCATGGCTCTGCTTGCTGCCTTCTGCCGTGATGATGCCCAGGATCATTCCGGCGGGTACACTGAACAGGTCGCTCGGCATGAGCACCTCTGCCGCCAGGATGACGGGGTGGTCCAGCGCCAGCCAGACGCGGGGGCGGTTGGTCAGGATGTTCACTACGCGGCGGGCGGCATCGAGGATGTCCACGCTGCGCAGCTGCATATAGGCGTTGTCTTCCATCTGGGCCAGCTGGTCGGCATAGCGGCGGCCGGCCCGGTCTACGGCTTCGGCTGCGCCGACGCCTGCCTTGATCTGGAACCGGACTTCGTTCATGAAGCCCTCGTCCTCCAGCATCATGCTCTGGAACAGGAAGATGGCCTGTTCGGTGGGGCCGCTGCGCTCAGCCATCGAGTCCAGCTCGGCCTGTGCCGTCTTGACGGCCCGGTCCAGCAGCCGCTGTTCCCGGTCCGGGTTGAACGGCCCTGTGCCGAAGCTCTCGGTCCTGCGCTCCACACGGCTCACCTGCCCCAGCACCAGGCCGGACGAGGCGGCATATCCCTGATAGACTTTCATTCCTCCGTCACCTCCGTCGGGGCAGGCGTGGTCAGTGTGCGGCAGACCAGCGCCTGCAGGAATGTATTGGGCAGCAGCGCTGCCCATGCGGCCTGCGCCGCGTTTCCGCTACCCTCGAACAGCGGTTCAAACCCCTCGATGCGGGTGCGGTCACAGGTCTCCAGAAACGCCTTTGCCAGCGTCTCCACGGTGTAATACCGGGTGGGGTCCACGCCCACATCCTCGGCGGCCGCTTCCAGCGGGGCCAGCTCTGCGTCCTGCATGTTGGCCAGCTTGAGCGCCAGGTCTGCCGTCAGTGTCACCGGGTACTTTGCCTTCACCGCCTTCTGCACGGCGTCGAACCGCTGCCGGAATGCGGCCGCATCCTGTGCGGTCTGCTCGTTCTTCGCCACCGCATAGGCAC
>OOCL01001929.1_pt1 | contig 10667 bp, 8 predicted proteins | sample 1671211 | NCBI WGS metagenome assembly OOCL01 (sample SAMN06348133, study PRJEB24527) | human gut metagenome | biome: human gut; feature: ankylosing spondylitis patient; material: feces | host: Homo sapiens | place: China | collected 2015-10 | reverse complement strand
AAGAATATGGGTTATAATACGAACAAGTGTTTGCAATGCAAAAAATCATTCCCGGATTTACAGTAAGCAATCCGGTTGATAGAAAGAAAGGAAATGTAACAGACATGGCAAAGAAAAACACCTATGATGCAGGGAGCATCTCTGTCCTGGAAGGTCTGGAGGCGGTTCGTAAGCGTCCGGGAATGTACATCGGAAGTGTTTCACGAAAAGGATTAAATCATCTCATTTATGAGATCGTAGATAACGCAGTAGATGAACATCTGGCAGGATACTGCAGTCTGATCCATGTAGTTCTGGAGAAAGATGGTTCCTGTACAGTAACAGACAACGGACGAGGAATCCCGGTAGATATGCATGAGAAAGGAGTATCGGCAGAGAGACTTGTATTTACAACTCTTCATGCAGGCGGTAAATTTGATAATTCTGCCTATAAGACCAGCGGAGGACTTCATGGAGTAGGCTCTTCGGTTGTGAATGCCCTGTCTACATATCTGGACATTAAGATCAGTCGTGACGGATATGTGCATCATGATCACTATGAACGGGGAATCCCGACCATTGAACTTGAGGAAGGGTTGTTGCCGAAGCTGGGTAAGACCAGACAGACCGGAACCAGTATCAATTTCCTGCCGGATCCGGAGATTTTTGAAAAGACCAGATTCTCAGCAACAGAAGTAAAGAGCAGACTTCATGAGACTGCATATCTGAATCCGGAACTGACTATTCGCTTTGAGGATAAAAGAGGTGCAGAGGTCGAGGATATTACCTATCATGAGCCGGACGGTATCATTGGATTTATCAAGGATCTGAACCACAGTGCAGAAGTCCTGCATGATCCGGTTTACCTGAAAGGGGAAGCAGACGGCATTCAGGTAGAGGTGGCATTCCAGTTTACCAATGAATTTCGTGAGAATGTACTGGGCTTCTGTAATAACATTTACAATGCAGAGGGCGGTACTCATCTGACCGGATTTAAGACTACATTTACTACAGTGATGAATACTTATGCGAGAGAGATTGGTGTTCTTAAAGACAAGGATCCGAACTTCACAGGTGCAGATATCCGTAACGGAATGACAGCAGTTGTTTCCATCAAGCATCCGGAACCGCGTTTCGAGGGACAGACCAAGACAAAGCTGGATAATCAGGATGCATCACGCGCAACCGGAAAGGTTGTAGGAGAGCAGATGGTACTCTATTTTGACAGAAATCTGGAGACTCTTAAGACCATCCTTTCCTGCGCAGAGAAAGCAGCAAAGATCCGTAAAACAGAGGAGAGGGCGAAGACGAATCTTTTGACAAAGCAGAAATATTCCTTTGACTCTAACGGAAAGCTGGCAAACTGTGAGAAGAAAGATCCTTCCCAGTGCGAGATCTTTATCGTAGAGGGAGATTCTGCGGGAGGTTCTGCAAAGACTGCCCGCAACCGTAATTACCAGGCAATCCTTCCTATCAGAGGTAAGATCCTGAATGTGGAGAAGGCTACTATTGACAAGGTGCTTGCCAATGCGGAAATCAAGACCATGATCAATGCATTCGGATGTGGATTCTCCGAAGGATACGGAAATGACTTTGATATTACGAAGCTTCGTTACGACAAGATTGTGATCATGGCTGATGCCGATGTGGATGGGGCGCATATTTCCACACTGCTCCTGACTTTATTCTATCGTTTTATGCCGGATCTGATCACTGAGGGACATGTGTATATTGCCATGCCGCCATTATATAAAGTCATGCCTAAGAAGGGGCAGGAGGAATACCTGTACGATGATAAGGCACTGGAGAGATACAGACGTGCCCATAAGCCGGGAAGCTTTACTCTTCAGAGATATAAAGGTCTGGGCGAGATGGATGCGGAGCAGCTCTGGGAGACGACTCTGAATCCGGAAACTAGAATGATGAAGCGAGTGGAGATTGAAGATGCGAGACTTGCATCAAGCGTGACAGAGATTCTGATGGGAAGCGATGTCCCGCCGAGAAAGAAATTTATCTATGAGCATGCACAGGATGCAGAGCTGGACATCTGATTTCGCCGGAGTGTTATGTGGAAATTAAGACAGATACATGGATATGTGTCTGAGATGGAGGAAAGAAATTAAATGGAAACAAAACAGGAGAATGTGATTCCCACCGACTATGCGGAGGTCATGCAGAAATCCTATATAGATTATGCCATGAGTGTTATTATCTCCAGAGCCCTGCCGGATGTGCGTGACGGATTGAAGCCTGTACAGAGAAGAACCCTGTATGATATGTATGAACTGGGCATCCGTTATGACAGGCCATACAGAAAATGTGCCCGTATCGTAGGTGATACCATGGGTAAATATCACCCCCATGGTGACAGTTCTATCTATGAAGCACTTGTGGTAATGGCTCAGGATTTTAAGAAAGGCAAAACACTGGTCGACGGACATGGAAACTTTGGTTCCATCGAGGGTGACGGTGCAGCTGCCATGCGATATACAGAAGCCAGACTGGAGAAACTGACACAGGATGTCTTCCTCGAAGATCTGGATAAGAATGTAGTAGATTTTATGCCGAACTTTGACGAGACAGAGAAGGAGCCGGTGGTACTTCCTGTCAGAATCCCGAATCTGCTTGTAAACGGAGCAGACGGTATTGCAGTCGGCATGGCAACCAGCATTCCGCCTCACAATCTGGGAGAGGTTGTAGATGCTGTAAAAGCATATATGAAGAATAATGACATCAGCGTAAAAGGTCTGATGCGTTATCTCAAAGGACCTGATTTCCCGACTGGCGGTCTGGTAGTAAATAAGGATGACCTGCTTAAAATCTATGAGACAGGAACTGGAAAGCTCCGCGTCAGAGGTAAAGTAGAAACAGTGAAGCTTAAAGGTGGCAGACAGCAGCTGGTGATCACTGAAATTCCATATACTATGATTGGCGCAAATATCGGAAAATTCTTGAATGATATTGCTACTCTTGTAGAGAATAAGAAGACAACCGATATTGTAGATATTTCTAATCAGTCTTCTAAAGAAGGAATACGAATCGTTCTTGATTTAAAGCGTGATGCAGATGTAGAGAATCTTACAAATATGCTTTACAAGAAGACCAAGCTGGAAGACACTTTTGGCGTAAATATGCTTGCGGTAGCAGACGGCAGACCGGAGACACTGAGTCTGAAACAGGTGATTGAGTATCATGTTGATTTCGTGTTTGATGTCACGACCAGAAAGTACACCACACTTCTTAACAAAGAGCAGGAGAAAAAAGAAATCCAGGAAGGTCTGATTAAGGCTTGCGATGTGATCGACCTGATTATTGAAATTCTGCGGGGAAGCAAGAATCGTGAGCAGGTAAAGAAATGCCTGGTTGACGGCGTGACAGAGGGAATCAAGTTTAAGAGTAAAGCAAGCGAGAAAGCTGCGCAGAAGCTTCTGTTCTCAGAAAAGCAGGCGGCAGCAATCCTGGATATGCGTCTGTATAAACTGATCGGTCTGGAAATTGAAGCACTTCAGGCAGATTATGCAGAAACAATGAAGAATATCGCATTATATGAGGACATTCTGAATAATTATGATTCTATGGCGGATGTGATCATGAAAGATCTGGATAAGATCAAGAAAGAATATGGAACAAAACGCCGTACAGTAATAGAGAATGCGGAGGAAGTCATATACGAAGAGAAGAAGATGGAAGAGATGGAAGTTACATTCCTGATGGACCGTTTTGGATATATGCGAATTATTGATAAATCTGCTTATGAGAGAAATAAAGAGGCCGCCAATGCTGAGAATAAGTACGTATTTAATTGTATGAATACGGATAAAATCTGTATCTTTACAGACAGTGGAAAGATGCACAGTATTAAAGTGGCTGATATTCCGCTGGTACGTTTCAGAGATAAAGGCACACCGGCAGATAATCTGAGTAATTATGACAGCGCGCAGGAGCGAATGATTTATGTAGCACCGCTGGCGGCTGTAAAAGAAAATACGCTGTTGTTTGTTACTGCGTCTTCTATGTGTAAGCTGGTCAACGGTGCTGAGTTTGAAGCGTCAAAGAGAACAATCGTGTCTACTAAACTGGCAGAAGATGATACGCTGATCTTTGTAGGAGCGGCGGATGAAATGGAACAGGTAGTCCTTCAGAGTGAGGGTGGATATTTCCTGAGATTCCAGAAACAGGATGTTTCTTCTATGAAGAAAACATCGATTGGTGTGCGAGGAATGAAACTTGCGGAAGGAGATAAGCTTGATCATGCATATCTTTTAGAGAGCCGTCAGGAATACACCATTACCTATCACGATAAACCTTATGTACTCAACAAAGTGAAACTTTCCAAGCGGGACAGTAAGGGAGTGAAACCGCGTGTATAGTATATTTCGGTGAATCATGTGGAAAATGTTTTTGGACATACTTAAATGTGCCTGAAAACTGTTATTTACAGCCTGAAAAATTGGCAAATGCGGTAAATTACAAGGTTTTTACGGGAAAAGCCTTGCAATTCTCTGACATTGGTGTTACAATACACCTAAATTAGAACTTGCAGACATAGGAGTGGGCGTGAGCCCACTCTTATTTGTTGCATAGAAAGGCAGGTGGGAAAATGAGCAGACGGGAAGAGTATGAAAAGCGCGCAGAGGAACTTCTGGCACCGATCGTAGAACTTAACGGTTTTGAACTGGTTGATGTAGAATATGTAAAGGAAGCAGGAAACTGGTATCTGAGAGGATACATTGACAAACCAGGCGGAATTACAGTAAATGACTGTGAGACAGTCAGCAGAGCTTTCAGTGACAAACTGGATGAGAATGATTTTATTGAAGACAGTTATATCATGGAGATCAGTTCACCGGGACTGGACAGACCGCTGAAGAAAGACAAAGACTTTGAGAGAAACATGGGAAAACTGGTGGAAATCCGTACCTATCGGCCAATCGAGAAGCAAAAAGAGTTCTGCGGGATTTTGACCGCATATGATAGTAACAGTGTGACAATCGATGAGGATGGAACCGAGCGTGTTTTTGATAAGAAAGACACAGCCCTGATACGCCTCGCAATAGAGTTTTAGTTAATTCGGGAGGATAAGAAAAAAATGAGCAGAGAGTTAAAGGAGGCACTGGATATCCTTGAAAAGGAAAAGAGTATCAGCAAAGATACTCTGCTTGAGGCAATTGAGCAGTCTCTGATCCAGGCCTGCAAAAACCATTTTGGAAAAGCTGACAATGTACATGTAACTATTGATCCGGAAACCTGCGATTTTTCAGTGTATGCAGACAGAAGTATCGTAGAATACGTAGAGGATCCTGCAATGGAGATTTCTCTGGCAGATGCTTTGAAGATCACATCAAGAGCTGAGATTGGAGGCATGATACAGGTTCCGATCCAGTCTAAGGAATTCGGACGTATTGCGACACAGAATGCAAAGAACGTTATCCTGCAGAAAATCCGCGAGGAAGAACGTAAAGTGCTGTATGATGAATACTATGGAAAAGAGAAAGAAGTAGTAACCGGTATTGTACAGCGTGTGATGGGCAAGAATGTAAGCATCAATCTTGGTAAGGCAGATGCAGTATTAAGTGAGAATGAACAGGTGAAAGGGGAAACCTTCCAGCCGACAGAGAGAATCAAGGTGTATATTCTTGAAGTCAAGGATACCCCGAAGGGACCTCGTATTCTGGTATCCAGAACTCATCCGGGACTTGTGAAACGTCTCTTTGAGTCAGAAGTTGCAGAAGTAAAAGACGGAACTGTTGAGATCAAGAGCATCGCACGTGAGGCCGGTTCCCGTACAAAGATCGCTGTATGGAGCAACGATCCGGATGTAGATGCAGTTGGTGCATGCGTAGGTATGAACGGTGCACGTGTCAATGCAGTAGTTGAGGAACTTCGCGGTGAGAAGATCGATATCATCAACTGGGACGAGAATCCTGCGATCCTTATCGAGAATGCATTGAGCCCTGCAAAGGTTATCGCAGTTATGGCAGATCCTGATGAGAAGACAGCTCTGGTAGTTGTTCCTGATTATCAGCTGTCCCTTGCAATCGGTAAAGAAGGTCAGAATGCACGTCTTGCTGCAAGACTTACAGGATTTAAGATTGACATCAAGAGTGAGACTCAGGCAAAAGAAGCCGGTGATTTCTATGATTATGATGATGACGAGACTGCAGAAGATGCAGCTGAGGCATCAGCAGAGGAAACTTCAGCAGAAGATTCCCTGACAGAAGAAACCGAAGCAGAAGAAGTTTCAGAGGAAGTTCCTGTAGAAGAAGAGCCACAGGCTCAGGAAGCAGGAGAGAATGAAGACGAAGAATAAGATTCCCATGCGCCAGTGTACCGGCTGCAGGGAAATGAAAAGCAAGAAAGAGATGCTCAGAGTTCTTAAGACTACAGAAGATGAGATCGTGCTTGATACTACCGGTAAGAAAAACGGCAGAGGCGCATATCTGTGTCTTTCCAGAGAATGTCTGGATAAAGCGATTAAAAATCATGGACTTGAGCGTTCACTGAAAACTGCGGTTCCGGATGAGGTATACGAACGACTTAAGAAGGAGCTGGAAGATATTGAAAAATAACAGAGTACTGTCGCTGATAGGGCTGGCTACCAAAGCAGGCAAGACCGTAAGCGGAGAATTTTCCACAGAGAAATCTGTAAAGACCGGAAAAGGACTGCTTGTGATCGTTGCTGAGGATGCCTCCGAGAATACAAAGAAGAAATTCAGGAATATGTGCAGTTTTTATGAAGTTCCGATTTTCTTCTTCTCAGATAAAGAGAGCCTAGGCAGAGCAATGGGAAAGGAGTACCGCGCCTGTCTGGCTGTCCAGGATGAGAACTTTGCGAAAGCAATCATGAAGGAGGTATAGCGATTGTCAAAATTAAGAGTACATGAGCTGGCCAGAGAGCTTGGACGACAGAACAGAGAAGTGATCGAGTTTCTGAAATCAAAAGGCGTTGATGTGAGAAGCCATATGAGTATGGTGGATGAGCCTGCGGTTTCGCAAGTAAAGAATAGATTCAGAAAAGACAATAATAACAGGGGAAAGGAGCATATTGCGAAATTGGAGACTCCCAAGACAGAAGAAAAGGTTGTAACAGCAAAATCTGAAGGAGATAAAACTGAGACACCTAAAAAGAAAAAAAATATTATCCGCGTTTTTCATGCACAGAATGCAAGCGACGGAGGAAAAACAAGAAAGAAACCTGTGAAAGCTGAAGGCGAGAGAACAGGTTCACCAAGAAATGCAGAAGGAAGAAATTCCGACAGTTCAAGAACAGACGGTGACAGACCAAGAAGAAATAATAATGACCGTCCAGGTACAGGCAACAGAAGACCGGACGGACAGAACCGTCAGGGAAGACCTCAGGGTGAAGGAAGATCTCAGGGAGATAACCGCCAGGGAGGACGTTTTGGCCAGGGAAGAAACCAGGGCGAAGGAAACCGTCAGGGAAGACCTCAGGGCGAGGGAAGATCCCAGGGAGATAACCGCCAGGGAGGACGTTTCGGACAGGGAAGATCCCAGGGCGATGGTCAGGGCCGTCCGGGCGGAAGATTCCAGGGCGATGGAAATCGTCAGGGAGGACGTTTCGGACAGGGAAGACCACAGGGAGATGGAAACCGTCAGGGAGGAAGACCGCAGGGCAATGGCCAGGGTCGTCCGGACGGAAACAGAAGTGAAGGACGTGACGGACGCTTCGGCGGCAGTCAGGGACGTCAGGGACAGCGCCAGAATACAAGAAAGAATGACGATATGGCATTTGCACCGGAACTGACAAAGACTTCCAAAGACAGCAAGAGAGAAAGAGACAGAGAGAACAAAAACAAGAAAAAAGATTTTGATAAGACACAGAGTGGCGGACGCAGACCAAATCAGGGTGGATTCAATAAGAATTCCAGAATCCCGAAAGCTCTGCAGAAACCGGCTCCGCAGCCAAAACAGGAAGAGAAGAAACCTGAGGTTAAGGAAATCACACTTCCAGAGAAGATGACGATCCGCGAACTGGCAGAAGCTATGAAAATGCAGCCGTCAGTAATTGTGAAGAAGCTCTTTATGCAGGGTATGATGGTTACCGTAAACCATGAGATCGATTTTGAGAAAGCTCAGGAGATTGCTCTGGAATATGATATCATCGCAGAACCGGAAGAGAAGGTAGACGTTATCGAAGAACTCCTCAAAGAGGATGAAGAAGACGAAAAAGATATGGTTTCAAGACCACCTGTAGTCTGTGTTATGGGGCACGTTGACCATGGTAAAACATCTCTTCTGGATGCAATCCGTAAGACAAATGTAACACGTGGAGAAGCCGGCGGTATCACACAGCACATCGGTGCTTCTGTAGTAGAGGTTGGCGGACAGAAGATCACATTCCTGGATACACCTGGACATGAAGCTTTCACAGCTATGCGTATGCGTGGTGCAAACTCCACAGATATCGCAGTTCTGGTTGTAGCAGCTGATGATGGTGTGATGCCTCAGACAGTAGAGGCTATCAGCCATGCGAAGGCGGCAGGCGTTGAGATCATAGTTGCAATCAACAAGATTGATAAGCCAAGTGCTAATATTGAGCGTGTAAAACAGGAACTTTCTGAATATGAACTGATCCCGGAAGACTGGGGCGGAAGTACAATTTTTGTTCCTGTATCCGCACATACAGGAGAGGGAATCGATACTCTTCTTGAGATGATCCTTCTTACAGCCGAGGTATGTGAATTAAAGGCAAACCCGAACCGTTCCGCAAGAGGTCTTGTAATCGAGGCTCAGCTTGATAAAGGTAAAGGTCCGGTTGCCACGATCCTTGTCCAGAAAGGTACTCTTCATGTGGGAGACTTTATTGCAGCAGGAGCATGCAATGGTAAGGTTCGTGCCATGATGGATGATAAGGGACGCAGGATTAAAGAAGCAGGTCCTTCTACTCCTGTAGAAATCCTGGGACTTGGTGATGTGCCGAATGCAGGTGAAATTCTTCTTGCATTTGACAGTGATAAGGAAGCCAAGAACTTTGCAGGTGCATTTGTATCTGAGAACAAGAACCGTCTTCTTGAGGAGACTAAGGGCAAATTATCTCTGGATAATCTCTTTGATCAGATTCAGGCAAGCGATCTGAAGGAACTTCCGCTCATTGTCAAAGCAGATGTACAGGGATCTGTGGAAGCTGTAAAACAGAGTCTGACCAAACTTTCCAACGAAGAAGTGGTTGTAAAGGTGATCCATGGCGGTGTTGGTGCAATCAATGAGTCTGACGTAAGTCTTGCGGCTACATCAAATGCGATCATTATCGGCTTTAATGTCCGTCCGGATGCAACCGCAAAACAGCTTGCTGAACAGGAAGGTGTGGATCTTCGTCTGTACAGAGTTATTTATCAGGCAATTGAGGATGTCGAAGCAGCGATGAAAGGAATGTTAGATCCGATCTACGAAGAAAAAGTAATCGGTCATGCAGAAATCAGACAGCTCTTTAAGTCATCCGGTGTTGGTATGATTGCCGGTTCTTATATTCTGGACGGAACTTTCCAGAGAGGTTGTAAAGTCCGTATTTCCAGAGAAGGAACACAGATTTTTGAAGGCGACCTTGCATCTTTAAAGAGATTTAAAGATGATGTGAAGGAAGTAAAAGCAGGCTATGAATGTGGTCTTGTATTTGACGGATTTTCAGAATTTAAAGAACTTGATATTGTGGAAGCATATATTATGGTAGAAGTACCACGTTAGAATCTGTGGAAAGGTAAAATAGATGAGAAAAAACAGTGTTAAAAATATCCGGGTAAATGCCGAAGTGATGAGAGAGTTAAGTGTTATCATCCGCGAGGATATCAAAGATCCGAGAATCAGTCCGCTGACCAGTGTGGTTGCGGTGGAAGTAACACCTGATTTAAAATATGCCAAAGCATACATTAGTGTGCTTGGCAGCCCGGAAGAGGGCAAAGATACCATAAAGGGATTAAAGAGTGCGGAAGGATATATCCGACACCAGCTGGCACAGCGGGTAAATTTAAGAAACACACCGGAACTTACCTTTGTGCTGGATCAGTCCATTGAATATGGCATCAATATGTCAAAGAAAATAGATGAAGTAACAAAGGATCTTCATCGTGATGATGAAGCAGAGGAAGAATAGGTAAGCTGCAAGAGCGGCGGAAAAAGAGGTTTGAATGAAACTGGCAGAAATAATAAGAAACGCAAAGAAGATAGCAATTGCCGGTCATGTAAGACCTGACGGGGATTGCGTGGGGGCAGCTCTCGGACTCTATAATTATATTGTAGAAAACGATAAGGAGGCGGAAGTTCATGTGTATCTGGAACAGCCGTCCAAAAAGCTATCCTATCTGGCAAATTTTGAAAAAATAGAAAACGAAGTAAAGGATACCGGATTTGACCTGTTTCTTGCGGTAGACCTTGCGGATAAAGAAAGAATGGGCATTGCAGGCGAGCTGTTTGAACAGACGGCAAATACTGCCTGCATTGACCATCATATCAGCAATATGGGATATGCCAATGTGAATTATGTACGTCCGGAGATTGGTTCCGTATGCGAAGTAATCTTTGATATGCTGGAAGAGGAAAAGATATCCGTAAATACGGCGGAAGCATTGTATACAGGAATTGTTCATGATACAGGTGTATTTAAGTATCGCAGCACAACGGAACATACCATGGTCGTGGCAGGAAAGCTCCTCGGAAAAGGACTTGACAGCCAG
>OOCL01001924.1_pt1 | contig 10694 bp, 4 predicted proteins | sample 1671211 | NCBI WGS metagenome assembly OOCL01 (sample SAMN06348133, study PRJEB24527) | human gut metagenome | biome: human gut; feature: ankylosing spondylitis patient; material: feces | host: Homo sapiens | place: China | collected 2015-10 | reverse complement strand
CGGCGACCACCGAGATCTACACTCTTTCCCTACACGACGCTCTTCCGATCTTGAGCGCACTGTCGGCGCTCTCGCCATCATCGCCGAACCCGCGCAGGCTCTTGTAGTAAACGGGCATGCCGTCGGGACCGAACAGGTACACGCTCCCGTCGAAGGGCTCGTTGGCGATGAGCCCCGTATCGCCAACGATGGCCTGGGCCTCTTCGGCGAACTCGTGCTCCTCCCAGCTGAGATGCCGGAACGCATGGGGGTTGATGTGGGGAAGGTCGTGTCGCATGGAGAACTTGCGCAGCCACGCCGTTATGCTGTCCGGGATCATCGGCTCCCCGTTGTCCTTCACGAACAGGAAATCGGTGTCGTGCCAGCGGTCGCCGTTCTTTAGGCGCTGCTCCAGATACCAGCCGCGATATTGCTTCAATAGGTTCATGGTTTCGGCCGGCAGCTTAATGAAGCGGACGGTGCTTGTTTTGGTGGTGTCCTCGTATATGCCCCGCTTGGGAGAATACAGCAGATTGGTGTCAATGCGGATCTGGCTGTTGGCGAAGTCTACCCGGCTCCACCGCAGTCCCATCACTTCACCCCGGCGGCATCCGGTTATCAGCAGAAGGTGGGTGATTACCTTCCACTTCAAGGGCTCACACTCCAGGGCCTCCCGGATACGGATAACGTCCTCCACCTGGAAGTAATTCACTTCCTTCGCCGTGGCCTTTGGCGGTGTGGCCTTTGACGCCGCATTGTAGGGCACCAGCATTTCCCGCTCCGCCTGGGCCAGTATAGTGCGGATCAGCCGATGATGCTCCAGGATTGTTTTGCTGGAAAGGCTGGAGTTTCCTTTTTCCACCTGGAACAGCTTGCCCACATCCTGCCCCAGCACTTGGGCGATTGCCTGAGCGGTGGGCAGTTCAATCCGCTTTCCCTGACAGGCCGCCGTGATGGTGGTGGCGGCTACCTCTGCCGCCTCTGCGGCCTTTGCCCGGCTCAACCCCTGCTTTTTGAGCATAGCCGAGAGGTCAACAACTGTGTGGGCTTTGTCAGCCCTGCGGCTTACCCCTTCTTCCCCCAGGGCTTTATAAAAGGCGTTGAGGTGCTGCGGGCGGAGGTCTACCAGCTTTATATGGCCGATGGCCGGAGTAATGCGCTGCATCAATTCTCTGTATCGCTCTAGGGTGCGATACTTGTCCCCGGCCCGCTCCTTCAGCTCCAACACATACTTTGCATACTCGGCAATGGCTTTGAGCATTTCGGAAACAAGGGACAGTACCACATCTTCATTGATACGGTGCTGGGTCTTGCAGAGCGTTCCGCAAGGAACTTTGGTGTACTGTGAGCAGGTGTATTGAGAAATGCGCTTGCCGTTGTTGGTGCGGTGGACATACATCTTGCCGCCGCAATCGGCGCAATATATCGCCTATGCCCTGCCGGTGGCGGTGGGAAGGTTGTCTGCTTTCCGCTTATCGCAGAGGAAATAACCGAATATCTACTCCCTGAGAGCTGCTTTTTGGCGGCTCTCAAATTTTTTGAAAAATTTTTCGTTTTGGGTGAGAGTTTTTTCGATTTTTTGTACCTATATAAGTGAAAGGGTTTTTATCACAATTCCAGACAAACCGGAAAGGGGGGCAAACGATATGTACGATACCTGCAAGACGGGTCGCACTCGTCAAGCAGCGGGTGCGGGAAAACACCCGCCGGAGGCAGCGGCGCGAGGCAATAAGCCTCTCCGCTTTCTGCCTGATGTTATTCACGGCACTTGCCGGGGCGGCGGACGCACTTATAGTGCGGGGACAGACCGCCGCATGGGGCGTGTTCGGCACGAGGCTGCTGCGGGAGGACGCAGGCGGCTATGTGCTGGTGGCCGTCGTCTCCTTTGCCGCGGCAGCGGCGATCACCGCGCTGTGCATTCGGCTCAGAAACAGGAAAAATCAGAAAAAAGGCGGGACAAACAAGCCCGCCCGATACGAACAGGAGGAGAAAAGCCAATGAAGAAACGAATACTCAGCATACTGCTCGTCTGCTGCATGGTGCTGACGCTGCTGCCGGCGACCGCGTTTGCGGCGGAGGTAGAGACCGGCGCACGTGCATCGAACCCGGGCGGTCTGTGCGAACACCACCCGGAGCATGACGAGGCCTGCGGCTATACCGAAGGGACAGCGGAAATTCCCTGTTCCCATGAACACACGGAGGAATGTCATAGTCTAATAACCCGGTGCGTCCATGCGCATACGGCGGAATGCTACACGGCGGAAAGCGTGTCGGAGAATGCCGACGGCTTATCGGAGGCAGAGAACGCAGCACCGACGGAATGCGTTCACGCGTGCACCGAGGAAAGCGGCTGTATCCTTCAAACATCAGACTGCAAGCACGCGCATGACAAGGATTGCGGCTATGCACCGGCTTCCATGGGGAAGCCCTGCACCTATTTATGTGAGATTTGCGATTCCAAGGACGGAAAAACGCCAATGCCTCTGCTCGGGGCAGCCCGTCCCGCTACCACCCAATACACCTATACGCTGCATTACGATGCCAACGGCGGCAGCGGCGCGCCGCCAAGTCAGAGCGTGGACAGTTCGGAATTTCATGTATGGGTTCCCATATCAGAAATAATTCCAACCCGTGACGGATATACCTTCATGGGTTGGGCGAATTCTCGGACTGGTAAGCCGATATATGGCGGAAACGGCGGTTATACCAGTTGCCTGGTAGTACATGGGTATGATATGAGCACAACCATCTATGCCATATGGGAGGTGCACAATCATAGCTGGGGCGAATGGACCTCCAACGGCAACGGAACGCATACACGCACCTGCGCCACGGACAGCAGCCATACCCAAACAGGCAACTGCTCCGGCGGCAAGGCCACCAGCACGGAGAAGGCCATTTGCGAAACCTGTCATACGGCCTACGGAGAACTTTTGCAGCTCACCAAAACGGTCATCACCACCCCGCCCACGCTGCCCTCTAAGGGGTATGTCGGCGATCAGTACCTTGATGGAGATCTCAAAGGCGGCGAAGCAAAGGTCGAGGGGACGGACATCGTTGTTCCCGGCTCGTTCCGCTTCAAGCACAATTGGGGCGGCGTAGTAGACCCGGGCGAAAACCGCATGGAAATCCTCTTTACCCCCGACGATACGGAGACATACGCCACGGCGGAATGTATCGTCACCGTGACGGGGCTTAAGTACACGATCACAAGTGTCATAGAGAAAGTCATCAACAACATGCCGTTGGGTACGACGTTTGAGGATCTGTGGCTTCCTTTCGACGTCGATGTAAAAACCAACACCGGCGATATCTTCTATTCCATCCCCGTGACATGGGACGGCTCCTCCTATGACCCGAACAAATATGGCGAGCAAATCATTACCGGCCAGCTGGATGTTGAAGGGAGCTTCTACGAGAATGAGCTGGAGCCGACAAGCACGGTCAAGGCCATTGCCAGAATCACGCTCATTGGCGACGAGCCCATTGTGCCAACGCTGGATCCGCCCACCTACTCCAGGCAGATATACAGCGGCGATTTTTGCCAGCTCGCCTTTTCCGACGAGTATCTTTCCGGCGGAAAAGCCACGGCAGATGGCGAAACGGTTCCCGGCGTGTTCACTCTGAACGAGGAGCAGGAATTATACGGCTACTGGCGGAGAGATGGCGGGCTTGTTCAGGTGGGACCGCTAGCGCTCAAGGTCACCTTCACACCCGATGACCTGCAGAAGTACACCACGGCGGAATGTACCGTCAACGTGGACGTCATTCCCCGCAAATTCAGGCAAGCCAATACATCGTATATTGACAATAAAAAGATTGGAACAGCCTTTGAGGATCTCGGTCTGCCGAACGCGTTCTATTTCTTCGCGGAGGCCGATGAACCAAACCACGAGGGAAGCGGGCTGAACGGCAATGTGCCCGGCATCATCAAGTGGGACGATTCAAACTACGACCCCAATTCTTATGAGGAGCAGACCATCTACGGCGAGGTCAACCGCGCCGAATTTGAGAAGTATTACATCGTACCCGAGGGCGCCGACCTCAGAGGAGTAATCAAGGTCACGCTGCAGGCAGACCCGGCCGAGACGGAGATAACGCAGCCGCCCGTATTCCGGTGGAGGAACGGCGATTTTGCGCAGCCCGACAATACCATGTTCGTCGACAGGAGCTTCCAGATGGGAGCCACAGGCGGGGAAACCGCCGATCTTGTGGACGGCATGGCAAAGGTCAAGGGAACGGATACCGTCGTCCCCGGCACGTTCTCCTTCAAGGAGGGTACGCCCAGATGGTTTGACGAGCTGGGCGAGAACGTTGTGACGGTGGTATTCACGCCGACTGACCAGCACGGCTACAGGACGGCGGAGACCACGATCAAGGTCAACGTCATCAAAAATACCTTCAAGCGTTGCGAGGAGCCGGATCCCATTACGGAGAAAAAACTCGGCACGACCTTTGCAGGGCTTAACCTGCCAGAAATTGTGGTCGTCGAGGCTATCGACGGGCTCAGGGTTGGCATGGAGGTTTCGTGGGAGGAATCGTCCTATGACGCGCAGTCCACGGCTTGGCAGACCATCCCCGGTACGCTGGTATTCGACGCTAACGACGAGCACAAGTATCAGCAGCCGGAGCCTGCGGTAACAGCCGCGATCCGGGTGAAGCTCCTAGGTCCGGAGGATGCGCCGGCGATTACTACCACGACGCTGCCCGGCGGCACGGTCGGCTCGCCGTACCACCATCAGCTTCAGGCAACCGGGGGAGGCTTCATTCTGTGGGAGCTTTTCAGTGGCGAGCTACCCGATGGCTTGACGCTGAAACAAACCACCGGCGAGATCAGCGGCACGCCCACTGCGGAACAGACCGCCCAATTTACCGTTCGAGCTCTCAACAGCGTGGGCAACGATAAGAAGGAACTGTCTATTACGATAACCAACGCCCCCGCCGCCGAGCACACCATCACCGTCACCACAGCGGGCGGCGGAACGGCTTCTGCAAGCTCCACCTCGGCGACAGCCGGAACAGAAATCACCCTGACTGCCACGCCAAACACCGGCTATCACTTCAAGGAGTGGCAGGTCGAATCTCCGGCAGGACTTGTAATCACCAACAACAAGTTCACCATGCCGGACAGCAATGTGGCGATCAAAGCTATCTTCGAGGAGGATTCACCTTTTGCACCCACCAAGCATACCGTCACCGTGAAAACAGACGGCAACGGAATAGCTTTCGCATCTCCCTTATTGGCCGTGGCTGGTACGGAGATCACCCTGACCGCCATGCCCAAAAAGGGCTACCACTTCAAGGAGTGGCAAGTCATCAGCGGCGGCGTGGCCATCGAGAACAATAAGTTCCTCATGCCGGACAGCAATGTGGAGGTCAATGCTGTCTTCGAGAAGGACGCGCCGCCTGCACCCACCGATCCCGGCAAGCCCAACATCAGCGTCACCGGAGCCTACACCTACAATGGCTCCGAGCATACCGCAACCGTGAGCGGTTATAATCCCGCCACAATGGACATCGCAGGCAACACCGCCACAGACGCAGGCGATTACACCGTTCGCGTCACATCCAAGACCGGCAGATGGGCGGACGGCAGCACTGGGGCCGTGACCGCAGCGTGGAGCATCGGCAAAGCCACGCAGGAAGCGCCTAACGGCTTGATCGGTGTCGCGCCCACTACCGAGGGCGGCAGCGACGGCAAGATCACCGGCGTGGATGCAACGATGGAATACCGTGCGGAGAGCGAGACTATCTACACCACCTGCACCGGTATCGAGATTGAAAACCTGCCTGCCGGCAATTATTTCGTCCGCTATGCGGAGGATCACAACCACTTTGCCAGCCCCGATGCGGAGGTCACAGTGGGTGAGGGTACGCCGCTTGCGGATTGTACGATCACCTTCAACGCAAGCGACGGCAGCGGCAGCATGGATTCCGTGACCGTCAATGCAGGGACAATTTACATCCTGCCCGCCTGCGGCTTCACTGCTCCCGCCGATCAGGAGTTCAAGGCTTGGGAAATCGGCGGCACGGAGTACAAGGTGGGAGATTCCTACACCGTGCTCGTGGATACCGAAATCAAGGCGCTGTGGGAAAACAGCGTTATTACCCCCACCACCTACACCGTCACCGTCAGTAATGACGGAAACGGCACGGCTTCCGCCTCTCATGCAAAGGCTGCGGCCGGCACGGAAATCACCCTGACCGCTACGCCCCAAATCGGCTACCACTTCAAGGAGTGGCAGGTCATGAGCGGCGGCATGACCATCAAGGACAATAAGTTCATCATGCCGGACACCAATGTGGAGATCAAGGCCATCTTCGAGGAGGACGCACCTCCTGCGCCCACCGAGTTCATCGTCACCTTTGACGGCAACGGCGGTACGCCCTCTGTCGGCAGCATGACCACCACCGATCGGAAGCTGACCTCTCTGCCCAGCGCCTCCCGAAGCGGCAGTTACAGCTTCTACGGCTGGTACACTGAAAAGAGCGGCGGAACAAAGATCACGACGGATACCGTATTCCATGCAAATGCCACCGTCTACGCCCACTGGACCTACACCGGCGGCGGTGGCGGCGGCTACAATCCACCCGTCACCTACTACACGCTGCGCTTTGAAACAGGCGGCGGCAGTGATATTCCCAGCGTGCAGGGAACGTACAATACCTACATTGACCTGACAAAGTACGTCCCGACCTGGCGTGGACATGCCTTTATCGGCTGGTACAGCGAACGCAGCCTGACGAACAAGGTTTCCGGTGTTTATCTGACGAAGGATATGACCGTGTATGCAGGCTGGCGCGTGGACGAAAATCCGGGCACAGACGTGAATCCCTTTACCGATATTTCTGAAAAGGACTGGTTCTACGGCGATGTGATGTTCGTCTACGAAAACGGATTGATGCTCGGTACGAGCAAGACCCTGTTCAGTCCGCATGGGACGGTGATGCGCGGCATGATGGCGACCATTCTCTGGCGCATGGAGGGCAGCCCCGTACCGAAGGGCAAAAACAGCTTTACCGATGTGGAGGCCGGAAAGTGGTACGCTGACGCGATCACATGGACGGCGGAGAACGGCATTTTCGCGGGCTACGGCAAAGACAAGTTTGGCCCGGACGATCCCATCACCCGCGAACAGCTTGCAGCCATCTTCTACCGCTACGCAGACTACAAGGGCTACGATCTGACCGTCAAGGGAGATCTGGACAAGTTCAAGGACGCGGACAAGATCACGGATTACGCAAAGACGGCGATGCAATGGGCGGTCGGCAGCGGCCTTGTGAAGGGAAAATCCGGCAATCTGCTTGACCCGCAGGGCACGGCGACCCGCGCTGAGATCGCCGCCATGCTCCACCGCTTCATTGAGAAGTATAAGCTGGTGCAGGGCAAGGCTCCCGGCGGTCTGATGAGCTGGATCGACCCGAAGCAGCTGCAAATCCCAAAGACCGGCGACAGCAGCGTGTAAGGCTTGTGGGGGATCTCCCTCTGTACATCTCTTGCCGGATGCCTTGCGCTGACCACATGGCAGATCAGGCGGCGGCGTGAGGAAGAAGCGCTGCAAATCATCGAAAAGTAAACAGGCTCACCTTTAGGGGCGCGGGCAAATAGCCCCGCGCCCCTTTTCGGTTTCATTCGTCAGGAAAGGCGGTTGCTCTTTTGAACAACCGCCTTTCGCCATTTCTATCCGATTTGAGCAGAAAGGAAATCAGTCTATGACAAAAGAGTACGGGAGGTGTCGCTGATGCGGCTTGCCGCCGCACAAATCGCATAACCGGACTAATACGAAATGAAAGCAGTTTTCTGCACCCGTCTGCCCTTTCTGCTGTTTCATTGCGCCTATTGAGCACCTATGAAGGTTTTGAAGCCTTTATAGGTGCTTTTTGTCATCCGCGCCATGACAGAGCTGGACGCTCCCGCGACCGCGCAGCCCTGTCACGCATCGTAACTGTACTCTTACAGCACCAGCCATACATACAAAAAGGTCTTTTTTATAATTAAACACACACTAATTCATCTGACATTTCTCTATGAGCGTATCATAGATTCTCTTTGTTTCTGAGTCATCTGCGCCATTTACCACCAATATTTTTCCGCCTATATCCATAACTACATATGAATGGCAGGATGCATGGGTATAGCGGATATAATCTCCATAAATATCATTTCTGAAATTTCCCATACCATACTTCAGGTTTCCCATACCATTTGTTCTGCGATCATTCCCATTTTGAAATAAATTTTCTTTGTATGAGATACTGTCAATCTGCTCATAATCCACTGTATAATCACTCCATCCCTGTGCCTCAACAGTAAAATCATTATCATGGAAACTGATATCAATACCACCCCAGAACAAAGTCCATATAGTAAATATTACAACAAAAACTGATACGATTACATATATCACGATTGTCTTCTTGTTATACTGGATTTTTAATTTTTCTCCGGCTTCCATTTTTTTCTTATAAAAAAGATAAGAATAAAGAATGCTGACAATTGCAGCAGCCATAATGCTCACAATATACAAAACCAAAGCAGCAATGCTTTCTCCAAAAAGGCCGCAAAGCATACATAAGACACCTGATGCCACCCATAATTTTCCACTGAATCTATGAGTTGCACTCCAGTTTTCTTCATCCTGCAATGTCCATACAACCCTGATTCCTATGGTGTTATTCTGTTTCACCTTTGGCAAATAATTTCCTATGATCATAAACAGTAATCCTGTTCCAAAGTAAATTACTGCCATAAACAGATTCTCACTATCCGCATCCATACTGATCAGTCTTGCCATACCATTATAGATTAACGCGGTAACAGGTATCATCCATATGACCATCCCTATAACCTTGCTGCTCTGCTGTCTGTTCCTGTTGTCATAAAAGATGATTGTCACCAGTATACAATCTGTCACTACAAAAAACACGTTTATCCATATGCTCTGCGCCATCGTAAAACCCACCAAAATTCCTGCAAGCATTACCAGTACAGAACAGATCAATGTACCTTTATATTTTTTAATCATTTCCTTCATAATCCGATACCCCCTTTAAGTCTGTGATCCACAACATAACATCCTCCAATACAGAAGTATTTAGTTCGTAATAAATAAATTTTCCTTCCCTTTTGCTCCTGATCAGATCAGCATCCTTTAATATTGCCAGATGTCTGGATATAGACGCCCCCGTCACTGAAAAATGTTCACATATCTCTCCTGCTGAAAGCCGTCCGCCCTTTAACAAATTTAATAGAAACACATCCTGTCAGATCACTCAACTCCTTTAATCCTCTCAACAACAGTTCCATTCTTTTCCAAAATAATCCAGGTAAGCACTGGAACCATAGTACAAACCAGAAAACTGATTCCCACTGCAAATAAAAGTGGAAGTAATGGCACTGAAAAAGCAATCCCCCGATAATTCATTGATTCATAAAGAAGATACGTTACTCCCATTCCTACTGTTAGCGTAACAAGCCATGCGCCACCTGCATAGAGAACTCCTTCCCTGACCAGCATTCCAAGAAGCTGCTTCGGGGTCATCCCGATACTCTCCATAACCGAAAGCTCCGTCATCCGGCTCTGCACATTTACTACAAAGGTGTTCATGTAGTTCATGATTCCGATAAAAGCCAGAATCAACACAATCCCGATTCCCAGTTGCGGCATATTGCCCTGTGCTTTTTCAATCTCATCCGCATCTTCGATTTTGGATTCCCAGGAAAAGTCTTTTGCATTGTCACTTTCTTCTAATAACGACAGAATTTCTTGCTCTGTATCTCTATCATATTCCTTGTGATATTTTATGCTGGTCTTTAGTGTAATTGGATGATTGGCAAATGTTTTTACCACCTGATCACTGGCTATAATCGTCGGTGGGTATCCAAGGAGTGCTGTATAATAATTCTCGTCCGTAACTCCTTCTATGGTAAAAAATTTTGTCGTTTGTTGATCTTCATACAAAGCACATGTCACATTTTTTCCTATTATGTCAGCATCTGAAAGATCCAAACCATTTCGATAAACAATACATACTTTTCCCGAAAGGAAGTCCTCTTTATTGATCGGATGCTCAAGACTGTTATTTAAATAATCAAATTCCTGTTCATCAATTCCAATCAGAGAGGATCCAAAATTCTCAGGATGATTCTGATACTCGTCCTTGTCCTTACTATATGGAGTACTCATCCACTTTGCATAAAATTCTTTCATCCACATCTCAGCAAAATCCGGTTCCCATGGAACTGTAATCTCGGCAAATATCACAGAATGTGCTTCAGAGACTCCGGCATTTTCTTTGATTGACTTCACGAAAACTTCATCCAGAATATCTCTTCTGTCTTCTGATTTTTCTTTGCATGCCGTATCATTTTTAATGACCATATCCGTATCCATATAATTTGACACTATGGTTCTTGCTACCTGACTGTCCAGCATGGTCACAATACAAAGGTACACAGACAGACTGGCTGCCAAGGACAACAGTACCACCGCAGTTCTTTTCTTATCCTTTGTAAACTGCTCCATGGAAAGTCTTGCTATTACTTTCCCCTTTCCTGCTCTTCTTACTTTTACGGTTTTGTGGGTCGGACAATAACCAAGCGCTTCTATTGGAGAGATATCTGCTGCCATTTTTGTCGGTTTTTGGCTGGCCAGAAAGATGGTAATCCCAACCAGTAAGATGGTTGCCAGCAGAACTGCCGGATGAAAACGAGA
>OOCL01001915.1_pt1 | contig 10723 bp, 8 predicted proteins | sample 1671211 | NCBI WGS metagenome assembly OOCL01 (sample SAMN06348133, study PRJEB24527) | human gut metagenome | biome: human gut; feature: ankylosing spondylitis patient; material: feces | host: Homo sapiens | place: China | collected 2015-10 | reverse complement strand
AGCGCCACCTTGCCAAGGTGGAGGTAGCGAGTTCGAGCCTCGTCGGCCGCTCCAATACGAAGCCATCGTTGATGCAGAAATGCAAAAGCGATGGCTTTTTTATTTTGTGTGGCAATGGCCGGGAATGTTCTCCGCTTGCCAAAGCAAAGAGCCGCCGTACAACACGATGCACAGCGGCTCTTCTTACAATATAAATACAGCACTACCGCACAGCGTTTTACATCACCATGGTGATGTAAAACGCACACAGCGGCAGGGTGACGATGCTGAGCAGGGTAGTCAGCACCACGCTTCCGGCGGCAAAGTGCTCATCGTGGCCGAACTGCACCGCAAACACCGAGGTGATGGCGGCCGCCGGGCAGCATTCCAGCAGCGTGACCACCTGTGCGGCAGTGCCGTGGAAGCCCAGCACCCCGAACAGTGCCAGCGTAGCCGCCGGGATCAGCAGCATACGCACACAGGCAAGCTTCCAGATGTGCTTGTCAGTCACGATGCTGCGCACGTCACCGGCGGCGATCAGCATCCCGGTGATGAGCATGGACAGCGGGGTGTTCACCCCGGCCAACAGTTCCAGCGGCTGAGTGATCAGGGTGGGAAGCGGGATCTGCAGCAGATAGATGCCCAGCCCCGCCACAATGGCATACAGTACCGGGGTGCGCACCAGACTGCGGGCAACCTCTTTTACACTGGAACCGCCGCTGACAAGGCCATAACCCAGCGTCCACAGCAGGATGTTGAACACGGTAACGTAGGCACTGGCATACAAAAGACCCTCGGAGCCGAACAGCGCCGAAATGAGCGGGAAGCCCATGTATGCCGCGTTGGAAAAAATGCAGGCAAACCGAAAAATGGGCATCCGGCTGCCGGTCTTGCGTGCCGTGAGCAGCAGGGTGATCACGGTGCCCAGCAGCACGGACAGGACGCTCATACCAAAAGCCGCCAGCAGATTGCGCAGGATCTGGGCGCTGAACTCCATGCGGTAAGAGTTTACCACCATGGCCGGTACGATGATGTACACCAGCAGATTGGAAAGCGCCTGCTTGTTTTCCAGCTTGAGCACACCGGTCTTGACCGCCACCATGCCTGTGCCGATCAGCAGGAACAAGACCGCGACCTGCTGCGCGGTGATGAGAGCCAGTTCCATAAAATTTCCTCCTCTGGATCGTAACGCGTATACTACGAAAGATACAACACAGGTATAGCACAAAACCCTGCGGATAGCAAGGCTAAACGCAGGGTTTTGCAAGATTTTGCAGTTACAGCTTACAAAATGACATTTTTGATCAGCAGGGAAATGCTGCCGTCATCGGCGTGCAGGAACTCTACCTCCGATTCGGCGTTCAACAGCTCAGTGGGGATCTTTACCTCAATGCCGTTGGCGGTGCGCAGGCTGCGGCTCTCCATCCGGCGGATGCGGGCGGGGGTCACGGTCACCGGCTGGGCGGCGCTGTCAATGACATCGCTCTTTTCCACATAGTCGTCAAAGGGCACGGCGGCGAGAGGATATTCCTCTTCCAGCTGCTGGCGCACCTGCTGGATGGACACCTGATTGTCGTTGTCGGCGGCCTGATTGGCGATCATCATAGCCACCTGTGCCTCCACATGGGGCGTTTCGGCGTAGTTTTCCTGCACAGCCTGCACGGCGGCTTCCTGAATGGCCTGCAGTTTTTTCTTTTCCGGCTGAGCGGTGGTGTACTGGAACACCACGGTGGAAAGGTAAAACTCCTTGTGGCCGTCAATATCGTACTTCTTTTCTAGCAGCCGCATGGAGTAATCGGTCAGGTCTACCAGCGCGCCCTCCTCCACCTTGCCGCTCTGGGTAGGCAGGCAGGCGCGCTGCTGGATGATGGAGTTCACCGGTGCACCCTCTACGGTTTCGGTATAGTGGGTGTAACCGTTTTTGTAGTTCAGCTTCAGAATGCCCAGCCAAGGCGCGCCGTCCCGGGTAAAATCCACCACGGCAAGGTCTGCCCCGGGGATGGTGGTGTGGGCGCGCATATAGTCGAACAGCACCCCGGCAATGCGGCAGGAAAGATCTACGAAATCCTGATTGTGCTCCAGCTCATTTTTAAAGGCCGAGTCCGGCAGCGGGCGGCACTGGCGGATATCGTCGCTGGCCAGCAGCTTTTCAATGTGGTTCTGCAGGTAGGCGTTTTTTTCGGCGGTCAGCTCCATGGGCCCGCCGCTGAGCACCGGCGCATCCATGGTGGTATCCAGAACGTGCAGAATGGCCTGATGAATGATGATCTCCATTGTTGCTCCTCATTTCGTGACGTAGTGTTTGCGCCCAGTATAGCACAACCGCCGGAAAAAGGCGAGAGCTGCCCGGGGATTTTGCGGATTCTACAATTTACAAATCCCGCCAAAAGGACTATACTTATAATATCTGTGCAAAAGGAGGTGGAATTGGTGGACGAGCAGTTGGAACAGATTGAAGGCGTCGTGGAGGATATCATCTACGAGAACGAGGATAACGGCTATGTGGTGTTCGAAATCTCCGGCGGCGGGGTGCTCACGGTGGTCTGCGGCATCGTAGGCGAGCTGCACGCAGGCGAAAGCGTCATCTGCCGCGGCCGGTACGAAAACCACGCTACCTATGGCCGCCAGTTCCACGCGCAGGAATGCGAAACCGATATGCCCAAGGATCTGGAAGCGGTGTACGCCTTTCTGGCAAGCCGCTCCCTGCCGTATATCGGGGCAAAAACTGCGGATAAGATCATTGATATGTTTGGTGCCGAGGCGCTGGAGGTCATCGCCAACGACCCCGCCCGGCTGACTAAGATCCCGGGTATCTCGCCGGATAAAGCCGACCGCATCCAGCAGGAGTTCAAGCGGATGTTCGGCATGCGGGAGCTCATCGCCTATCTGGCGCAGTTCGAGATCAGCCCCCGCAAGGCGATGGAGGTGTTCAAGACCTTTGGCGTGGGAGCAATGCAGGCCATCGCGTCCAACCCCTATCTGTTGTGCGGCGAGCCGCTGCAGCTGGACTTCCGCCACGCGGACAGCATCGCCCAGTATTACCACATGGAAGGGGACTGTGCCCAGCGGCTGGAAGCGGCCTTGTTGCGAACCTTACGCCACAACGCGGGCAACGGCCACACCTGCCTGCCCCGGGCACAGCTGCTGGCCACTGCCTCCAACTTCATCCATCAGCCGCCGGAAAAGCTGGCTCGGGCACTGGATCGGTGCATCGAAACGGAAGAACTGGCCGTGAAAATGTTCGATGCGGTACCTTATATTTACCTGCCGGATCTGTTGTCTGCGGAGCAGGACATTGCCGACCGGCTGAATCTGCTGGCAAAGCGCGGCAAGAATACCGTACGGGAGCTGGATAAAAACATTCAGATCTTAGAGCTGACCCAAGGGTTTGCTTACGCCCCCCTGCAAAGGGAAGCCATCCGCAAGGCTATGACGGAGAACTGCCTTGTGCTCACCGGCGGCCCCGGCACCGGCAAGACCACCACCGTCAACGCCATTTTGCAGCTGCTGGAAAATCAGGCCGAGCGGGTGGCGCTGTGTGCCCCCACCGGCCGCGCCGCCAAGCGGCTCAGCGAGCTGACCGGGCGCAAGGCCAGCACCATCCACCGTCTGTTGGAGGTGGACTACACCGGCGGCGTGGTCAGCTTTATCCATAACGACAAAAATCTGCTCAAGTGTGACGTGGTCATTCTGGACGAGATGAGCATGGTGGACGTCAAGCTGTTTCAGGCGCTCATTGCGGCACTGCGCTACACCTGCCGTATTATTATGGTAGGCGATGCCGACCAGCTGCCCAGCGTAGGCGCGGGCAACATCCTCAGCGAGGTCATCCGCTCCGGCTGCGTGCCAACTGTCTGTCTGAACGAGATCTTCCGGCAGGCAAAGCGCAGCCTCATTGTGGAAAACGCGCACCATATCATCTCCGGCGAGCCATTGCAAAAGGGCAGCAAGACCGATGACTTTTTCTTTCTGGAAGCTGACGGCGAGGCAGCGCAGCGTCTGGTGTGCGACCTTGTCACAACCCGGCTGCCCCGGAGTTACGGCTTTGACCCCATCCGGGATATTCAGGTGCTGTGTCCCACAAAGCTTGGCCCCACCGGCACGCAGGCGCTGAACGTGGAGCTGCAAAACCTGCTCAACCCGCCCCAGAAAGGCAAGCCTCAGCTGCAAAGCGCCGCCCGGGTGTTCCGGGTGGGAGACAAAGTGATGCAGGTGCGCAACAACTACGAGATCGTCTGGAACCGCATCGGCGGTGAGCAGGGCGTAGGTGCCTACAACGGCGATATCGGCATCGTGGAAAGCATCAACCTGCGGGAGCGCTCCATGGTAGTGCGTATGGACGACCGGCGGCTGCTCTACCCGGCGGAAAACCTGAACGAACTGGAGATCGCCTACGCCATCACGGTGCACAAAAGTCAGGGCAGTGAGTTCCCGGCGGTGATCCTGCCGGTGGCGCAGGTGCCGCCAAGGCTGTGCTACCGCAACCTGTTCTACACCGGTGTCACCCGCGCGCGCAGGCTGTGCGTTGTGGCGGGCCGCAGGGATGTGGTGAACAGCATGATGAGCAACATCCGGCAGAATCTGCGTTACAGCGGCCTGTGCGCTCTGCTGCAGGCCGGACAGCCGCCGGAGCAGCTCAGCACAGAAGGGGAAAGCCCCTGATAAAACCGCGCAGAACAGCGGCAAAGCTTGTATACTTTTTGCCGCAACTATGTTATACTAAAACAGTCTTTGTTTTTTGCCCGCCGCTGCGGGCGTTACATACATGATAGAGGAACGCAGAGAAAGGATTCAGGCAATTATGGCACAGAATGATATCGGCATCGACCTTGGTACAACTACCATCATCATTGCGCAGGAGGGCAAGGGCGTGGTGCTCAACCAGCCCAGCGTTGTGGCAATGGATACCCGCAAGAACACCGTGTTGGAGGCCGGCGATAAAGCACTGGCCATGGTGGGACGCACGCCCAACTATATCTCCGCCATCTTTCCGCTGAAGGATGGCGTCATCAGCGACCACACCATGACCCGGGAGCTGATCTGCCGCTTTGTCAAGCAGGTGTACAGCTCCCACATGGTCAAGCCCCGGGTGGCAGTGTGCGTGCCCGCCGCCATTACCGGCATTGAGAGCGACGCCGTGGTGGAGGCTGTGGTGGCTGCCGGTGCCCGTCAGGTGTACCTGATCGATGAGCCCATTGCCGCTGCTCTCGGCTCCGGCATCGACATCACTCTGCCGGACGGCCGCATGATCATTGATATCGGCGGCGGCACCACGGATATCGCCGTGCTGAGCCTTGGCGGCAAGGTCAAGGCCACCAGTGTGCGCGTGGCCGGTAACCACTACGATGAGGAGATCCTCAAGCATGTTCGCAACAAATACAGTATCGCCATCGGCCAGCGCACCGCTGAGGAACTGAAAAAGCACGTTGCCTGCTGCCCCCAAAAGACCGATTTCCACGAGAGCATGGAGATCAAGGGCCGCAGCCTGCTCACCGGTCTACCTGTGCGCGTGACTGTTTCCACCGATGATCTGTACGAGCCGGTGATGATGCTCAGCGAGCAGATCGGCACCGCAGCCCATCAGGTGCTGGAAAAGACTCCGCCGGAGCTGGCAGGCGATATCTACCGCAACGGCGTTATGCTGACCGGCGGCGGTGCCCAGCTGCACGGCCTGACCGAATATCTGAGCCAGGAACTGAAGGTGGAGGTCACCGTCTCGCCGGATCCCGTAAACTGTGTTGCACTGGGCACGGCGCAGAGCCTTTCCATCGGTGATAAGCTGGAAACCGGTTTTACGGATGCTACCCCGCGCATCGGCCGCCGCTAAGCTTGGTTCGTTTTGTCCATGTCATATCACAAAGCAGCAAAAATAAAATTTGTTAATTTTTGTTGAAATGAATGGCAAAATACGGTATACTATACCCAAATTGATTTTCTGCTAACGATGTTGTATCGCTTGCAGTATCCAACAAACAGGAGGAAAAACCATGGACTTAGGTTTCGATGTGGTCGTTACCATTACTGGTATCGTGCTGGTGTTCCTGATCCTCGTGCTGCTGATGGCTATCATCACGCTGGAGGGCAAGATCTTCGACTCGATGAATGCCAAGAAGAAAGCCGCTAAGACTGCTGCGCAGGCACCTGCCGCAAAGCCCGCTGCCGCTCCGGTACAGCAGGCTGCGCCCACTCCTCAGGTAGAGGAGGGCATCCCCGGTGATGTGGTGGCCGCCATTATGGCTGCTATCCATGCAATGGGCAACGGCAAGTACACCCTTAAGGCAGTGCGTCGTGGCAAAAATGGCTGGGGCAAGGCCGGCGTGAACGACACCACGGCCCCGTTTTAACACAGGAGGAAGAGCATGACACAGTTTATTGATACTCTGGTCGGTATTTTCCAAAGTTCCGGCTTTGCACAGTTTGGCCAGCCCGGCGGCTGGCTGTACGCCGTGATGATCTGCGTGGGCTGCTTTTTGCTGTACCTCGCCATCGTCAAGGAGTTCGAACCCCTGATCCTGCTGCCCATGGCCTTTGGCATGATTCTTGCCAACCTCCCCGGCAGCGGCATCATCCACATGCAGTACTTCGTCGGTGACGGTCTGGAGCACCCCATGTGGGTCGAGATCCTGAACAACGGCGGTCTGGCCGATATGCTCTACATGGGCGTTAAGCTGGGCATCTACCCGCCGCTGATCTTCCTCGGCATCGGCACCATGACCGACTTCGCACCCCTGATCTCCAACCCCAAGAGCCTGCTGCTGGGCGCTGCCGCTCAGTTCGGCATCTTCGGTACTTACATGGGCGCTCGTCTGCTGGCCGCTACCGGTCTGGTGGACTTCACCCAGAAGCAGTCCGCTGCCATCTCCATCATCGGCGGTGCCGACGGCCCGACTGCTATCTTCGTTACCTCCCGTCTGGCGCCTGAGCTGCTTGGCAGCATCGCCGTGGCAGCGTACAGCTACATGGCACTGGTGCCTGTCATTCAGCCGCCCATCATGAAGGCGCTGACCACCTCCAAGGAGCGCTCTGTGGTCATGAAGCAGCTGCGCACCGTCTCCAAGACCGAGAAGATCATCTTCCCCATCATGGTCGCTATCATTGTTTCCCTCATCGTGCCGGATGCCGCCGTTCTGGTCGGTATGCTGATGCTGGGCAACCTGATGAAGGAGTGCGGCGTTGTGGATCGTATCCAGAAGACCGCCGGTAATGAGCTGATGAACATCATCACCATCTTCCTGGCTCTGTCTGTTGGCTGCACCACCAGTGCAAACACCTTCCTGAACACCCGCACCCTGTTCATCATTGTGCTGGGTCTGATTGCCTTCTCCTTCGGCACCGCAGCCGGTGTGCTGTGCGGCAAGGTCATGTACAAGCTGACCGGCGGTCAGGTGAACCCCCTGATCGGTTCCGCCGGCGTTTCCGCTGTGCCTATGGCCGCTCGTGTTTCCCAGAAGGTCGGCCAGAGCGAGAACCCCTCCAACTTCCTGCTGATGCACGCCATGGGTCCCAACGTGGCCGGCGTTATCGGTTCTGCCGTTGCTGCTGGTATCCTGATCAACATCTTCGGCTAAGCAAAACCTGAAGCACTACCCCAAGAGCCACCGCACAGCCTCGTGCGGTGGCTCTTTTTGCGCAGAGCGATTTCAAATGGCCTCCGCTGCTGCTCTGGCCATATTCAGCGGAATTATGATTTATTATTTCGGGATAACGGAGCGTCTGCGGACGCTCCGTTATCCCATTTTCACGGGAGAGGACGTAAGAGGTAACAGCAGCCGTTTCCAGTTACGACCCCTTCTTGTGAAAAAGAAGTCTGAAACGCCCGCAGGCGTTTCAGAACCTCAAATATTAAAATGTACCTTCCTTGAACAATGGCCAGAGCGCAGCGGGGACCATTCAAAATCGTTTTGCAATAAGGATGATAGCAACTTTTTCCTGTTTGTGTTTGGCTGCTGCTTGTGCTATCATAGAGAAAACAGGGCGCAAAACGCCCCAAAACAGGAGGGAGCCGTTATGGAAAAAATCAAGCTTGAGGTCGCAGGCATCCCGGCTGTCCTGTACGGCAAGCGCAGCCGTAAGGTCTATCTCTATGTCCATGGCAAAAACGGCAGCGCGGCCGAGGCAACCCGCTTTGCCCGCACAGCCTGCCCGGCAGGCTGGCAGGTGCTGGCTGTCGACCTGCCGGAGCACGGCACCCGGAAAAACAGTCCGGAAAAGCTGGTGCCGTGGGTGGTCACCCGGGAGCTGCAGGCGGTCTACGCCCTGATGCAGCCGGTGTGGAAGCATATCCGGGTGTATGGGGTCAGCATCGGGGCGTGGTTTGCCATGCAGGCGTTGCAGACGCAAACGCCGGAAAAGGCACTGCTTGTCTCCCCGGTGGTGGATATGGAAAAACTGATCCTTGCCCTGATGCAGCAGGCAGGAGTAACGGAGGAGCAGCTGCGCGCGGCAGGGGAGATCCCCACAGACTTTGGGGAGACGCTTTCGTGGCCGTATCTGTGCTGGGTGCGGGAGCATCCGCTGCACTGGAAAGTGCCTACACAGGTGCTCTATGCTGATACAGACCCCCTTACCGGGCACACCGCCATGGAGCAGTTCCGGCAGCAGACCGGGGCGCACCTGACCATTTTGGAGGGCGGGGAACACTGGTTCCATACTGAGACCCAGCTGGCCGCTCTGCAAAGCTGGGAAAGCTGTCATTTATAATAAGCAGTTTCTCTTTTCCTCAGTCTGTGAAAATGTAAGCCCGGAAAATCGGCAGATTTTCCGGGCCTACATATAAAATACGCTTCCAAAACAAAACGCCGCTGACGGCTTTGCGCATCGTCAGCGGCGTTTTGCTTATTGAAAACAGGATTGTGAATGGTAGAATCAGACGTTTGCTTCGCTGTTGTGCTCAGCCTTCTTGTATGCGGAGAAGGAATGGAACACAATGTTCAGGCCCAGCACGATCAGCAGCACGGCAAGGATCAGCTGCAGGCCGTTTGCGATGAACACAGCGCCCCAAGTGGTCTCACCGGCAGGAATGGTAACAGATACGGCGGTGCTGATGGCCTTGACCATAGCGATCAGACGCTGCACCAGTGCGGTAAAGGTGACGCACAGCATGATGACCAGCGGGGGAAACAGCATTTTGTTGCTGCGGCCGGTCACCTTCAGGAACACGCACAGGGTGGCCAGCACCAGTGCGCTCAGCAGCTGGTTGGCAGAACCGAACAGCGGCCAGATGTTGGCGTAGCCGATTTTGGTCAGGATAAAGCCGAACACCAGCGTGATGAAGGTGGAGAAGTACACATTGCAGAACAGCTTGCGCCAGCCCTCAGCGTGCTCCATGTCGTCCACGCTGAACAACTCCTGGAAGCTCATGCGGCCAATGCGGGCCACGGCATCCAGACTGGTCAGTGCCAGTGCGGAAACGCACATGGTCATGAACACGGTAGCAGCGTAGGCGGGCACGCCGAACATCTCAAAGAAACCGGCAACGCCGCGGCTGAAGATCTGGAACGGGGTACCGGCAGCAGGGGTACCGTCGGCAGCTGCGGCAGCACCGGCCACGCACAGAGCCAGAACCGCCAACAGGCTTTCAAGGATCATGGCACCGTAGCCGACCTTCAGCATATCCTTCTCGTTCTCAACGGTCTTGGAGGAAGTACCGGAGGAAACAAGGCTGTGGAAACCGGAAACGGCTCCGCATGCTACGGTTACGAAAAGGATCGGGAACATGTTTCCAAGCTTCTCATTTGTAAAACCTGTGTACATTGGAAGGTTCATGTTCGGATGTGCAACAACGATACCGACAACAGCGCCGAGGATCATTCCGGCAAACATGAATGTTGTCATGTAGTCACGCGGCTGCTTTAAGAGCCACATCGGAAGAACGGATGCAAAAAAGATATATGCAAATGTGAATCCTGTCCATGCGTCCTTTCCGCCGATCAACGGGAATGCCATACCGATTGCAAGCGATGCAATTGTGCATGCAAGTCCTACGAAGAATTCGCTCTTGCCCTCAAGGTTGAGCTTCTTCTGAAGAACACCGAAAACCATCGCAAATACGATAAATGCAATGGAAATGGAGCCTGCGGCGCCGTTTGTCTGAGCCGCTGCTGCCAGCTCTGTAACGCCATCCTTAACCGTATAAGCATTGAATGTGCCTGCAACCATGTCAGCAAAGGCTGCGATAACAATCAAGGTAAATAACCAACAGAAGATCAGGAATAACCGCTTACCTGTCTTGCCGATGTACTTCTCGATCAGGAGTCCCATGGACTTACCTTCGTTCTTTACGCTTGCGTAAAGAGCGCCGAAGTCTGTGACCGCTCCGAAGAAGACACCACCGACAAGGATCCAGAGAAGAACCGGAACCCAGCCGAATGCAGCCGCCTGGATGGCACCCGTTACAGGGCCGGCACCTGCGATAGAGGAAAACTGGTGTGAGAAAACGATCCAGCCGTTTGTAGGTACATAATCCTGTCCATCTTCATGTGTATAGGCAGGTGTTTTTGCCTTCGGGTCGATGCCCCAGGTCTTTGCCAGCCAGCGTCCGTATACCATATATCCGCATAACAGACACACAGCTGCGATGAGAACGATTACTAATGTGTTCATGTCATTTCGCTCCTTTGTAAATTCATTTTGTCATACCGGAATGTCGCAAGTTCCGGTCCCTGTAGTCCATCCATATTCAAACGATCCTGAAAATACGGCAGGAATTGCTGTGGAATATACGTATAAAGCAAAAAATCCTTCG
>OOCL01001912.1_pt1 | contig 10737 bp, 9 predicted proteins | sample 1671211 | NCBI WGS metagenome assembly OOCL01 (sample SAMN06348133, study PRJEB24527) | human gut metagenome | biome: human gut; feature: ankylosing spondylitis patient; material: feces | host: Homo sapiens | place: China | collected 2015-10 | reverse complement strand
TGATTGTGAAGCTGTAATAAAACAGATTTCCCAAAGAAAACAGCCACATAACCGAGAGAATATATTGATATTCATTGGATATATGTGACTGTTTCTTTTTATTTTTTATGAGGTGACATCTCGTTCAATTCTAACTGCTGTCTGGTAATTCCTGTAATTGAGGCAGATAAATCTGATTAATTTGGTTAAATTACAGAGCACTTACTCCGTCATCATCATAACGGTCATATTCAGCTCCCTCATATCCGATCATGCGGATAGTAGAAGGATCGATATCCTTTACTGTCTGCGCAACATCAGCAACCGGGATTGCTTTTCCTTTGCGAATAAACAGTGGAACTTCATTCAGGGCAACTTCTACATAGTGATGTCCTTTTTCAAGAATCTCCTGAGAAATTGTTCCGTCAGGCAGGAATTTTACGAACATCATTTCTTCTGGCAGATATACATAGCGGCCTTTTGCATTCTGTGTATAAACAGGTGCGATCATGATTTCGTTTCCGAGAAGAAGCTGATCTTCTACCTGAGTTGCGAATGCATCGTCTGTGTAGTCAAATGCCAGCGGACGGAACATCATGTCGTCGTTTAATGCTGCTTTCATGTATTCACTGTACAGATATGGAACAAGGCGATATCTGACACCGATCACATGGCGGAAGTCTTCGATATTTTCAAACTGGTAAGCTTCCTGTTCTCTGGTTCCCAGAGCGGAGTGGTTTCTCATAAGAGGTGTGAATACACCAAGTGCCAGCCAGCGCAGTACCAGGTCACGTGTGGTATCTGCACCGAATCCGCCCAGATCTGCACCTGTGTAAAGGAAACCGCACATATTCAGGGATGGAAGCATCTTTAAGTTCAGAAGGATGTGTGACCACCAGGATTTGTTGTCTCCCATCCAGATTCCACCGTATCTGTGCATTCCTACATAGGAAGAACGGGAGAACATCAGGAAACGTTTGCCAGGTGCGATTTTCTCAAATGCTTCGCCTGCTGCACGGGTCATGTTATAGCCAAACAGGTTATGTACTTTGTCGTGGCGGATCTTCTGACCGTTTACATTGTGATAGAAGCGTTTGTAATCTTCCGGATTGTTTGCAAGTCCTTCTACTTTTGCGCCGAGAACGAATCCAGGTGCTTCTTCATTATCAAGGAAGTTTTCTTTAATGTATTCTTTTAATTCAGCAACGCCTTCCGGTGTACAGAACATTGCAGGTTCGTTCATGTCATTCCAGAAACCGTCGATTCCCTTTGAAATGAGACGTTCGTATTTCTGTCCGAACCATGCTCTGGCATCTGCATTCAGGACATCAGGGAAATGAGTCCAGCCCGGCCATACAGCGGAAACGAAATCACTTCCGTCTTCACGTTTGCAGAAGTAGTTCTTCTCAACGCCTTCTTCATAAACATCATAGCCAGCTTCTACCTTGACACCTGCATCGATGATCGGGACAAGGTGGATGCCTTTTTCTTTCATTTCATTGACATAGGCTTCGAAGTCAGGGAAGTTTTCCTGATTGACTGTGAAATCTTTGTAGTCTTCCATATAATCGATATCCATGTATACCATATCGATCGGAATATTGTTTTCACGATATCCGTCAGCGGCTTTTCTGAAATCGTCAGCAGTTGTATATCCCCAGCGGCTCTGACCGAAACCAAATGCGAATTTAGGCGGGATATAGCTTCTTCCGATGATTTTGCGGAACTGCTTTACGATATCGTAAGGGGTTTCACCCTCGATCACATACAGATAAAGATCTGCATCCTCACAGGTGATCTTTATCTGGGAAGAGAGTGTGTAACCGATATCAAACTTCAGTTTTCCGGGATAATCAACGAAGAGACCGAAAGTCTGTTTTCCGGAGATTACGAGGAAGTTGTGTGCTCCATAGAGGGAGATTTTATCTTCTGTATGGTTTGGCTGATCGGAACAGTTGCTTTCATAAACGTATCCACGTTTGTTGATTCCGCGGTTTGATTCGCCCAGACCATAGACAACATCGTTGTCATCCATGTCATAAGTAAAAGAGAAGCCGTTCTCTGTGGAGATAGTTCCGTATGCAGGAGTCCCCTCAGAAGCCGGGATAGAAGTTACGATGGCATCGGTTTCAAATGGGGTCCCGTAAGTATATTTCTGAATCATTTTGTCGTGTCCTCCTTAGGTTGAAAATGGTCAAGCGGATAAAATCATCCGCTTTGCTACGCGGCGCTACACCGAATAACTGAAACGCTTAAGTACTGTTAGAAAATACACAGGTGTTTTCCTTGATTTCATATTTACAATAATAGAGGTTTGGGTGAGGAAATGCTACTGAAATTATGACAAATTTATACGTTATTTTGACTTTTGCTCAAACTGTGAAGCAGTGATATGGGTATGGCAAGCAGTGGAGCGGCTGATCGTATCTGTTTGCGCTGTTAACTTATTGTGCTTTAATGCTTTATCTTAATAGAATTTTTTCTGTACATACGGTGAAAAAAGTGCTAAAATGTTACTATTACACGAAAGAAAGGTTTGTTTAACATGCTTCAGACAATTGAATCCATCAATAACGTCGTAAATAATTTTATCTGGGGTGTCCCGGCTATGATCTGTATTATCGGCGTAGGGCTTTACCTGAGCCTGCGGACCGGTTTTGTCCAGATCCGCAAATTCCCGTATGCGCTTAAAACCACACTGGGAAGAATTTTTAAGAAGAAAGAGGCCTCTGACGGTTCCATGACACCTTTCCAGGCAGTCTGTACTGCACTGGCAGGTACAGTAGGTACCGGAAATATCGCCGGTGTTGCCGGAGCTATCGCCATCGGCGGACCGGGAGCTGTATTCTGGATGTGGGTTTCCGCAATCCTTGGAATGTGCACGAAATTTACAGAGGTTACCCTAGCAGTTCATTTCCGTGAGAGAAACAGACATGGAGATTATGTAGGCGGACCTATGTATTATATTAAGAATGGTCTGGGAAAGAACTGGAGATTTCTTGCAGTTCTTTATTCTGCATTCGGTGTGCTGACTGTATTTGGAACAGGTAATGCTACGCAGGTAAATACCATTACAACAGCAATTGATACGGCTCTTATTAACTTTAATGTGATTTCAGAGTCTTCCACAGGCAGACTGAATCTGATCCTTGGAATTGTGATCACGCTGCTGGTTGGTATGGTACTGCTGGGTGGTATCAAGCGAATCGGAAGTGTTTCCGAGAAGCTGGTGCCCTTTATGGCATTGTTTTATATTGTACTTGCATTGGGCGTTGTGATCTTAAATATCGGAAGAGTTCCGGCAGTTTTCCATGATATTGTTTATGGAGCCTTTAATCCGTCAGCAGTGACAGGCGGTGTGATCGGAAGCTTTTTCCTCAGTATGAAAAAGGGTGTTTCCAGAGGTATTTTCTCCAATGAAGCCGGACTTGGTACAGGCTCTATCGCTCATGCCTGTGCGGATACAAGCAAACCTGTAAAACAGGGTATGTTTGGTATTTTTGAGGTATTTGCAGATACGATCGTGATCTGTACTCTGACAGCACTTGTAATCCTTGTAAGTGGCGTGCCGGTAAATTACGGTGCAGCGGCAGGTGCAGAACTTACAATTTCCGGATTTACTGCTACATACGGAGGCTGGGTTTCTATCTTTACGGCAGTTGCCATGTGTTGCTTTGCATTTTCAACGATTATCGGATGGGGACTTTACGGAGCACGCTGTATTGAATTTTTATTCTCTGCAAAAGTTATCCGCCCATTTATGATCGCCTATTCATTAGTGGCAATCATTGGTGCAACTGTAGATCTGGGACTTCTCTGGAGTATTGCTGAGACATTCAACGGTCTCATGGCAATCCCCAACTTAATTGGTGTATTCCTGCTTTCAGGAACCGCCATTACACTTACAAAAGAGTATTTCGCACAGAAATGATAAAAACAGTCTGGAGAGTTTTCTTCAGGCTGTTTATTAGTTTACCTGATGCTTGATGTTAGGTTATTGTTCAGACCCTTGCATAGGGCATTAGTAAAAATGACGAATTTTAAATTTTTTTATTGATGTTATGTACTGTTTTTTATCCGTCATTTTTACTTTATCCACAACCACCCGGATTCGCTTTTTTGCGGCTTTTCCCTTATAATGTGTATATAGATTTCAACGATTTCAGGAGGGAAGTGAGTGGACATTGAACTTATTCTATTCACTTCCCTTTTGTATTTCATCAGGAGAAAGCAGGCATAGAATATTTTTAAAACAAAAAATGTGATGATCCAACTATGATCTGACAGAAAAATAACAGATTAAAATATAAATCAGCTGTTCTTTAAGTGAAAATGTTTTCAGTACTTCGTTCTTCCATACATCTTCAGGATAAACATCGCCCAGATAAGTATCCCGTCCACAGTACAGTCCATAAAGAAGCAGCCTTTTTCCCTCTCGGACAGCCTCCGGTTCCATGATTAGTCCCCAGCGAAGCTGATCCATCAGATGAAGATAAAGAGACACACATAAAACCAGATTGCTGTTTCTGTTTCGCGATAGAAGTATTCCTTCCAGCTCAGAAGCTTTCTTAAAACTAATATTGTATGCATGAAAAAGAATCTCATGCTCTGTATAAAAATCCCACAGAGTTCCCGGGGTGATTCCATATCTGCCAGTACGAACAAGAACCTGAAACTGTCTCGGACCACAGGCAGCTGTCTGTTTCATCAGGGCATGTTTTACTGCCATACGGACTGCCCTGCCAATCAGCTCTCCAAGCTTGGAATGTCCGGAGGCATCGGTAAGTGTCAGCTCTCCCTCCATAGCCGAGGCAATCACCATTCCGTCAGTACCAGAACCCGTCGCGATTTCTTCTGAATAACAGCTTCCAAGTAAGAGATGTGAAACGGCCGCTGCTTTTGCCTCCGAAGCAATCATCATTGAGCGGACCATGGCTGCCTCTGTAACATTCTGATTGATATAGATAAAAACATTGATCGTACCGGGTGGCAGCATCTCGTAAGCGCCGTTTCTTTCATAGTAAGAAGAAGGATCTCCCGGACACATTCCGTTTGAATCAATTCCCCCTGTAACAGCAGCAGTCACGGATAACTCCTGATAACAGATTTTCTCAACAGCACACAGTTCAGTCCATGCCGCTGTGCTGAGTGCGGTTGCTGTCTGCGGGTCAATTCCCAGCTCTTTTGTATGAATGTTCAGGTCTTCCTCATAGGTGTTTCCAAGCATTTCACATTCATAGGCACCATTCATGCAGTTGATATTTAAAGCATGCGTGAGATGAGCAGTGATCCCGCCATTAAGAGGACTGGTGCTAAGAACCCTTGTTTTTCCCGGAAAAGAAAAAACAGTACATCCCTTCTTTTGAAAATAAGTAAAAGTATCATTCATAAACATTCCTCTTTTTTGTCTGTTCAATACAGATTTTGTTGTTATTAGGAAAAGTATTCTACTTTGAATCCTGACTGCTGGCAGTATCTGTCTACTTTAGAACCTTTATAACAGCGGATCGTAGCCGCTTTGTTGATGATCCATTCCCCGATAAATTCAGGATCATGGCGAATCTCCAGATACTGCAGGCGGTTACATCCATGAAAGATCCATTTTCCAAGGTATCTGACATTGGGCGGAATCACCACAGAGGTCAGATTACAGCACTTAAAAAAAGCACTCTCATCAAGAACTTCCAGCGAATCAGGCAGCTGCAGCGAATCCATTCCGCAGAAATAGAAAGCCTGCTTTCCGATAACCCTTAAATCCCCCCCCGGAAAAGAAATACAACTCAGTTTCTTACATTTATAAAAAGCCCTGTCATCAATTTCTTCCAGAGAGGCAGGGAAAACAACTTCCGTAAGAGTAGCGCATTCTGAAAAGGCATTCGGACCGATAAATGTCAGTTTGCTGTTCGGGGCGAACTCCAGACTGTTCAGTTTCCGGCCATTGTTAAATGCGTTTTTGGGAATACTGGTAAGGCTGGCGGGAATTTTGACTTTTTTCAGAGAAATGCAGTCTGAAAATACCCCTATGCCAAGTTTTTGCAGATGTTCAGGAAGCTCTATTCTGCTTAACCGGGAACATCCCTGAAAGGCTTTGTTTCCAATCTGTTCCATTTCATAGGGAAATACCACAGAACGAATATCAGGTCTGTTAAAAAAGGTTTCTGCTGAGATAGAGCGGCAGTTTTGTGGAAGTTCCATATTCTTCTCAATATACTGTCCGCAGTTACGACGCGTAAGTGTCAGAGAATGTGACATAAAAAAATACTCCTTTGCTGATAGACAATGTTGTTTTCTCTGTATGGGAGTAGTATGGACTATGATAAAAATAACAAGGTACCGATAACTGCCGGTGTTCTATATTCCTTAAAAGGAACAGAGAAAACATATGTAAGGATGATACTTCTGTAAAAAAGAGAACACTAAAGAAGATCACCCTTCCATTTCCTATTGCGTGTAGTTAATGGCGGCAGTTTATAGCAGGTATTCTGACTCACGCAGTAACGCCATGTCTCTCCTTCTCGCATAACGATGCAATGGATATGAGATATGGCTGCACGTATACAGCAGCACGACTGTTCAGGATTCTGACCTGATTCCCTCTTAGCTGAAAGTCCGACATTTCTATACCGTGACTGACAGAACTAAAAACCGGTAATTGTCAATGAATGTTCGATTAAATCGTATTATACACTTTTTTGGAGAAAAGACAACAAATTTTTTGAGGGGGAGACAAAAACAGGGAGGGGACGCGCAGGGAAAGCGTTTCTTTTCTGTGCGGTTTCGGCATCTAAGAGATTCTAAGGCGAAAAAAATCTGCTAAAAGCATGAGCCGTCTTGTCAAACTCGCTCCGCTGCAGGCTCCGCTCAGACACGTGAAGCAGCCGGCTCATAACGCAGATTTTTTTCGCCTAAGAATCTCTAAGATACCTGCAAATGCACAGAAAAGAAACGCTTTCCCTGCGCTGGTTACTGGATGTGTGGAAATTTGATTTGGCAGGTAATGTTTTTTGTTTTGGAACAGTAATTGAACAGTAACGTGTGAAATAGTGCTTGTTTTTTTGAACAGCATATTTTAAACTATAGACTATAGTGAAAATCTTATATCACCCGTGCCAGGTCTGGCGGTTCATAACGGGTTTCTCTGGCGTTCGCCGACATTTTCACAAAGATAATTTAAATTTTATAGTGGTAAAGCAAACGTTCCTGAATATTATAACATTCTGCCCGTTGGCTTTGCCTGAACGGGAGGTGGGAATAAAACAGTTCATGGTTGATTAAGGGTTGTTTTGGAGGTTCTCAAAGCTCTGGGAAAATGTTATAATAAGGAGGAATTAAATGAACAATACGATTTTTGATGATGTGTTCCGCACAATGGTTGAATAACTGCGCGTCGCATTCTCGTTACTTTCAGTGATACTTAAATGAAAAACTAAATTCCAGCTGTGTCTTATCTCAGTAAATATGCGGGATTAAATTCCACTTTACACCTTAACAATTCCATTTTTTTGCCTTATAATAAACCTGTAAGCACCCATGATTTATGTTTTTATGCATACTAACCGGGCATCTGAAAATAGTGTGCAAGACTAAATTCCACATGCCTTATGTGCAAGACTAAATTCTGGTGCAGTGAAATCTGCCTGTGCTTTACTATTTTATTTTATAAGTTTTGGACTAAGCATAACATCATCAGGTGCGATTGCCTTTAATCCTAATGCTTTGTGCAGTTTGTTGTCCAAGAGTAAAAGAGAGAGTTCATATGGGCTATGTCCATTAAGACTGTCTCTTTTTTCGTTGTTTATGTGATTCATCATAAGTCTGACTTTCTCGTCATTTAAATCAGCGAATGAACTCCCTTTCGGACGGATGTAGCGGATATACTCGTGGTTCTTTTCGCAGGCACCTTTTTGCCAAAAGCTATACGGATCACAGTAAAAGACAGTCGTGCTTTTACTTCCGTCACAGAATTCCTCCATCTCTTCACGAGCTGAGAATTCTGAACCTCCATCCGTGAGAATCACCGGAAAAAGCTTTTTGAATGCATCCTGCCCCAACACTGTTTCAAGCCATACAAAGACCTCTAACACGCATTCCTGGTCTTGATATTCCAACAGGAACATAAGCATAAGATTGCAGTTGCGGAATGTAAAGGTCAAGAGGGCACGGCTTTCGCCTTTCTTTCCTTCCACGCAGTCCATTTCCACAACATTTATATCTGGATGATCTTTCATATAATTCTGGAAATCTTCGTAGTTATGACCTTGACGATAAGAACGATCTTTTGCACTGGTCTGTGTAGGTTTCTTGCGTTTCTTATAACGTACAGAACGCCTTAAGTCACCATTGCGGACATCGAATACACAATCATTGATGTAGGAGTAAAGTGTTCTTCTGGAGCAACCCAATTCTTCTGCATGAGTAGCATAAATATGACCGATGGACTGATGTTTCTCCTTGATCAATGGAACCAATAAATCATTCATGGATTGAATGCTTTCCGGAGTCTGGTTAATGCCGGCTCTGCAATCGACTAGCACGCTACGGTACTCATCATGGGCATATTTGGATGAATAAAACTTTCTGGGCATAAGACAATGGGTCTTTTTACCACAGCCATTACATACGTAGGGTGGTTTATTCAGTTTCTCACATTCAGCTGTCTCATATGCGGGACATATATCAGTGCAACGAAAGGATGGTTTTCTGCAAAGCTTACAATGAATGCCACACATCTTATCACACAAGCATGTCATCTTACAGTTCTTTCGATGAATACATGGAGGATGAGTGTAACCTGAATCCGGACGTTCTTTTGTATGTGCGTGGAGACGTACTTCCTTTGATATGGTAGATGGATTTTTACCAATAATTCGTCCAATTTCAGCGAAGCTTTTATTCTCAGTAAGACCTTTCTCGATATCAACACGCTGTTCAAATGTTAAATGTTTCTGATTGCCTTTATTCTTCATAATTATCTCCAATCTGCACAGGCAGGCAATCAGCTGCAAGTACATTATACGGAGTAATGATTATCAAAGACAATATGGCAAATATGTGTGCAAAAGTAACTTCGACCTATATGGAATTTACTCTTGCATTGGGGGTGCGGACAAAATCTTGGACTAAATTGCTATTCCTAAACTACGTCTATACTGAAATGGACTCATTCCACCCAACGATATTTTAATTCGAGTTTCATTATACCAATGTATATATTCGTCTAATTTATGTATAAATGAATCAATAGATGCATGGTTCCAGTTTCTTCCATAAAACATTTCATTCTTTAGACGACCAAAGAATCCCTCGCATGCAGAATTATCCGGAGAGCATCCTTTCTTTGACATAGAACGAGTAAGACCGGCAGTGTCCATAAGATTTATCCATTCCGGCCAACGATAATGACATCCTCGATCAGAATGAACCAGAGGATGCTCTGAAGGATCAAGCTGCTCAATAGCTTTTTGAAGCATGGTATTTGCAAGTTTGGAGTTTGGGGAAGTGCCAATTGTCCAGGAAACAACCATTCCATCAAAACAATCTATAATAGGGGAAAGATAGATTTTGCCTGCTGGGATATGAAATTCTGTTATATCTGTAAGCCATTTTTCGTTTGGTTTTTTAGCTGAAAAATCACGTTTTATTATGTTATCAACTTCAGGAGTAATCTCCCCCTTATAGGAGTTATATTTTCTTTTTCTTGCTGCTTTAACGATTAATTGTTCTTCGTTCATTATACGACGGACTATTTTTTCAGAAACAATAATACCATCTTTTCTTAACAGACAATGTATGCGACGATAGCCATATATTTCTTTATTACACATAAAGAGCTCTTTTATTTGTTGGCGTAATTCTTTATATTTGTCTTTGCTTTTTATGCATTGTACCTGATAACAGTAGCTACTTTTAGAAAGCTTTAAAACAGGTAGCAGTTCATTTAATTTATATTTATTACGTAGGGCATCAATCAAGAAAACTTTTTCACGATTAGTCAATTGATCAAGATTGATGCCCTCCTCTTTTTTTAAGATATCGCCTGCCTTTTCGAGAATGTCACGCTCTAATTGAAGTTTATATACATCGTTTTCGAGACGTTTGACTTTAGCTTCCAGTTCTGCTTTCTCACGTATTAATTGTTCGATGCTTTTATCTTCAGCAGGAGGTTGGATCATTTTCAAAGTTTTCCCTTCACCAAGCAGTTCTTTTCTCCAAATAGAAACAGCAGATGGAGTAACACCATATATTTCGGCTATCTGTGCTATCTTTAAGTTACCTTTGCATGATTCCATTACTGCTTGTATTTTTTCTTCTTGGGAACATCTTACATGAGATTTAAAAGATTTACAACGTCTTTTACCTTCCTCTGGACAAAGTTCTTTAACCCATTGTATAAGAAGAGGTCTGCTTGGGTATCCAAGTGCTTTTACCGTCTGTAATGCATTTCGGTCATGGGCAAAGTAATAATCAACAGCGTCTCTCTTTTCCCTGTCAGAAAATTTACTGACCTTTTTGCGCCCCTTATGAAGATCATTAGACTCTGAATACTCTTTATACCAATGCTTGAGATTTGATGCATCAGGGTAACCTAATTTACTAACTGTGTATGCTGCATTATATCCACAAGTGATATAAAACTTTACAGCACGGATGCGGTCTTCGTAAGAATACATATGAACCTCCTAACTCTTAGTTGGTCCAAGATTTTGTAGATCGGAAGAGCGTCGTGTAGGGAAAGAGTGTAGATCTCGGTGGTCGCCG
>OOCL01001902.1_pt1 | contig 10768 bp, 11 predicted proteins | sample 1671211 | NCBI WGS metagenome assembly OOCL01 (sample SAMN06348133, study PRJEB24527) | human gut metagenome | biome: human gut; feature: ankylosing spondylitis patient; material: feces | host: Homo sapiens | place: China | collected 2015-10 | reverse complement strand
TTCCTTGCACTTGCTGTTGCCGTCTGGGGTGTGACCATGTACCTGATTTCCTTCAAGTTGGTACGGGAGCATGTGGTACCAGACGACAGTGAGAAGTTTGAGCTCAAACTGGCACTAAAAAATATTTTTCAAAACAAGCCCTTGCTCCTGATCCAAATCTCAAATATCTTTTGCCTGCTAGGTATGATGCTGAAAGGCTATCTCAATTATTATTATTGTGTATATAACTGGGGCAGCCTGGGTTATATGACTGTGCTGAACTTAATTAATCTGGTTGGTATGGTTGTAGGCGCATTGATCTTCACCTTTCTCTCTCAGCATATTGGGAAAAAGAATTGCATGTTTCTCTTTGCCGGGCTCATGACAATATCCAGCCTCGTTCTCTACTTTGCCGGGTATCATAACGCTATTGTACTTTTTGCCACATCTTCTGTCTCAACTGTATGCGTTGGAGCTGTCATGGTCTGTGTCAACGCGATGATGATGGATACAATTGAGTATGGCGAATGGAAAACCGGCCAGCGCAATGAAGCTATGATTACCTCTACCCGTTGCTTCGTGACCAAGTGTGTCATGGCAGTCGCAGGTATCGCTGTTGCCGCTGTAATCGGTCTGACTGGCTACATTCCCCAAGAGACCGTACAGCCGGTGAACGTATTAAATTCTTTCCACTTTGTATATACGCTAGTCAGTGCTGGAATTATAATCCTTGCAGTTGTCCCCATGCTGTTCTATAAGCTGACCGAGAAGCGCCACGCTGAGATCATGGAGGAGTTGGCCGCCCGCAAAGCCAGCAAGACCCAATGAAGAAGTTCTTAAATTTTATCGTCTGAAAACAGAACGTGCCAATGGGGCACCCGGCGGCTATCGCCGGGTGCCCTCTGTGCAAAAGGAAAGGGGAAGCTATGACCAATCTACAAATTCAAAATCCGCTTTCTGAACTCTTGCAAAAGCGCGGACAGAATCGTGAAATGGGCCTCTATTCCTGCTGCAGTGCCAACGAGTATGTAATTCGGGCGGCCCTTCGCCGGGCCAAGGACCGTGATACGGTGGTGCTGGTAGAGGCGACTGCAAATCAAGTGAACCAGAACGGCGGCTATACCGGCATGACCCCGGTAGCGTTCCGGGCGTTTCTGAACCGTTTAGCTGAAGAGGAAAATTTCCCGATTGACAAACTGTTCTGCGGCGGCGACCACCTGGGTCCGCTGACCTGGACCCATCTTCCCGAGGCTGAGGCAATGAAAAACGCAGGGGAACTGATCCGCTCCTATGTACTGGCTGGGTTTTCCAAAATACATATTGATACCAGCATGTGCCTGGCGGACGACGCTCCCAATGAGCGGTTATCGGATGTTGTGATCGCCCACCGCGGCGCCCAACTCTGCCGTATCGCCGAGGAAGCTTTTGCCCAATACAGTGCGTGGCACCCGGAAGCCCCTGCGCCGGTCTATATCATCGGCAGTGAGGTGCCCATCCCAGGCGGTGCCCAGGAAAATGAGGACAGCGTAACCGTAACCGCGCCGGAGGACTGCGAAGCCACGCTGTCCACGTTCCAGGCGGCGTTCTGCTCCAATCATTTGGAGGCGGCATGGGAGCGTGTGGTTGCCATTGTGGTGCAGCCCGGGGTGGAATTTGCCGACGAAAGCGTGATCGAATATGACCGGACGGCCGCCCACAGCCTGACGGAGCATTTAAAGCGGCACCCCAACCTGGTCTTTGAAGGACATTCCACGGATTATCAGCCGCGGCAATGCCTTCGAAAGATGGTAGAGGACGGGATCGCCATTCTCAAGGTCGGACCAGCTCTGACCTTCGCCCTCCGGGAAGGACTGTTTGCCCTGGAGCAGATCGAACGGGAATTGTATGGGATGATGGATTTCCCGTGTTCCCATTTTCGTGAGATCCTGGAGCAAGTCATGCTGGAGGACCAGGGCCAGTGGGCCAAATATTATCATGGCTCTATGCCGGAGAAGCGGTACGCCCGGGCTTTCAGCTACTCAGACCGGGCCCGGTATTACCTGACCAACAGCAAGGTACAGGGTGCGCTCCGCCTCCTGCTGGATAATTTGAACACAGCAGGCATCCCAATGGCCCTGATCAGCCAGTATATGCCAGTCCAATACGCCAGAGTCCATGTGGGTATATTGCCTCCCAAGGCTGAAGACCTCCTGATGGACCGTGTGGGGGACTGCATCGACGACTATCTCTATGCGGTACTCAGGGACTGAAGCAAATCTGGAGAAAGCAAAGCCTTGAATACGGAAAGGGTGGAAATATTATATGGCACTGGTAAACAGCAGAGGACTTTTGAGGGATGCCCGTGCAAACGGTTATGCGGTAGGCGCGTTCAATGTAGAAAATATGGAGATGATGCAGGCTGTCATCGCGGCGGCGGAGGCCGAGCACGCGCCGGTCATACTTCAGACGACGCCATCCACATTAAAATACGCGGAGCCAGCAGTCTTCGCGGCCATGGCCCGTGCTATGGCCGGCAAGGCGTCTGTGCCAGTGGCTATGCACCTGGATCACGGAGACCGGTTTGGACTATGTCAGCAGGCCGCGTCAGACGGTTATACCTCCCTGATGATCGACGGCTCTAAACTGCCGCTGGACGAAAATATCGCCCTGGCCCGCAGAGTGGTGGAGATGGCAAGCGGGATGTCTTCCCGGCCTTGTGTGGAAGCGGAGCTGGGGAAACTGGGCGGTAAGGAGGATGATCTGGAGGTCAAGCCAGGTGAGGATCTTTACACAGATCCAGGCGAGGCGGCCCGTTTCGTCCGGGAAACGGGAATCGACTCTTTAGCCGTAGCCATTGGGACCGCACATGGTTTCTACAAGGGCAAGCCCAGGCTGGCCTTTGAGCGGCTGACTCAGATCCGGGAAGCGGTAGATATCCCCCTGGTGCTCCATGGCTCCTCCGGTGTCCCGGACGAAGATGTGCAGCGTGCGGTATCCATGGGTGTGTGTAAGGTCAACTTCGCCACGGAGCTTCGGGCCGCCTATACCCAGGCGTTACGGGACTGTCTGGCTCATGACGCCGCGCTCTACGATCCCAAGAAATATGGGGGCCCCGCGCGGGAGGCCGTCATCTCTCTAGTGCGGCATCGTATAAAAATTTGCGCTGGTAAAGTCGGCTTGATTGCTCCCTTGTAAGTATATATGACCTTTCTTTCCTAATGCATATCGTATTCTTTTGGTGGTAAAGGTATTTCAATCTGCCGCCTGTATCATGCAAAACGAACAGAGCCCGCATAGCTTTTCTAAATTGCGGAAAGCTAAACACAACCAATCGGAAGGGGTGATATGCTTGTTCAAGCACGAAAAACAACTGTTTCATCCAGTAGAAGTGGAGCAGCCCAATCCTCAGTATGCCGCACTATTGCAGGAGCAGCTCGGCGGCGGCAACGGCGAGCTAAAAGCTGCCATGCAATATATGTCCCAGAGTTTCCGCATCAGAAACCCCAAGATCAAGGATCTGTTTATGGATATCGCGGCGGAGGAGCTGAGCCACATGGAAATGGTAGCTCAGACCATCAATCTGCTCAACGGTCATGACGTGGAAGCAGACAAGGTCCAGGCAGGCGAGATCGAAACACATGTTCTGCTTGGTTTGAATCCCGGTCTCATCAACGCCTCCGGCTATTCCTGGACGGCAGACTATGTCACTGTCACTGGAGATCTCTGCGCGGATCTGCTGAGCAATATTGCATCCGAGCAGCGGGCCAAGGTAGTATACGAATACCTCTACCGCCAGATTGAGGACAAAAAGGTACGGGAAACCATCGACTTCCTGCTCAACCGTGAGGAGGCGCACAACCAAATGTTCCGGGATGCCTTTAATGAGGTGCAGGACAGCGGCTCCAATCAGGACTTCGGTACAACCAAGGCGGCAAAGATGTATTTCTCCCTGTCCAACCCCGGCCCCAATGCATTCGCGGGAAATGAAGTATCCGGGCCCAAGTTTGCAAAATAAAAAGCGGCAGGGGCCGTGTGGTCAAGAGTTCTTCTGCTTTATAAACCATCCTTTCCCTCAAGCCCTTGCTCCGCAGGGTCTTAAGGGGTGCATTCTTATCATAGGCCAAAACGAGAGCCGACTTGTCAAACAAGTCGGCTCTCGTTTTATATCCTGCGCCCGTTTGTCATTCCGCCTCCCGCAGGCGCTCCACCACGGTGTGCCGGGCGATGGAGCGGTAGGTCAGCAGGGGGATCACCAACCCCAGGACCACGAAGATGGGGAAAATAGGCAGGATGGGCGCCAGGGTGAAACGGTAGGTGAAGAACCAGAACAGGCTGTTCACGGCGGTACCCAGCAGCGGCCCCATGACCACGGTGAGGAGCAGGGAGGCCAGCACGGCCGCCAGGGTGTAGAGGAGGCCCTCCAGCACCAGCATCTTCTTGAGCTGCCCGCCGGTCATCCCGATGGACTGGAGCACGGCGAACTCCCGCCGGCGGGTGATGATGCCGGTGAGCACGGCGTTGAAGAAGTTGAGCACGCCCACCAGGCCCACGATGAAGCTCAGCGCCCCGCCCAGCATCAGGAACATCCCCCGGAAGCCCTCAAACTCTGCGGCGTAGGTGGCCTTGCTCTCGTAATCGAGCTGGGGGTTGACGTTCTCCGTGTAGTCCCGGAGAAAGCCCTCCATATCCGCCGTCGCGCCGTCGTCCACGTCAAAGGCGTAGTACATGATATCCGCCGTGCCGGTGTCCTGGAGGAAGGTCTGGTCGTTGAGGATAAACTCGTCGGCCCCGTAATAGCGGTAGCTCAGGGCGGTGGGGACGCTGACCAGGGCTGCCACCTCATACTCGAGGTCCCGGTACTTCACCGCCCGGGCGGCAAAGGGCGCGCCCTCCGGAATGTCCTCCTCTCCGCCGTACACCTCGCCGGTGTTGGGGTTGTAGTACTCGTACTCCTCCACGTGCCGCAGCGTAATTTTATCCCCAAGGCGGGCCCAGTGGCTGTCCATCCGCGGGCTGCCGTAGTCGTCCTCGGAGTACACGGCAGCCACGTACCGCCCGCCCGGTTCGTAGAGCTTGGAAATATCCCCCTCCAGCACGGTCAGGCGGTCCAGGGCAAACCGCTCCATACCGTAGAGCTGGGCCCGATCGGCCAGCAGGCCGTCCTCCGTGCGGTCCATGCCGGACACCATCTGATCCAGGGTTTCCGCGTCGTTCCACCGGCCCCACACCGAGCGGTAGTACTCCTCGGTGATGAACTCCTCCACCGGGGAGGTGCAGCCGTAGGTGCGGCCGCCGGCCGTGATGCCGCCCCGGGCCTCCACCTCTTCCACCGCGTTCTCCGGCAGGGCCATGTCCGGGTTGAATACCTCCCCGCCGGTCTGGAAGTGTCCGGCATCGGCCAGGATAAAGTCGCTGGCCGTAAAGGCGGCGATATACTTATCCATGTCGAAGCCCTTGGCGAAGGTGACCGTCATGGTGAGCAGCACCACCGCCAGGCACAGGGAGAGCACGGTGACCACCGTCTTGCCCCGGTTCCGGCCCAGGTTGGCCCAGGCCATGGAGAGCAGGGAGACCCCCTTCCCCGCCCGCTTTCCGGCCTTCCTGCGGGTTTTGCTCCCTTCGGTGTAGCGCACCGCCTCAACAGGGGACACCTTTGCCGCCATCCGGCCCGGCTTTCGGCAGGACAGGAGCACCGTCACCAGGGCGAACAGGGCGGAGGCCGCAAAGAGGACGGGGTTGACGGACACAACATTGGTCACGCCGTTCAGCCGGCCGATCACCGCCGGGGTGAGACCCGCCCCCACCAGCCAGCCCAGCAGCAGCCCCACCGGGATCCCCGCCAGGGAGAGGGCCAGGGCCTGGTAGCGGATGATGCGCCGGAGCTGGCGGCCGGTGGTGCCGATGGTCTTGAGCAGGCCGTAGAAGCGGATGTCGTTGGTGACGGAGATCTGGAACACGTTGTAGATGATCAGATAGCCGGTAAAGAGGATGAGCAGCAGCACGGCGGCAATGGCGGCCACCACCTGGACGTCCAATCCGCTGGCGAGCTGGGCGCCGGTGTAGCCCCAGTTGACGCCGGAGCGAATATAGTCCTCCCCGGCGGCGTCCTCGCTCTGGAACCCGTGGCCGGCCAGAATCTGCTCCATGTCCCGCTCGATGTGGGCCGAGCCGCTCTTGAGCATCACGTCCAGGTTCCAGGCGCCGGTCATGCCGTCCTCCGGCGCGTTGGGGTTCACCCCCGCCTCGTCCAGCAGGGCGTCCACCGGCCCCTGGTAGAGCAGCCAGCGCCCATCCCGTGTGATGCCCAGGAGGACGGGCTCGTACCTGTCCCGGTCCAGATGTGTGAGTACCGCGTGGGCGGACTGGAGGGAGATCTCATATTCGGTGGAAGAGCCGCCGAACAGGACGGCCAATGTGATTTTTTTCATGGGGGAACACCTCCGTCAGAATGGGCTCTCGCCTGTTCTTTTATTATAGAGGGAGTATATCAGGCGTTTCTGACTTCCAACCGACCAAAGGCTTACAATCCTCTGAACCAAATCTTAAAAAAAGCAGTCAAAAAGCGGTATGGTCTCAGACCATACCGCTTTTTGTCATTTTGTGGCTCGCTTTACACCGTTGCCGATGTCTTTGGCGGCGTCGCCAACGCCGTCGACGATGTCGCGGGCTGCATCGCCCACGCCGCGGGTTACGTCCTTGGCGGCATCCCCGGCATCCCGGACCGCGTCACGGGCCGTCGAGCCGCCGTCCTTCGGGTGTTCGGTACCCTCCGGGACGGGCGTGGTGGTATTGGGGGCTGCGGGGGTGTTCTCCGGCATGGTGCTGGGCTGGGAGGTGACAACCGGCGAGGGAGTCGGAGTCACATCAGGGGCTTTATCGCGGGTACAAGCGGTCAGCGGCAGAGCCAGAGCGAGCCCGATGCCGAGCAGAGTCCATGTGCGTTTCATATGTGTTCCTCCTGTTCCTTCCAATGGATTTCGTTCAGATGGATTCACCCAGCACCTAGTATACGTTATTCCACGCTGATTACACGCGGGAAGAAGTGTCAGAGAAAAAGGGTTGCAATTTCCAGAAAGATCTGCTAATATAATAATAACAGTAATAGTTACTGTTTATAATGTGCCGAGAAAAGAGGTGGCTCATGAACGGCAAGCGCTATTCCCGGCAGCGGGAATTGATCTATGAGGCTTTGCGGCAGACAGAACAGCACCCCACGGCGGAGATGATTTATCAGTGGCTGAAGCCGGCCAATCCCAGCCTGAGCCTGGGAACCGTTTACCGGAATCTAAACCTTTTGGCAGATGAAGGTGCAATCCGCCGGATGGCATTTCCGGTGGAGCGCTATGACGCAAAGACAATGCCCCACCCTCATTTCTGCTGTGACCAGTGCGGAGCGGTTTACGACCTGCACCTTCCCTACGATGCGGAGCTGGACCGGCAGGCACTGCTGGCCAGCGGGCACGATGTCACGGGCCATGAGGTGGTTTTTCACGGAATTTGCACAAAGTGCAAACAACTTCATTGATCTTTTCTTAAAATATGATAAGATGTGACCATCAAAATTAGAAAGGAAGGTTGTTCCAATGGAATTTAAGCTGTATCGCTGTGCCCACTGCGGCAATGTCATTTTCAAGGTGGTCGACAAGGGTGTTCCTGTCATGTGCTGCGGCCAGAAAATGGAGGAGTTCGTCCCAAACACCACCGATGGTGCTATGGAGAAGCATGTCCCTGCGGTGGAAAAGACTGCCCATGGCAGCGGCTATTCCGTCAGCGTGAAGGTGGGCAGTGTGGAGCACCCCATGCTCCCCGAGCACTACATCTCCATGATCGCGGCGGTGGATGGGGACACCGTCACCATGAAGTTCCCCAAGCCCGGCGAAAAGCCTGAGCTGAAGACCTTCTGCCGCAGTGAGAAGGTGGAGGCGTACGAGATCTGCAACCTCCACGGCTTCTGGAAGGGCGAGGGCTGAGAGGGCCCGTATTTCACTCAAAATCTGATTTAGAAAGGAAGGCTGAGCATTATGGAGCTGAAGGGAAGCAAGACGGAGGCCAATCTGTGGAAGGCGTTTGCCGGGGAGTCCCAGGCCCGGAACAAGTACGACTATTTTGCCAGCAAGGCCAAGAAAGAGGGCTACGAGCAGATCGCGGCCATCTTCCAGGAAACCGCTCTGAATGAGAAGGAGCACGCCAAGCTGTGGTTCAAGGCCCTGGACGGCATCGGCAGCACTGAGGAGAACCTGGTGGCTGCCGCTGCAGGCGAGAACGAGGAATGGACCAAGATGTACGCCGAGATGGCGAAGACCGCCGAGGAGGAGGGCTTTCTGGCGCTGGCCGCCCAGTTCGAGGGCGTGGCCAAGATCGAGAAGACCCACGAGGAGAGGTACTTAAAGCTGCTGGACAACCTGAAGAAGGGCGAGGTCTTCAAGAAGGGCGAGAAGGTCATGTGGTTCTGCCGCAACTGCGGCCATGTGGAGATCGCCGAGAGCGCGCCGGCGGTGTGCCCGGTGTGCAAGCACCCCCAGGCCTACTTCCAGGTGAAGGCCGAGAACTATTGATCCCACTGTCCACAGGGGACCTCCTTTTGGGAGGTCCCCTGTCTGCGTCTCCAGCCGCCTTTGTAGAAATAGATAAAAAAGAGGGCGTAACTGCCGGAAAATTGTGAAAGATAGGCTAAAAGACGAAAAGACTGTGTACGGTTTCCTGGAAATTTTAAAATGTTTGTGAAAAACGCCGTTGACTGTCTGTGTAAAACCGGGTATGATGTTATCAGAAAAATCATCGGTTATCATGTGGAGCTGTTGGAACAGACTTGGTTGACTTGGTATAGAAAAGGAGAGCTGTATCATGTATACACAGGAGATCACCGTAAATAATGAGGTAGGTCTGCACGCAAGACCGGCCACGTTCTTTATCCAGAAAGCAAATGAGTTCAAGAGCGGCATCTGGGTTGAAAAGGAGGATCGCCGCGTCAATGCCAAGAGCCTGCTGGGCGTTCTGTCCCTGGGCATCGTGAAGGGCACCACCATTACGTTGATCGCCGACGGCGCCGATGAGAAAGAGGCTGTCGAGGCGTTGGTGGAACTGGTCAAGGACAACTTTGGCGAATAACACATTCGATACAGGAAGTACGACACGGCCCTGCGGCGCGCAAGGCCGTGTATCTTTTATGCGAGGAGGCGGCGGGCGTGACAAAGGAAGAGCTGCGGGAGAAGGCCAACGCCCTGCCACTGGCGCCGGGCGTCTATCTGATGATGGATAAAACAGGCAGGGTCATCTACGTGGGCAAGGCCAAGAAGCTGAAAAACCGGGTGAGCCAGTATTTCCAGGACAGCGCCTCCCACACCGCCAAGACGCGGAACATGGTGTCTCAGGTGGACCGCTTCGACACCATCTTCGTCACCAGCGAGTTCGAGGCCCTGGTGCTGGAGAACTCCCTTATCAAGCGGCACATGCCCCGCTACAACATCCTGCTGAAGGACGACAAGGGGTACCCCTTCGTCCGCCTGTCCAAAGAGGCATACCCCCGCTTCTCCCTGGTGAACAAGATGGCCAATGACTCCGCCCGGTACTTTGGGCCCTTCGGCGGTCGGTTCGAGACCCGCCAGGCCCTGGACGCGGTGTGTGTGGCCCTGCGGTTGCCTACCTGCAGCCGGAAATTCCCACGGGATATCGGGGCAGAGCGCCCCTGTCTGAACTTCCACATGGGCCGGTGCGACGGATTCTGCCGGCCGGAGATGACAGCAGAAGCGTATAACCGCCGGATCGAGCAGGCGGTGCAGCTGCTGGAGGGGAGGAGCAAGCAGCTGCTCCGGGACATGACCGCCGAGATGGAGGCGGAGGCGGAGGCCCTCCACTTCGAGCAGGCGGCGCTGCTCCGGGACCGGATTAACGCCATCGGTGCCCTCAGCAAAAAGCAGACGGTGATCGCGGGCCTCTGTGCCGATACGGACATCTGGGGACTGTACCGGGGATCCGGCAAGAGCTGTTACGCCATTCTCCACATGGAGGAGGGAAATCTGGCCGGCCGGGAGACGGAGCTGTTCTCCGCCCCCAACGAGGAGTCGGAGGCCGAGATGCTCTCCGCCCTGACGGCCCAGTACTACCTGCCCCGGGCCATCCTGCCCCACGAGATCCTGCTGCCCATGGAGACGGAGGACTGCGAAGAGCTGTCGGAGGTCCTGACGAAGCGGGCGGGCCACAAGGTATGGGTCCACGTGCCCCAGCGGGGGGAAAAGGCGGAGCTGCGGACCATGGCCCAGCGCAACGCCCAGGAGGAGACAGAGCGAGCCACCACCGTGGAGGAGCGGACTGCCTACACCCTGGAGCTGCTGGGGAAGATGCTGAATCTGCCGGAGCCTCCGAAGCGGATGGAGTCCTTCGACATCTCCAACACGGGAAAGAGCGACATCGTGGCCTCTATGGTGGTATACAGCGGCACCCGGCCGCTGAAGTCCGCTTACCGCCGTTTCCGCATCCAGTCTTTGGAGGGACATCCGGATGACTACGCCTCCATGCAGGAGGTGCTGCGCCGACGGCTCCAGCGGGCAGCGGATGGGGACGAGAAGTTTCTGCCCCTGCCGGACGTGTTTCTGATCGACGGCGGCGAGACCCACGCCCGGGCAGCGCAGACGGTGGCCTGGGAATTCGGCGTGGATGTGCCCATCTTCGGCATGGTGAAGGACGACCGCCACCGAACCCGGGCCCTGGTGACGCCGGAGGGCCGGGAGATCGGCATCGTCACCCAGCAGGCGGTGTTCTCCCTCATCGGCCAGATCCAGGAGGAGACCCACCGCTAGATCGGAAGAGCACA
>OOCL01001890.1_pt1 | contig 10877 bp, 10 predicted proteins | sample 1671211 | NCBI WGS metagenome assembly OOCL01 (sample SAMN06348133, study PRJEB24527) | human gut metagenome | biome: human gut; feature: ankylosing spondylitis patient; material: feces | host: Homo sapiens | place: China | collected 2015-10 | reverse complement strand
TCTTTCCCTACACGACGCTCTTCCGATCTCCTTAGTACCAGTTTATCACCTATATAAGTATATGTCAATGTAATTTTAAAAGAAAAATCGTATTTTAGGAATATTTTTAATATCATTGGTATAATTACTTTTAATATACACGACAAAATTACGCTTGACTTTATAGAACAAGTGTTCTATAATTGAATAAAAACAAATGTTCGAGGTGATGCGTTGTGAATATTAATTGTGCCGTTGACAAAAGCAAATATAAAAAAGACAGGGTTATTCTTCACAGCGACTGCAACGGATTTTATGCGAGCGTTGAGTGTTTGCATCATCCCGAAATCAGAAACAAACCTGTTGCCGTGAGCGGTGATGCGGAAAATCGGCACGGAATTATTCTTGCTAAAAATGAGATTGCGAAGAAGTATAATATAAAAACAGGCGAGGCAATCTGGCAGGCAAAGCAGAAATGTCCCGACCTCATAACCGTTCCTCCCCACTTTGATTTGTACAAGCGATTTTCAAAAATGGCGAGGAGAATTTACAGCGAATACACCGACAAAATCGAGCCGTTCGGACTTGACGAGGCATGGCTTGATGTTACCGACAATAAGAATATGAACGGCAAAGAGATTGCACTCGAAATTAATCGCCGTATAAAGCAGGAGCTCGGAATAACCGTAAGCATCGGAGTCAGCTTTAATAAAATTTTTGCCAAATTCGGAAGTGACTATAAAAAGCCTGACGCTATAACGGAAATCACACGGGAAAATTACAGAGATATTGTGTGGAACTGTCCTGCAAAAGACCTTTTGTATGTTGGCAGAGCAACGGGCAGAAAGCTTGAATCTATCGGCATTTATACGATTGGAGATATCGCAACCGCCGATGTTACGCTGCTGCGGTCATATCTCGGAAAATGGGGCGACCTAATTTACGGCTTTGCAAACGGATACGACTCTTCCCCTGTTGCCCATATGAACGAAAACAGCGAGGTAAAGTCAATCGGTAACTCAACCACAACTCCGAAAGATATGGTAACCTTTAACGATGTAAAACAGGTTATATTCGTTTTGTGTGACAGCGTTTGCAGAAGAATGCGTGAACAGGGATTTATGGCAAAAACGGTTTGCATTACGATTCGTGACAACGAGCTGATGTCATTCAACCGACAGCACACAACGGAAATCCACACAAATCTTACAAAGGATATCACAAATACGGCTATTGAGCTTTTCAAAAAAAGCTATAAAATGGAAAAGCCGCTGAGAAGTATCGGGGTAAGCGTTACGGATTTTATTCACGATGATCAGCCGCACCAGATGAGCCTTTTGCGTGATGAAAAGCGACTTATTCAGAACGAACAGCTTGACAAAACACTTGACAGATTAAAAAAGCGATTCGGCAATTATGCTGTTCGCCCTGCCGTTTTGCTTGATGACAAAGAGCTTTCGGATTTTAACCCAAAGGAAGATCATACAATTCATCCTGTCGGATATTTATGATAACGATGCATCTTAGGCGAAAAATCAAAGATGTTTCTCTGATTTTAAGGGAGGTAACAAGCTATGAAAAAGTATGTTAAAGTTACTGCCACATTTGATTGTGACGGAGATCTTATTCCCGAATATATTGTGTGGGATGACGGAAGGAGATACCGCATTGACAAAATTTCCGATGTGCGGTATGCGGCATCTCTCAAAGCAGGCGGTGCGGGAATACGCTACACCTGCCATATTCTCGGCAAAGAACGATATCTGTTTTTGGAGGAAAACAGGTGGTTTGTTGATGCCAAACAATAAGCGGAGGATTATATGCATAAGGTCAAAGCAAAGGGAATTTTATCTGCCGCAAACGGCATGAACATTTACAGAGGATGTCAACACGGATGCATTTATTGTGACGCACGCAGTAAATGCTATCAGATGAATCACCGATTTGAAGATATTGAGGTGAAAGAAAATGCCCCGGAATTGCTTGAAAACGCTTTAAAAAGGAAACGCAGAAAATGTATGATTGGTACGGGTGCGATGAGCGATCCGTACATTCCTCTTGAAAAAGAACTGAAACTGACACGAAGATGTCTTGAAATAATCGACCGCTACGGATTCGGTGTAACCGTACATACAAAATCGGCATCTGTTATGAGAGATATTGACCTGTTTACGAAAATAAACGATAAAAGCAAGGCTGTGTTACAGATGACGCTTACAACGGCAGACGAAAGCCTTTGCAGAATAATTGAACCGAATGTTTCCGTTACTAAAGAAAGATTTGAAACACTCAAGGCATTTCACGAAAACGGTATTCCGAGTGTTGTGTGGTTTTCTCCGTTTTTACCGTTTATAAATGATACAAAAGAAAATATCGACGGACTTTTAAAGTATTGCATTGACGCAAATGTTCGTGGAATAATATGCTTTGGCATAGGTCTTACTCTGCGTGACGGTGACAGAGAATATTTTTACAGCCGGCTTGACAAACACTTTCCGAATATGAAAGAACGATACATTTATACATACGGAAATTCATATCAGCTTACAAGCAGTAACAATAATGTTCTGATGAACAGGATTTCAGAAGTTTGCAGAAATCACGGAATTATGTTCGGAGTCGAAAATGTGTTTTCGTATTTGCATAAGTTTGAAAGTAAAACCGAACAGCTAAGTCTGTTTGACGGAATATAGAAAAATGAAAAAGATATACGGCAGAAAATTTTACCGTATATCTTTTGTTTTTTAAGTATTCACTGTTTTACAAATGTGATTTCATAGTCGTTATATTTAAGCACAACAGCCGAAATTTTACCATTCTTTTGTGTGAGTGCGGCGGAAGTATTTGTTCCGTCATCAAATGACAAATTGACTTTGTCCGAAGCTGACACGGTATATTTTCCGCTGTGAGTTCCGTCATCGGGACTTCCGGGCGAAAGCCACAAAGTAAATGTGCCGTCATCGGAAAATGACATAGAGCCCTGATAAGCGCTGTAATTTGTGTTGTAAACCTCACTCATTTCAACCTCATCACCGCTCGCATTCTTAGCACCTTCGGGAACCCATGCAGATGAGGTAAGCTCGGTGGTTACTGACGGTGAAAGCACATTAACGGCAACGATTGCCGCAATGATAAATATGCAGGCGGCAATAACCGATGAAACGATTGCTGTTGTTTTCTTTTTCTTATTCTTCTTTTTTACAGCCCTGTTAGCCTCAAATTTTGCATAGTCAGGCTTTTTAACAGATTTTTTACTCATTTAATCACCGATATTTTACTTAAAGGATACAATAATTCCGCCGTAGTTTACGGTAATTTCAGCAGGAACATCACCGTTCCATTTGGTTACGGCAGCAATAACATTTTTATCGTTGGAATATGTTATTACAACGGAGTCACCCTCAACTATGTACGCACCCGAATTTGCCGATGCACTTGTGATTCCGTCAATGAATGTTCCGTCCTCATTAAAAGTAAATCCACCGCCTGAATAAGCAGAGCCGAAAAGATCTCTCAAAGAATATTCTTCAGAAGAATTTTCATCCTTTGCATAGTACGGAATAAGAGTTGCACTGAATTTTGGCTTTTGCTTCTCTCCGCTGATTGTCGGAACAACAATTTCACTGTCATTTGAAGATATTTCGGCTGTGTATCCCTGTTCTGTCGGCTCTTGTGAAGCTTCACCCGATTTGGTTGCAGGCTGTGTGGTTTCGGATACAGAGTCGGAAACATTCTGTGTTGAGTTTGTATTACCGATGGTTGTTGAAGCAGCCACAGTCGGTACTGTTGTTGCCGAATTATTATTTTTACCCGAAAGATTCATAAACAGGATAACCGCACCTGCAATTACTGCAACAAGTACAACAACACAAATAATTATTATCAATGATTTTTTTGAACTTTTAACTGCGTGTTTACCGCTCATTTTGCGTTCTTCCTTTCTTCAGCCTCTTTTTTAAGCTTTAAAAGATAACTTCTTTTCATCATTTTTCCGTTATAGAAAATAAATTCATCACCGTCAGCCGATTCATCAATTTCAAGATCCGAATAATCTTCTGCAACAGGCTCTTCATCATCACGGAACTGACCTTTGCGTCTGTTCTCCATTTTCTTATCAATTGTCTTGCTCTTTGAATCCCTGTCAACAATCATTGAATACATATTCTTATAAACTGCAGAATTGATTATAAAAGATAAAATTGACGGAACAATGAATAATGCAAGAACAATTGTGAAAATGATGAGCAGTACCGGAGTAAAACTGCACATAAGCACTGTTGCACAAACGAGAAATAAAATAAAAATTCCGAAAACTGCAAACAGATTGTGTTTAAGCTCACCGAATGTCATAAGTGCGCTGTTTTTGTAAATATCCTTCATCTTGATATCAAAAGTAACCGTCATAGGCGGAACATAGAAGAACATAAACAGAAAGAAAATTGCAATTAAAATACAAATAACAAGCGGAACATAAAACATTCCGTTCTTTGAACCGAGTCCGAGATAAAGCACAATTGAGTAGTAGCTGATAAAAACAGCGGCATACATCACAACGCCGTGTATGAGGAATCTGAGCAGATTTTCCTTTATTCCGCCGATGAAATTTGAGAAAACATCAACATTTTCCTCTCCCCTTACCATATGGGAAGTAACCTGAGTTACGCCGGCATAAAACGGAAAAAGCGGAATTATCGTAAGAAAATATATAAACATTGAATTAATACCAGTAAGGGTATTAATCAAAAAGAAAATTCCGAATATTACGGCAAACGGCAATGCAAAAAGCACATTCGTTAGCAAAAGTCGTGGTAAATTGTGAAACAATGACGAGAAAAATCCTGTCAATGCTACAGCGTTCTTTTCCGATGCCATAGCGCCCTCCAAAATTAAAAATTGAACGCTCCCGAAAACAAGCACCACAAAGCCGTGTCCAGCAAGGTTGAACAAAAGGTCATTATGAGTGCCGAAACAGATCGGGAACAAAAATCAATCACCTCATTTTTCAAAGAATTTGTTTGATGAGAATGACCGATTAAGCTGAAAAACATCTGTTTTGAAATTTCAAAAGCATATGCCGACAGCTTTACAAGTGCCAGACAGAACAAAAATGTTCCCGGCAACACAACAAGCAGATAAAAACCTGCTCCTTTAAGTGAATATGTAATAATAAGATATGCCGCAGTAAGTCCTGTTCCAAAGCCTTTAAATGCTGAAACAAACGGCAAAAACGGTATTCCCCACGGTGCAAGTCCCAAGAGGAATACAACCGTTAGAAATATAAAATCAGATGCAAAGCAAGCACAAAATGTGCTGACGGCATTCTGACCGAGCCTTGCATCAAGATTTGTAGTAAACAGAAAATCAAGGGAATCAAGCATTTGCTTATCGGCTTTTGATGCATAAATTGAACCGAAAACAAGTCCGGTAAGAAAAGCCGAAACAAAGATAAGCACCACGGAATATCGCCTTATAAAAAATCTGACATCAGACGGTGAAATTCCCTTTGATCTGCGAAAAAGATAACGCTTTTTAAAAGAAAATACAATGCTTTTCATAAAATACATTCCTCTCATTGGTTGTCCGTTAAAATATATGAGGAATGTATTCATTTTATGTTAAAGCAAAATTATTTGCCAAGCTCCTCTGCCCTCTTTGTACAAGCGTCCATGCCGTCAAGAACAGCCTCATAGAAGCCGTGTTCTTTAAGCTTATCCATAGCGGCAATTGTTGTGCCTCCCTTTGAGCAAACCCTGTCTATGAGTGTTTCAACAGGCTCACCGCTGTCACGGAGCATTGCTGCCGAACCCTCAAGAGTTGCACAGACAAGGTTCATGGCCTTGTCATAGTCGATTCCGCAATTCTTTGCGTAATCAGCCATAGCCTTTGCAAAAAGATAAATATAAGCAGGGCTGCTGCCGTTTACCGCAATTATTTCATTCATATGGCTTTCGTCAATATATTCGCAAACACCGCTGCCTGCAAACATATTGTAAACGATAGTTTTGTCATCATCGCTGATATTCTCTGACGGACAAAGGGCTGTTGCACCCTTTTTGAGCAAGAGAGGTGTATTAGGCATAACCCTTACAACAGGGCAGTCACATTCAAGACCTTTTCTTACATATGCAATAGATATGCCTGCGGCAATTGATACTACGGTTTTGGCTGTTGTAATGCTGTTTTTGAGAGATTCAAGAACTTCGGGATAATTCTGCGGCTTGACTGCAAGAACAACAATTGAGCTGTTCTTTGCAATTTCATCGGCAGATGTCATTACATTTGCACCCATATTTTTCATAGCGGCACACTTTTCTTCGCTTACGTCAAAAACATTGATAAAATCAGCCTTGCCGTCGTTTTGTGCCATAAGTCCTTTTATAATGGCTGTTGCCATATTGCCTGCGCCTATGAAACCTATTTTTTTCATTTTAAGACCTTCTTTGCAAAAATTAATATCAAATACCGAAACTCGGGTTTGAGTAACATGAGAAATGGAAGTTGTGATAATTGTGCTGACCGTCACGGTCATAATCGCCGTAGAGGAAGATTTCCGCCTCGTCAACTCTTCTGTACAAAAGTCCCCAATAGCAAGAACCTGCCGCATGGTGATACTGCAAAAGTGCATCAATAAGGTTCTGCTTATTGACATTATTCAAATCTCTTGAACCGCCCGAAGCAGAAACATAGTCCTTGTGGATATATCCTGTTGTGCCGTTTGAAAGCTTAACCTTATACCAGTTTGTGTTATAACGCTTGCCGTCAACAAATTTAAGTTTTGTTCCGTAGTTCATACGGGTAACAACAGAGTAGTTAGTTCCTGCACCTCTTCTGAGGTTTACATCTGAACCTGTAACCGTACCCGAAGCGCCTGCTTTGATAGTACCGCTTGAACCTGTGTTCAAGAGAACAGACTGAAGTTCGGAATCATTGTAGAACACACCGCTGCCTACATTGTATGCAAAGCACACAAGTGCGTCAAACTGCTGTTGATTGAACTTTATACCGTTATTTACAAGGTAGGAATTTGTTGTGGTGGTATATCCGCCCTTGTTCACGGTCTGGCAAAGATAAGCATATGCCTGATTTGAAGTTATGTTGTTGTAGAACTGTTCGCCTGAAACTACAACCTTGCCGTAACCGAGTGTAGGATCGGTTGTAATGCTGTCTGCTGTAACTTTTGAGAGAAATCCCTCATAGTTTGCAATAAGCTTGATTACCTCATCACTCGCTCTGCGCTCGGCACAAGCTGTGGTGGTTTTATTGGTTGTTGAGGTTACAAACACCTCGCCCTCACCGCCGCCTGCCGTGGTGTAATACTTTGATTCGGTTTTAAATTTAGAATATGCCTTAACTGACCATTTGCCTGATTTTGAAAGCTTTTGTGTACCTGTCCAGATATAGGAGTTACCGTCTTTAACCTTACTTTTTGCGGTGACCTTATAAGAGGTTGAACCGTTTGTAACTACAAAATATACGCCTACCCTGCCTGTGTCGGTAATAGCCTTAAAGCTTACATTTGAATTAAGCGGAGCGGAGTTTGGTGACGCATAGCAGAAACGCACGCTTTCTCTCGGCATAACATGAATGAGACAGGTTGCCGCACCGTATGATGTTGAGGCAGTGATTGTTACATAGCCCTTGCCTACCGTGTCAACAACACCGTTCTTAACTGTTGCGATTTTCGTATTTGAACTTGACCATGTGACACCGCTTGTTCTTGATTTCAAAAGCATTGACTTCTGCCACGGAAGATTTACATTACTGTTGGATATATTTACAGATGAACCGGATTTTACGGTAATTTTGCAGGTTGCAGAATGCGAACCGCTTTTCGCAGTAATTGTTGCAGAGCCTGCTTTCTTGGCTGTTACAATACCACGAGAGTCAACGGTTGCAACTCCTGTATTTGAGCTTGACCATGAAACACTTCCCGACGCTGTTGCTGTGATTGCAAATCTATTGCCTGTGAAAATTGATTTGCTTGATACGGAAAGTTTAACAGATGAACCTGTTGACGGTTTTGCGGTTGTAGGCTGAGTCGTTGTAGGCTGTGTCTGACTGTTCATCTTAACATAGTCTTTCTTTACATAGCCTGTTTTTGAATTTGATGTAAGCTTAATATTATACCAATCATTGTTATAAAGCTTTGTGCTTACAAAAGTAACCTTTGTATTTACTCTCATACAATCAACAACCGAATAGCTTGTGCCGGCACCGCTTCTGAGATTTACATAATCGTCTGTTATATAACCGCTTACGGTTGACGCTGACGCAGTCGGCTGAGTTACAGGTTTGGTTGCCTTTGTTGTAGGTTGGGTTGAACTGTTCATTTTTACATAGTCTTTCTTTATGTAACCTGTTTTAGCAGTTGAAGTAACCTTAACCTTATACCAGGCGGAGTTGTAGAGTGAAGTGCTTACAAAAGTAAGCTTAGTGTTCTTTCTCAGGCAACCAACAACAGAATAATTTGTGCCTGCTCCGCTTCTGAGATTCACATAATCGTCAGAAACATAACCTGTTACGCTTGATGCCGTTGTCGAAGAACTTACGGCAACATATTCCTTTGTAACATAGCCTGTCTTTGAATTTGATTTAAGCTTGATTTTGTACCACTTTGAGTTATAGAGCTTTCCGTCAACAAAAGTAAATTTTGTGTTCTTTGCCATACAGGTTATAACCGAATAATTCGTGCCTGCACCGCTTCTCAGATTTACATACGATGCATTTATATAGCCTGATGCGCCTGCTGATACGCTTGCGGAAACCTCCTCGGTTGATTGAGCCGCATTAGCCGAAAATGCAGTTATTGCAACAACACCTACCGATACTGCCATAAGAACCACAAGGACTATGCAGACTATGCGGACAAACAATTTTTGCTTTTTCATTTAGGTCCACCTTCTCAAAACTTCTTTGAATTATAATTACTTGTGAAAATTTCCGAATATTTTTCCTCTTAATCTGCGAACATACTGCATAACAAATACGGTAATTGCATAATCATAGAGCAAAAAGAAAATATTTCCGGCAATCAAAAATGCCCACGGAACATAAAAACCGAAAACGGTAAATTCATCTGTCGGAATTGACAACAGCCATGTTGCGATAAAGAACGAACCGATGGCGGCAACATTAAATACCGCAAACTTGAGTATGTATTGAACTGCCCTGTTTTTGATTTTAAATTCAAAAGCGCCCTTTAAAATCGGATAATAGCCGAAAAGTGCAATGAAATATATAACAGCCTCTTTATCGCCGGCAAGGAGCGTTGAAAGCACGGCAGTTACACAAAACACACCGATTGCCCATCCATAACCGTATTCAACAACTATGCAGGAAATGAGAATTCCTGCAAGACAAGGCAAAGCGTATGTTCCGATTGGAACGAGAGATGTCATCATCATAAAAACGAGTGAGAGCGCCGCAATAATTCCGCAAACCGCAATACGCATTGTCCCCTTTTTGATACCGTTTTTCTTCATATTAACATCCCATTCTGCAACAATCACACAAGCAGTTTGCACACATCATTCCTGCACAAACATCGCAGAAGGATGAGCCTGTTGCGTTAGGATTTGTTTGAGTATAACCGCCGTAGTTATATGCTCTCTGGCTCTGCATATTGTTAAGAGCGGCTCGGTATTCCGTGTTGTTGGGGTCCATATTGCACGCAGTTGTGAAATATGAAAAAGCCTGTTCAGACCAACCTCTGCGGTATGCAATCATGCCCTTGAGATAATGCCATTCTGCGGTTCTCATTGACTGTGCTGTGTTTTCAAGAATCTGATCGGCCTGATCAAGAAGTCCTCTCTGAATGTAAATTCTTACGTTGTAGAACTGTGAACTTGAAGAATTTGCGTTATATGACGAACTGCCTGTTGAGCCTGTACCCTTACCCTTCTGACGCATCTGATTAATCATATCGTATGCCTCATTAATCTCCTTCATTTTCTGCTCCGCAACATCCGCAAGAGGACTGTCGGTGTAGTTATCGGGATGATATTTTTTAGCAAGGTTTCTGTACGCTGCTTTTACTTCTTCATCGGTAGCTGTTTCAGACACACCGAGAACCTCATAAGGATTATTCATTATTGACCTCCGTATCAAGTTTGCTTGTTACTCTGTTTTGTGATGCAGGGAATCCCAAAAGCATCATATTATCTAAAATTCCCTTAAAATCGGTAAAGTTCAAAAGATTGTAGGCATCATATGCCCTTGCAAGTGACTGATTCAGCACCGCTTTTATAAAATCCGATGATTTTACCTCACCTGTTTTCTTGTTTACAAACGGATTAAACCCGTTTGATTTGATATCTTTTTCTATATCATCTGCGGCATCGACAAGATAAATCCACCTGCCGATATGATAGCCGAATTCATAGAGAACTCTTTTTTGAATTTCATCATGAGCCTCAGCCGACAATACAGCAGCAAGCATTAATGCCGTTGGATGAGCCGACATATCTACAGACGGCTTTTCCGAATGTTCAGCATCATACTGCATCTTCATCATATCAGAAACCGCTTTGTCCATATCGGGATACTTATCTGCCGCCTTCTTCCTCTGATGAGAAAAGAAAGGCTTTATGATTCTGCACAACAGCTTTTTAAAAAATCCGCTGTCCTGAATATCATCAATGATTTTATAATAAACCGATATCATTGAAAATGCGGCAGCCTTTCTGTATGCGTCACCCGAATCTGTTGCAAACTTGCATTTTCTAAGAGGATTACAGGTGCATCTGCCGTCTTTAAAGCCTTTGCATGAACGGTTAAGCGACATTAAAAGCATTGCATAAAATGTGCAGTCATAGCTTAGCGTAAATCTTGTAAACACGGAGTAATCCTTACCCATTTGCCTGCAAAGACCGCAATACACAGCCTTATAAGCCTCGGAT
>OOCL01001887.1_pt1 | contig 10893 bp, 10 predicted proteins | sample 1671211 | NCBI WGS metagenome assembly OOCL01 (sample SAMN06348133, study PRJEB24527) | human gut metagenome | biome: human gut; feature: ankylosing spondylitis patient; material: feces | host: Homo sapiens | place: China | collected 2015-10 | reverse complement strand
CGGGGACACAAGGATTTTCAGTCCTTTGCTCTACCAACTGAGCTATGGCACCTTTCTCGTTTGCGGGTGCAAAGATAAGTATATTTTTTAATACCGCAATAACTTCGCGGGAAAATTTCGCCAAATTCTGACCGATGAAAATATTAATGAATTTTTGTTAGAATAAATATGTAGATAACTCACTATTTATGCAGCATATTTTATAAATTTACGCACTGAAACTATCAAAACATTATAAACACTCTAATCCTATGTCATCACTGGCAATTATTATTATAGTAGTTCTATCAGCTACCCTCATTTATGTGTGGGCAAAGTGCCAGTCACTTCAAAAAGAGGTACATTCGAAAGAAAATAAAGAGAATGAACTTAAGAAGTTGGCTTTGGTTTTGCAGAACATCAATGCCTACTTCTTATTGATTGACAAGGATTTTGTAGTCTGTGACACTAATTATTATTCTTTGAACCGTCTGCCTGTTCAGGTAGGTGGAGTTACAAAAAGAGTGGGGGATTTGTTGCATTGTAGAAACGCGATTGCAGCCGGTGAATGTGGTCAGCACGAACAGTGTAAACTATGTTGTATTCGTGCGTCTATCGGTAAGGCTTTTTATAAGAAAGCAAGTTTTAAGAATCTGGAAGCCTCGATGAAGTTGTTGAGTGAGGATGAAATGACAGTGACTCCTTGCGATGTATCAGTATCGGGTACTTATTTGAATATTCATGGCCAAGATTATATGGTGTTGACTGTTTATGATGTGACAGAACTGAAAAATGTGCAAAGATTACTGACCATTGAAAAAGAACATTCCATCTCTGCCGAGAAATTGAAATCTGCCTTCATTGCTAATATGAGTCACGAAGTTCGTACACCGCTCAATGCTATTGTCGGATTTTCCGGTTTGATGGTATCGGCTTCCGGCGAAGAGGAAAGAAAAATGTATGCTGATATTATCGCAGAGAATAATGAACGATTGTTGCGCCTGGTGAATGATATTTTCGATCTTTCTCAAATAGAATCCGGGACGGTAGATTTCGTATATAAGGAGTTTGATGCCAATGATTTGTTGAGAGAATTGGATGGAATATTTAAGGCGAAATTGAATAACTCGCCGGTGGAATTGATTTGTGAGGCGCATGTACAACCTATTATGATGTATTCGGAACGAGAACGTATCATTCAGGTATTGTCTAACCTCTTACATAATGCGATGAAATTTACTGCGTCGGGTGAAATCCGTTTCGGGTGCCGCCTGGAAGGAATGGAAGAAGTTTACTTTTTTGTGTCCGACACAGGCATTGGTATACCGGAAGAAGACCAGAAAAAGATATTCTCACGTTTCATAAAACTCGACCGTGAAATGCAGGGAACGGGACTTGGGCTGACTCTTTCGCAAACGATTATCCAAAATCTGGGTGGAAACCTCGAACTCGATTCGAAGGTCAACCGGGGATCTACTTTCAGCTTTGTGTTGCCGAGGGTGATTAAGCCGGAATTGATTAAGCCACAACCATAAAGTAAATCGCCCTTACTACAGTTGTGAAGTGTATCTCAAAAGTGTTAAATCTGACTTTTGGAGATGCTTCACTTGACTGTAGTGAGGGTGATTTTATAAATTCAAGGCTTTTCGAATTGTCTTGAACTTCTTGATGAACAGGATGAATGTTTAGTCTTTACGACTTAGGTGCATCCTTATCTTTGTCTCCGGTTCCCGGAGATGCTTTGCTGGTAGAGGAACTTCCGAAGGAAGCTGAACCGGAGGATGCTGTGCCTGAAGTTGCTGCATTAGAAGCGGTTGCCCCGGGGGTAGCTGTACTTGCCCCAGTTGTTCCTCCTGTGTGTGCAGAAGTTGCATTAGCAGGACGCGGAGCATTAACGCTGCTTGCACTAACATTTGCAGTGGCAGGTTGAGCCTGAACTTCCCAATGGAACGGTTCGAAATTGGAATTAGGATCTACCCAAGATGGTTTCTTGGAAGCGTAGATAATAAACGGAGCAACGACAACGATAATTGCACCGATAATTAGTACAGAGAACCAAACGGTGTTGCTACCGGTAGAAATCTGGCTGGGCGGGATGAAGCTAAGAATAAAGGCAAGTAATGATCCGCAGAAGCCAAGACCGCCAACAAACCACATCAGGCCGTTGCCGGATTTACCGATACGGAACGGACGGTTGAGTTTCTTCATCTTATAACGCAATGCGATAGCTCCGGAGAACATCAACAGGTACATAATCAGATAAAGAATAACTGTCAGCTGTGACAGAATCTGATAGAAACTCTGTACGGAAGGCATAACGACGAACAACAAACTCAGTACAGTCACAGCGATACCCTGCACGAACAAGATATTCTTCTGTACACCCAGTTTGTTTGTTTTCTGGAAGAACGGAGGCATATAACCTGCTTTACCTACGGCAAAGATACCTTTTGACGGACCTGCAACCCATGTCAGCACACCTGCCAACACTCCGAATGCAAGAGCGATAGCGATGATCGGTGACAACCAGGAAGCGTGAATGTATCTGAAATAGTTATCGAAACCGACGAGCAGACTCTGAGTTAAGTTAATATCCTTAGCAGGGATGATAACGCCCAATGCGAAGGTTCCCAATACGAAGATAAGAACAGTGATCAGCGCACCGATAAATACGGCTTTCGGATAGTTCTTGGAAGGGTTCTCTACGTCTTTTACGTGGATACCGCCCATTTCCATACCGGCATAAAACAAGAAGATACTGGCAGCAAGAACGACATTATCGAAGTTGGTAAAGTCGGGGAAGAAGCTGCTGTTGAAATCCATATTGGAATGTCCGCCCGTTGCCAGGTAAATGATTCCTAAGATAATCAACAATCCGGCCGGGATAATGGTACCGACCATACCACCGATTTTGGCTACTTTACCTACCCAGCTCATACCTTTCAGGGAGATGAAAGTGGCCAGCCAATAGATGATAAGTACGACGACGAGCGTATAATACTTATTGTTTGCCAGTGACATGTCATGTACGTCATTCATTCCGATGAAAGCGATAGATACGGCACCAAACGTTAATACTGTCGGATACCAGATCGTACTTTCGATCCATTGCACCCAGATGGCGAGGAATCCCAGTTTCTTGCCGTAGGCCTCGCCTACCCACCGGAATACACCACCCTGCTTATCCTGAAACATTGCTGCCAACTCGGCTGCAACGAGCGATGTAGGGATTAGAAAGACAATAGCTGCAAAAAGATAATAGAAGGCCGAACTCATTCCGTATACGGCCTCGGCTGGTAGTCCACGCAAGGATACTACTGCCGTAACATTCATGATAGCAAGGGTAAACACACCCAGCTTCACTGCATTTTTAATATTTGCCATAAGTTAAGGTTTTAAGTGAAAAATATTTTAAAGTCAGTCTTATAACAACATTTAGCGTGAGATGTTTCAGCAATCTCTTTCAAAGTTCGTTAATTAACATCGATAAACTGCTCTTTTGCCAATCTCAATTTGTCTGTTTCAAAACAATCGCTTTCTCCGATTGTTTCTAAGCATTATAAATTACATACGAATCATTTTATTATAAACTAAGTAGTTATGAAATCAGCACTTTCAGATTTTATCTTAGGGAAAAAGGGCATTTATGGCATTCTCCACATTATTATATTGGTGATGTCTCTTTTTCTCGTAATTAGTATCTCGGTAGATACTTTTAAGGGAATTCCTTTTTATACACAGTCGTCTTATATGAAAACCCAGTTGTGGATTTGCATTTGGTTTCTTTTCGATTTTGTATTGGAATTTTTTCTGGCGAAACACAAAGGACGTTATTTACGGACACATTTCATTTTCCTGTTGGTAGCCATTCCTTATCAGAACATTATTGCTTATTATGGATGGACTTTTTCTCCCGAAATTACTTATCTACTCCGTTTTATTCCTTTGTTGAGGGGGGGATATGCGCTGGCGATTGTGGTCGGCTGGCTGACGTACAATAAGGCTTCGAGCCTGTTCGTTTCTTATCTGACGATGTTGCTGGCTACTGTTTATTTCTCCAGTCTTGCTTTCTTTGTGCTTGAGCATAAAGTAAATCCGCTTGTCCATAGTTATGGGGATGCATTGTGGTGGGCATTTATGGATGTAACTACTGTCGGGTCGAATATAATAGCGGTAACGGTGACCGGTAGAGTGTTGTCCGTACTGTTGGCAGCGTTAGGAATGATGATGTTTCCTATCTTTACAGTGTATATCACGAATCTTATTCAGCAGTCCAACAAGCGGAAGAAGCAATATTATGCAGAAGAGGAGGAAGAAAAGGAGAAGGCTGTCGGACAAGAAACTCCGGCGCAATCCGTACAAGAGGCAAAAACATAATGCTTTTATAAAAGATAATATCCTTCATATTGAAGTATAACCGGGAAGAAGAAAAAAGGTTACTATCTGCAGACAGTAACCTTTCATCTTTTTCATAGAGAGAGTCGTTAATCAACTATAGTGATACGATTGTTACCAAATACATTCAATCTTAGTTTGTTCATGATGTATTCGATAGCCAACTGAGCTTTTACAGAGTTACCCGATCCGTCCAAAGGAGGAGCGAATGCAGCGATACCGAATTGTCCGGGTAATACGCCCATTACCCCACCACCTACACCTGTTTTTGCAGGGATTCCGGAAGTGTACATCCAGTCACCGGTATGTTCGTAGAAACCTACTGCAGCAATCATGGCTGTGATTTTAGGAGCAAGGCTAGCATCGAAAACTTCCTTTTTAGTCACTGGGTTCACACCACCATTGGCAATTGTCCCGGCAGCAACAGAAAGCTGTAATGCAGTAACTCCTAATGAACATTGGCGGGTATAGAGGTCTAACGACATATCCGGATCATCGTAGATACGGTTGTAGTTTTTCAACAACCAGGCAATAGAACGGTTATTGAAGTTCGTATCCGATTCGGATTTATATAATTCATCAATCAGCTGAGGAGCGCTGCCGCACAAATCGGTTACGTTTCCAACGATAGCATCCCATTTCTTGGCAGAGTCACCGATAGGCTTCACCATACTGCAAGCAGAAATAGCACCGGCGTTTACTAATGGAGTAGACGGATGGTCGTTCTCCAGTAAGATAGCGATGATTGAGTTGAAAGGCAAGCCGGTTGCATCAGCTCCGATCTTGTCCAGAATTTCCTTGGCGCCATATTGACGTAATGCAAGGATAGCGGTATGTACTTTCGATACGGATTCTATTCCGAAGCGGTAATCAGTATCTCCCACATGGATAGTCTGCCCGTTGAGCAGGCAGACACTAATTCCGAAGAGATCTTTATTGACATTTGCCAAGTAAGGAATATAATCGGCATTCTTGCCTCCTGTATTGGTTTTTACCTGGTCGTATGCCTCCTGTACCACTTCTTTCAATTGAGCGAGTGTTACTTTTTTATCCATAGATCTATTCTTATTTAACTGTTTTGTGACGGCGGCCACCATGGTTGAACATCTTTGTTTCTACCGGAAGATTCTTTTCCTGAGCCATACGGGTAGGAGTCGGATAATCCAGTTTTTCTAGTTCGGCAACAGCATTGTTGATGTCACCTAGTAACATGTCTGCCATATCGCGGCTGAATCCTTGGCGGACAACGACACGCATTACTACATAGTCTTCCAGTTTAGAAGGTAATGTATAAGCCGGAACCATCCAACCATGTTGAGACAATTTGTCTTGTAGGTCATATAACGTCCATTTGGCTGCTTTGGCGTATTCAGGTTTGAGATACCAGATGAACAATGGGTTCACTACATCTTCGGAGTAATTGACGAACGGAGCCATTTTGGCGATTTCATCGTGGATATATTTAGCGATCATCAACGAATTGTATTGTACTTCTTTGTATCCCTGGAATCCTAAACGAATGAATTGGTAATATTGTCCCAGAATCTGAGCGGCAGGACGGGAGAAGTTCAGACCTACCTGTGTGATGTTAGCACCCAGATAATTTACGCTGAACGCCATTTCTTCGGGCAGATATTCTTTGCCTTTCCAGCAAACCCAACCAAGTCCTGGATATACTAAACCGAATTTGTGACCGGATACACTGATAGAAAGCACCCATTTCAAACGGAAGTCCCACTTCTTTTCCGGATAAAGGAACGGAAGGATGAAACCACCGCTTGCGGCGTCTACGTGGATAGGAATGTCATAACCAGTTTTTGCGTTGTAAGCATCAAGTGCTTTATCTAATGCTTCAACATCATCGTTCAATCCTGTCCATGTAACACCTTGGATAGGTACGACACAGATTGTATTTTCGTCACACATCTTCAATGCTTCTTCGGGGTCGAGTGTGGTTTTATCAAGTGTCAAAGGCACTTCACGCATTTCAATCTGCCACAACTGTGCAAACTTCTCCCATACCACCTGGAAACCTGTTGAAATAACGAAATTTGGTTTATCGAATGGTTTGCCTTGAGCCTGTCTTTTCTTACGCCAGCGCAACCATGCAGCTACACCACCCAGCATACAAGCTTCTGAAGAACCGATTGCCAATGCACCTGTTTTCCATGTGTCTTTTTCGGGAGAGTTCCATAAGTTGGCAACGATATTGATACATTTACCATTCATTACTGCGATACGTGGATACTCTGTTTCATCAATATAATTGATATTGATAGCTTCGTTCATCAGCTTGGTTGCATATTCGTCCATATAAGTGGTAACGAAAGTAGCCAGGTTCAAACGTGGTTGAGTTTGGGCGAATGTTTCGTCTTTCACCATTTGATAAGCGACTTCAGGAGTAGTAGGGCCATCAGGAATTTTCTCTACCGGAGAGGGTTGTAGCATTCTGTCTGAGCCAAATACATCGGTTTTTGCATCACCTTTTCTGAAATTTAAATCTTCCATACTAATTTGTTTTTTTAAAGGTTTAGGGCGATGGGGATTTTCCCCGTCGAATTTCCCACAACAACAGCAGATAGTTTTGAAAGTTTTCGGCTTTTACATTATTTGGCGTTTATTAAGGGGGGAAGTTTTTCCCGTATGTAGGGAGTTTCATTAGTGTGTAAGATATAGTTAAACGAAAAAAAATAAGTAGGGAGAGAGGAATAATGGATAGTGAGATCAATAAGAATAGGGAGGCGGGAAAATAAAAAAAGCAAAAGAAGAACAGCTCCTTTTGCTTTTTTATACCTATTGACTTAACTGAAAAATGGCGTTTCAACATAGACGCCGGACTCTTTGCCGTTTAGCGGAAGTCTTTTAATTCTTCCTGCAATTTTTGGCGTGTGAAGAAGATACGGCTCTTTACCGTTCCTAACGGAAGATTCAGCTTTTCTGCTATTTCACGATATTTGAAGCCGGAAACGTGCATCGCGAACGGGACTTTATATTCTTTAGGAAGTGTGTTGACCACACGGTGCATCTCTTTCAGGTCATAAGCCTTTTCTGTACTCTCAAAACCGGCGTCTTGTGGCAGGTTCAGGTGATAAAGGTTATCGGTCCGGTCGATGAATGTTTGGTCGCGAACTACTTTGCGGTAGTTGTTGATAAAGATGTTGCGCATGATAGTATACATCCATCCTTTGAAATTAGTATCAGGCGTATATTTATCTTCGTTATCTAATGCTTTCAATGATGTTTCCTGCAACAAATCGTTTGCTTCTTCGCGGTCGGTTGTCAGTTTATAAGCGAACCGGAGTAATTCATCTTGTACTCCTACTAAATCTTTTCTGAAGCTTAAACTTTTCATATGCGTTGCTTTTTAAATTGTGAGTATTCGTTGTAATAATTTCGATGATGCAAGTTTACGGCATTTTTTCAGATACGACGGGGTAGAATCCGACGGATTTTGACCCAAAAGCTATCGGTGGATAGTTTTTAGGTGGTTTTTGATAGTTTTCAGGTGGTCTTTTGGGGGAATTTCGTTCAGATTCTGGATATTTTTCTCTTCATTTTCATTCGAGTCTATCATGCAAATGTCTTTTTTCTTCAAAAATCATTTCTTGTTATTTTGAACTTTATACCGGAAGTATTGTTGTTCTTCCAATCTAAACTTTTAACGAGCAAGTATATGAAAATAAAGACAGGTAAAGGGACGATCCCTCTCATAACTTTAATAGCTATATGGTCTATTTCGGCATTGACGTCTCTGCCAGGGTTGGCTGTTTCACCTATTTTGGGTGATCTTACAAAAATATTTCCAAAAGCTACGGATCTGGATATTCAGATGTTGACTTCGTTGCCATCGTTGCTGATTATCCCTTTTATATTGCTCGGTGGTAAATTGACGGAAAAAGTTGATTTTGTCCGTGTGTTGCAAGTCGGGCTATGGCTGTTTGCAACAAGTGGAGTGTTATATTTGCTTTCCAATAAAATGTGGCAATTAATAGTGGTAAGTGCCTTGCTTGGTGTAGGGGCAGGGTTGATTATTCCTTTGTCCACCGGATTGGTTTCCAGGTATTTTGTGGGTACATATCGGGTGAAGCAATTCGGGTTAAGTTCGGCGATTACTAATTTTACTTTGGTTATAGCGACTGCTGTAACCGGATATCTGGCAGAAGTCAGTTGGCATTTGCCTTTTCTGGTCTATCTGCTTCCCTTGATTTCTATTCTGCTGGTTGGACATCTAAAGACGACTCAGCCGGAAGCTGCCGTATCTTCTTCTCAGAAAGATGATTCGGAAGCCGAAGATTCATCCATAGATATAGGAGGTGGTAAATATGGTATCCATATCAGGCATCTGATACAGTTAATGGCTTTTTACGGGATAATTACTTATATTGTAGTAGTGGTGATTTTCAATCTGCCTTTCTTAATGGAAAAACATCATTTTTCCAGCGGTAATTCGGGGTTGATGATTTCGCTTTTCTTCCTGGCTATTACGGCTCCGGGCTTCTGCTTGAATAAGATTGTCGGCCTTCTAAAAGAACGTACCAAGGCATATAGTCTGTTATCCATAGCTTTAGGGTTGTTATTAATCTGGATAGCTCCGTTGGAGTGGCTCATTATTCCGGGTTGTCTGCTTGTCGGATTGGGATATGGCGTTATTCAGCCTATGTTGTACGAGAAAACGACTCATGCGGCGCTTCCACAGAAGGCAACAATGGCACTGGCATTTGTGATGATGATGAATTATCTGGCAATTTTGCTTTATCCTTTCATTGGTGATTTTCTGCAATGGGTATTTCATACACAGTCGCAGGAATTTCCGTTTATCTTCAATCTGTTGATTACTGTTGGCACTTTCTTCTGGGCATACCGTTGCCGTGATACTTTTTTGTTTAACGACCAATTGAAATAAAGATGAGAAATAAAAAACTGGAAGCTAACGTCAGCATGGCCGTTTCAAAGATATTCGGTGGTTTTAATATGAATGCGTTGAAATTTCTTCTTCCGTTGTGGATGAGTCCGCTAACGGGAGCGGCAATCCGTTGTACGTTTGCAGCGGTCGCTTTTTGGATTATCGGCTGGTTCATGCCGAAGGAACAGTCCACTCCGAAAGAAAAAATCCTGTTGCTTCTGTTGGGGGCGTTGGGGTTGTACGGCTTTATGTTCCTTTATCTTATCGGGTTGAGTAAGACTACGCCTGTTTCCAGTTCTATTTTTACTAGTTTGGAACCTATTTGGGTGTTTGTGATTATGATTGTGTTCTATAAAGAAAAGGTGTCAGTGAAAAAAATAGTAGGTATGGCTATCGGGCTGGTCGGAGCTCTGGTGTGCATCTTGACTCAGAAAAGTGACGACCTTGCTTCGGATGCATTTACAGGGAATATGCTTTGTTTGCTTAGTTCCGTAGCTTATGCTATCTATCTGGTAATGAGCCAACGTATCCTTGCAAACGTGGGAGCGATGACGATGTTGCGTTATACATTTACGGGAGCTGCCATTACCGGTTTGATTGTTACGGCTATCACGGGTTTTGATGCTCCTGTACTGACAATACCTATCCATTGGCAACCTTTCTTGATACTGATGTTTGTATTGATATTTCCTACCACAGTCAGTTATTTGCTGATTCCGATCGGATTGAAATATCTCAAAACAACCGTTGTTGCCATTTATGGCTATCTGATTCTGATTGTTGCTACTATCACTTCACTAGCTATCGGACAGGACCGTTTCAGTTGGACGCAGACCTTTGCCATAGTGTTTATTTGTGCCGGTGTTTATCTGGTTGAAGTGGCCGAAAGCCGTGACAAGTCTCCGGACCCGTTGAAAAAATGAGAGTTTTTTCTGAAAGAAGCAGGAAAAGAAAAAGGCGTCCTTCGCAAGACGCCTTTCGTTATTTTGTCATCATGTTTTATAGAGAGGAGTTGATTGCTTGTGCGATAGACTTGAATTCTTCGTCCGACAATTTCAGTTTCGGATTAGAGAACAGCATATCCGATTCCTTCTGGATAGGGATTAAATGAATATGTGCGTGAGGAACTTCCAGTCCAATCACTGCTTCACCCACCTTCTTGCACGGGAAGGCCTTTTCGATGGCACGGGCTACCTGCTTTGCAAATACGTGCATTGCAGCCAGGTCTTCATCGCTCAAATCGAAAATATAGTCTACTTCTTGTTTGGGCACTACCAATGTATGTCCCTTTACCAACGGGTTGATATCGAGAAATGCGAAGAACTTGTCGTTTTCCGCCACCTTGTAGCAGGGGATTTCGCCTGCGATGATTCTGCTGAATATTGTTGCCATAACTTTTATTGATAAAATAAGGCAAGCCTCATACGGAGACCTACCTTAACGTTAAATGGATATGTTTACTACTTCTAATGCAATTTTGCCTTGCGGTACTGTAATTTCTGCTACATCACCGATCTTCTTGCCAAGCAGACCTTGTGCAATCGGGGTGTTTACTGAAATTTTTCCTTCCTTCAGGTTAGCTTCACTTTCGGAAACGATGGTATAAGTCATCTTCA
>OOCL01001867.1_pt1 | contig 11005 bp, 9 predicted proteins | sample 1671211 | NCBI WGS metagenome assembly OOCL01 (sample SAMN06348133, study PRJEB24527) | human gut metagenome | biome: human gut; feature: ankylosing spondylitis patient; material: feces | host: Homo sapiens | place: China | collected 2015-10 | reverse complement strand
GCCGCGAGAACGTGGAAAGCTACGTCAAGCGTCTGGAAAATCTGGAGGAGATCTCCTCCAGCTTCGAGGGCGTGGAGCAGGCCTTTGCCGTACAGGCAGGCCGCGAGGTGCGCATTCTGGTCAAGCCCGACGTCATCAGCGACGATCAGGTTATCCTGCTGGCACGCGCTATCGCCAAAAAGATCGAGGATACGCTGGATTACCCTGGCCAGATCAAGGTCAACGTCATCCGCGAGAGCCGCGCTGTGGAGTACGCAAAATAAAGCCTTTTCCGCAGGCTGCCGTGTTTTTTGCACGGCAGCCTGTTTTTTTGCGCCAAAACGATTGCATTTCCCGCTAAAAAAAGGTATCATGGATGCAGAAGAAAGCAAAAAGAACTGCGTCCGTGCGGACGCAGACCCGCAACGACCCCGGAACAGAAAGGAGTATCGTTCTATGAAAAACTGGAAGAAATTACTGGCCTGCCTGCTGGTCGGCCTGATGGCACTGACCGTGTTCACCGCCTGCGATGCCGGCGTGGGCGCACCCATGGGGCCCAAGAGCTCGGACGCTGAAAGCGCAAAGGCGCTGTGCAGCAAATTCGGCGTGACCTACAACGCAGAACTGAGCGAAAAGGCTTACAGCATTGCAAGCTGGGTTGCCGGCACCTCGGTGTCCTGCTCGACCAATGCTAATAAGACCGAGCTTTACCGCGTTGGAAATGCCAACGATGTCACCAAAACCAACCTGCTGCAGAACAACTATGCCACTGCATTTGAAAGCATGAGCATGGGCATTTATGGCGAAAATAATTTTGTTCCGGGCTTTGGCATTGATACAGATCTGGATTCCAGAAAAGACTACATCCGCTTTGTTCTGCCGAAGGACGGCACCGTGACCGACACCATGACCAAAGCCGCAAAGGGCAAGACCAAGCTTGGCGTTGCCTATGTGGTAAAGGACGGCGTAAGCTACGCCGTGGTGCTGTTTGGGTAAATTTCATCACAGCAAAAAGCAGCCGCCGCACTTTCTTGTGCAGCGGCTGCTTTGCTTATGTTGTAAAGGTTATCAGCCCTTCAGGAAAGCCGGCAGGGGCTTGCCCTCCTTGAGCCACTGGTGATACTCGGCGGTGGCGGCAAATTCCACGTCACCGGCAGAGTTCAGCGCGGTCTCTACCGAGTCCTGCACCACGCCGATGATGAAGCCTACGCCTACCATCTGCATGGCGATGTCGTTGGAGATGCCGAACAGCGAGCAGGCCATGGGAATCAGCAGCAGGGAGCCGCCGGCCACGCCGGAAGCGCCGCAGGCGCCCAGAGCGCTCATGGCGCTCAGCACGATGGCGGCGGGCAGAGACACCTGAATGCCCAAGGTGTTAGCTGCTGCCAGCGTCATGATGGTAATGGTGATGGCGGCACCGTCCATGTTGATGGTAGCGCCCAGCGGGATGGACACGGAGTACATATCCTTGTCCAGATCCAGCTTTTCACACAGGGACATATTCACTGGGATGTTGGCGGCAGAGCTGCGGGTGAAGAAAGCGGTCAGGCCGGACTCCTTCAGGCAGCGGAATACCAGCGGGTACGGGTTGCAGCGCAGGTAAACGAACATGATGAAGGGGGAAACGATCAGCGCCATGAACAGCATGGTGCCCACCAGCAGCGCCAGCAGTTTGCCGTACTGGGTAAAGATGGCCAGACCGTTGCCGGAAACGTTGGTGTACACCAGACCCATGATGCCGAAGGGGGCCAGATTGATGATCCAGCGCACAATCTGGGAAACGGCATCGGCGGTGTTGGCCAGAAAGACCTTGGTGCTCTCTGCGCCGATCTTCTTCATGGCAATGCCGAACATGCAGGCCCAGAACAGAATGCCGATGTAGTTGCCGTTCATCAGGGCGCTGACGGGGTTGGCCACAAAGTTGGTCAGCAGGGTGCTCAGCACCTCGCCCAAGCCCTGCGGGATCACATCGGACTGTGCCGCATCGGCCAGCACGACCGTGACCGGGAACATAAAGCTGGTAATCGACGCAATGGCCGCTGCCAGAAAGGTGGTGAGCATATACAGCCAGATCACGGTGCCGAAGCGGCGGTCCAGCTTGGACGAGCCCTGTGCCAGTGCGCTTGCCACAATGACGAACACCAGCACCGGGGCAATGCCCTTCAGCGCACCGACGAACAGGCTGCCCAGCTCGCCTACCCAACCCGCGCCCGGCGCAACAAGCGCCAGCACCGAACCGACTGCCAGGCCGATCAGGATGCGCAGGATCAGGCTGGTCTGGTTGTATTTTGCTACAACCGCTTTCAAGGTTTTCATATCGTAACACTCCTCTTACACTGTACGCCTAGTGCGTACATTTTCCTGTTTCTTATGCAAGAACAGTTGTCATTATAGCACATACGGCAAAAAAGAGAAAGTGTTTTCAGGCATTTTGACGCCTCGAATCACGTTTTTTGTAACCTTTTGCAAAATTGCCTTGAAAACTGTACTTGCAGAAAATACAGTTTTGCGGTTTTGACGAGAAACAGAACCCGCTCAGGTAAGTACCCCTTCGGTCTGCATCCCCGGCTCCCCCGCCATACCAAATTTACATATAATGCAACTTTTACTTGCCAAACTATTGTCTTTTTCTGGAAAGTATTGTATACTCGTTCTGTTAAATGCAAGTGCTGCTTGCCAAAATATCCACATATTTGAAAAGAAACACTTGTCAATACAGACGAGAAAGAGAGGACACCCCTATGAACGAGACCGTAACCAAGCGTTTCCTGCTTTACTTCCGCCTGATGCTGCTGGCCTGGATCCTGATCGCAAACGCCATCATCCACCTGACTGGCATGGAGTACAGCTGGCTGATCTTCCTGAGCAATATCATGATGTTCACGCTGGAGGGCGATGTGAAGGATCGCCTTGTCACCGTGGAGCTGGGTGGCCTTGTGGGTCTGGTGCTCACCGTGGCGGCGCTGCTGTCCATCAGTGCCCTGACCCCTGTTCTGGGCGATTTCTTCGGCTTTATCCTGCCGCTGGCCGTGGTGCTGTTCATCCTCATCATCCTGCACCCCTACGCACCCAAGGTGCTGAACAACGTGGGCTTTGCCTACCTGACCGTGGCCTGCATCGATATCCCCGCCCTGACCGCCCATCTGCCGCAGTTCTTTATCACCTTCATCGTGGGCTCTGTGCTCTTTAACGGTGTCTGCGTGCTGCTGATGAAGCCCGCCAAGGCGCTGGCTGTGCGCAGCGTGGAGAAGCAGGGCGCATAAAAAAGTATATTTCCGCCGTTATCTCTTGATTTTTTTGTTCCGGCGTGCTACAATCAGCGTAGTTTCATCCTGTCCAAAACATTGATGCGGACAAACTGAAGCCCCGCTTTTCATGCCGCAGAGAGGGCTGCCCCGGGTTTCCGGGTGCTGCAAGCAGCCTGCCATGACCCCGGCTTCTACCACCGCAGAGTGCAGAGGCGAACCTCTGCCGGGCGTGCCCGTTACAGCACTGCGAGGGGCGCGTTTCCCCGCCGGGGAGCGCGCAATTCGGGTGGAACCGTGGAACGCAGACATTTGATCGGCGCTTCATCCCGTGAGTTTTACGGGGTGAAGCGCTTTTTGTTTTTGTTTAACACCACATTGTCAAAGGAGAATCTACTATGAAGATCATCTACAAGGACGGTCATGTGGACGAGTGCCCGCAGGATCAGGAACTGCACGTTATCCGTCACACCGCTGCTCACGTTATGGCACAGGCCATCAAGCGCCTGTATCCGCAGGCTGATTTTGCCTTCGGCCCTGCCACCGAGAACGGCTTCTACTACGACGTTGATCTGGGCGACCAGAAGCTGAGCGACGAGGATCTGGCCAACATCGAAAAAGAGATGCGCAAGATCGTCAAGGAGAACCTGCCCATCAAGCCCTTCATTCTGCCCCGCGCCGAGGCCGTGAAGCTGATGGAAGAGCGCAAGGAAAACTACAAGATCGAGCACATGGCTGATCTGGCCGACGAGACCGAGTTCAGCTTCTTCCAGCAGGGCGAGTACGTGGATATGTGCATCGGACCTCACCTGACCTACACCAAGGCACTGAAGGCCTTCAAGATCACCCAGCAGTCCGGCGCATACTGGAAGAACGACAAGGAAAACAAGATGCTGACCCGTATCAACGGCGTGGCTTTCCACAATCAGGAGGAGCTGGACGCCTGGGAGAAGGAGCAGCAGGAGGCCCGTGAGCGCGATCACCGCAAGATCGGCAAGGAAATGGGCCTGTTCATGACCGACGATCTGGTAGGCCGCGGCCTGCCCATGTTCCTGCCCGCAGGCTACACCGTCTGGCAGGAGCTGGAGAACTATATCAAGGAGAAGGAGCGTGCACGCGGCTACCTGCACGTTATGACTCCCTGCATCGGCACTGTGAACCTGTACAAGACCTCCGGTCACTGGGATCACTACCGTGAGAACATGTTCCCCGCCATGGAGATGGAGGGCGAAAGCTATGTGCTGCGCCCGATGAACTGCCCCCATCACATGATGATCTACGCAAACCGTCCCCACTCCTACCGTGATCTGCCCATGCGTATCGGTGAGATCGCCCACGATTTCCGTTACGAGTCCTCCGGCACCCTGAAGGGCATCGAGCGCGGCCGTCACTTCTGCCAGAACGATGCTCACCTGTTCTGCACCCCGGAGCAGATCAAGAGCGAGGTCGCAGACGTGTGCAACCTGATCTTTGAGACCTACAAGGACTTCAACATTACCGATTACCGCTGTGTGCTGAGCCTGCGTGATCCTGCCGATAAGAAGAAGTACCACGACGACGATGCCATGTGGAACCATGCAGAGCAGGCCCTGCGCGAAGTGCTGACCGAGCTGGGCATCCACTTCACCGAGGAGATCGGCGAGGCTGCCTTCTACGGCCCCAAGCTGGACGTGAACGTCAAGCCCGCCGTGGGTGCTGAGTACACCCTGTCCACCTGCCAGCTGGACTTCTGCCTGCCCGCAAAGTTCCACCTGACCTATGTGGACAAGGACGGCTCCGAAAAGACCCCTGTGGTGCTGCACCGCGCCATCCTGGGCTCTCTGGACCGCTTCATGGCCTACCTGATCGAGGAGACCAAGGGCAAGTTCCCCACCTGGCTGGCTCCCACGCAGGTCAAGGTGCTACCTGTGTCCGAAAAGACGCTGGAGTACGCACAGGATGTGACCGAGAAGCTGTCTGACGCCGGTATCCGCGTTGTGCTGGATGACGACAACCAGAAGATCGGCTACAAGATCCGTGCCGCACAGCAGGTGGACCGTGTGCCCTATATGCTGGTGCTGGGCGCCAAGGAAGCCGAGGCCGGCAACATCTCCGTGCGCGACCGCAAGGGCGAGACCACCGAGATGAGCCTTGAGGACTTCATCGCCAAGGTCACCACCGAGATCCGCACCCGCAGCCTGTAAGGTATAAATGATAAGTACCCCGGAAACGCCTGTCGGCGTTTCCGGGGTACTTTTTTCACGTCGAAAGCCCCGCTCCCTTGTGCGCAGGAGCGGGGCTTTTGGCTTACGGTAGACTTGGACAAAAAAGGAAAAGGAAAAAGGAGAACGATCTATCTGTCACGCCGGGCGGCGGGAACTGTGTCGGAGCAGCCGGGCTGCCGCCGCAGCGGGAACAGCGGAGAAACTTGTGGAGGTTTACTCCACATCCTGCAGCGCGGCGTAGTCTTCCTCGCCGGTGCGGATCTTGACCACGCGGGTCACGTTGTAGACAAAGATCTTGCCATCGCCGATGTGGCCGGTGTACAGCGCCTTCTTGGCGGCCTCCACCACGGCGTCCACGCTGATGCGGGAGACGATGACTTCCACCTTGATCTTGGGCAGCAGGGTGGTATCCACCGGCACGCCGCGGTACTTTTCCGGCGTGCCCTTCTGGATGCCGCAGCCCATGACCTGCGTTACGGTCATGCCGGTGACGCCCAGATCATTCAAGGCAGTCTTGAGCTGATCGAACTTTGCCAGCTTTGCAATGATGGACACCTTGTGCATCCCGGTGTCGTAAACGCCATCGTGGATCACAGGCTCGCGCACCACCGGCACGGCAGCATCCATCTGCTTTGCCGAAGCCTTGGTGATATCGTCCTCGCCCAGATCAGTGTTCTCGTTGGGGGTCATGGCAGCGGAGTTTGCATCCGAGATGGCAAAGCCTGCATAAGCGGAAGCCAGACCGTGCTCGTGGATGTCCAGACCGTCGATCTCCACCTCGGCGGGCACACGCAGGCCAAGGGTCTTATCAATGATCTTGAAGATGATGAACATCACGATCACAACGTAGGCATCCACGCAGACCAGACCCAGCAGCTGGGTGCCCAGCTGTGCCAGACCGCCGCCGTAGAACAGACCGGCGTGGGCGGTGTTGGAGCCGGTGGAGAACAGACCCACCGCAATGGTGCCCCAGACGCCGTTTGCAAAGTGGACGGAAACAGCACCTACGGGGTCATCCACCTTGGCGATCTTATCGAAGAATTCCACGCTCAGCACCACAAGGATACCGGCCACAAAGCCGATAAAGAAAGCGCCGAAGGGAGAAACGGTATCGCAGCCTGCGGTAATGGCCACAAGGCCTGCCAGAGAGCCGTTCAGGGTCATGGAGACGTCCGGCTTGCCGTAGCGCAGCCAAGTGAAAATCATGGTCACGCAGGTGGCAACGGCTGCGGCAAGGTTGGTGTTGAAGCAGACCAGACCGGTCAGGGTCATGGTGGCATCGGTGGACAGGCTCAGGGAAGAGCCGCCGTTGAAGCCGAACCAGCAGAACCACAGGATGAACACACCCAGAGCACCGGCGGTCAGGTTGTGGCCGGGAATGGCGTGGGGGTTGCCGTCCTTATCGTACTTGCCGATACGGGGACCGAGCATTGCGGCACCCAGCAGGGCGATCACACCGCCCACATTGTGAACGGCTGCGGAACCGGCAAAATCATGGAAGCCCATGCTCTGCAGCCAGCCGCCGCCCCACATCCAGTGGCCGCAGATGGGGTACACCACCAGCGAGATGGCGGCGGAGTACACGCAGTAGGCCTTGAAGTTGGTGCGTTCGGCCATGGAGCCGGAGACGATGGTGGCTGCCGTAGCGCAGAACACAGTCTGGAACACGATGTACACCCACAGGGGGATATCCAGACCCAGATGGCTGTAATCGCCCTGAATGAAGGGATCGAAGCCGCCGATCAGTGCGCCGGTACCGCCGAACATCAGGCCGAAGCCAATGAGCCAGTAGCAAGGCGTGCCGATGCAGAAATCCATCATGTTTTTCATCAGGATGTTGCCGGTGTTCTTTGCCCGGGTAAAGCCGGCTTCGCATAGGGCGAATCCGGCCTGCATGAAGTACACTAGGAACGCTCCCACGAGCGTCCAGCAGGTGTTGACGGAGTTGAACATACTTTCCTACCTCCTACGGTCGTTTTTTGCACAGGGAGCCCTCTATTCCCTCCGTGCGGCAGTATCCCCGAAAACACAAAAGGCGCTGGCGGAATTGCTTCCGTCAGCGCCTTTGCTTTCGATGGCACGAGTATAGTCTCTTTGTGCAAACCTGTCAAGTATTCATCTCAAGGTTTTACGTTTTTCACAACACGGTGAAACTCTGCCCTGCTAAAGTTTGGCAAATGTTTTGCCTGTCAGCCGTTTTTGCCGTCCTTCGGAGAGCCGGACTTATCCTTTTCCTTGGCGTTGGCCGGGCGGTGGCCGCCCTCCATCTCCCAGTGCAGCAGCATACTCATCAAAGCGCGCAGCGCAAAAGTAGCCGCCAGCGGCACCACGGACTCCAGATTTTGCAGCAGGAAGGTCTTGGCGATCTCTGCCGACATCAGAAATTCCAGCGCGGTGGTCAGGCCGCTGCTCATTTCATGATGGAAGTCGTGGTGGTCGTTGAAAAAGGTCGCCCGCACATAGTGGTAGCTGGCTTTGGCCAGGCTGGTGATGATGATGAACAGGCCGACCACTTCGGCCAGACCTGCGATCATGGGCACCGCTGTTTCCAGAAAGCCCTCCAGAAAGTGGGTGATGGTTGCATTGAGTTGGTACAGTCCCTGCATGGTGTCCTCGTCTCCGGCCCTTACAGCAGGGTCTTGACGTAGGCAGCCAGCTCAGGATCCTTGCAGTCTGCAAAGAACTGCTCCTGGAAGTGCTCACCGGCAATGGCACCCTTCAGCAGATCCTGGTCAATGCCCTTCAGGATCTCGATGAGGGGCTTGAAGGCCACGGCGCGCACGCCGTCCAGGATCTTCTTGTTGCTCTGCTCGGCCTCCACGCGGTCAGCGGGGTAGCCCTTGCCGAAGCCAAAGCCGAACAGCTTCTCGAAGGTGTACTCCAGGTTCAGCTCACCGCCCCAGCCGAAGCCCTTGGCAAAGGGCATGGACACGGCGTTGCCGTCGTTGATCTGAGCAAAGGTGTAGGCATCCACGGGATCCTCCACATGGCCGCAGATCACGCCGGGGAAGCTGTTCAGGGCCAGCATGGCACCCTCGCCGGTGCCGCAGCCGGTGATGACGAAGTCGGCGGCGCCGCTGTTCAGCAGGATGGCAGCCAGAATGCCGCACTGCACATAGGTCAGGCGGGGAGAAGCGTCGGAGTACATGCCGTAGTTGACCACTTCATGGCCCATGGGCTCCACGACCTTCTTCAGGGCTGCTTCGATGATGCCGTTCTTGGGGGCCTGGCTGTTCTCGTTGATGATTGCGATCTTCATGATACGATCTCTCCTTTTCTGATTCAGAGTTCTTTTTGTTGTCCTCACGCAGGCGGACCTTCTGCGCGGCCCTGTCCCTCCGGGAAAGGCACCTTTCCCCTCCCCGGCACACAGCCGCTCTTGTATACTAGGGTAGCATGCTTTGTGGGCAGTGTCAAGGCATTTTGTCCTACAATTTTACTGCATTTCTCGCTTTCCGGCAAGTTTTTTCATGCAAATGTCCTGATTTTGGCAGACGTCCTACCTGCCCCGGGCAGGCGTTCAGCAGCCTGCACAAAAGCCCCGCAGGCGTTTTGTGCGCTTTGCCTGTCAGCCCAGCTTCTTTTTCTGCTGACGGGCTACGATGGGCATCAGCAGAGGCGTGGGCAGCAGCTTCTGCGCCGAGGTGCACAGCCGCATAAAGGCCGACGGTACGATGATGGTCTTATGGTGCAGCATACCGTGGATGGCCTCGTCCACGCAGAACTCCGGCGTGATGCCCTTGAGCGCGAACACCACCCCGGCCCGGTCGTTGAACTCGGTGTTCACCGGCCCCGGACAGAGGGCACAGACGTACACCGGGCTGCGCTTTTCCCGCAGCTCCTGGGCCGCGCCCCGGGTCAGGCTGACCACATAGGCCTTGCTGGCATAGTAGCCCGCCATGTAGGGCCCGCCAGGCAGCAGCCCCGCGGAGGATGCCACATTCAGGATGGTGCCGCCGCCCTGCGCCTGCATCCGGCGCAGCATAAACTGGAACAGCCGCCGCATGGCGGCCACGTTCACCTGCACCATCTCTTCCTCTTTGGCGGGGTCGGTCTCCAGCAGGCTCCCGCAGACGCCAAAGCCCGCGTTGTTGATGAAGATGTCGATGCGCTCCCCTGCCAGCTCCGCGCACAGGCGGTCGCAGTCCGCCCGGTCGGCAAGGTCGGCGGGCAGGATGCGGCACACGGTGCCGTGGGCGTCATTCAGTTCCTCTGCCAATGCCGTCAGCCGGTCAGCCCGGCGGGCGGTGAGGATGAGACGGCAGCCCATGGCCGCGTAACGGCGGGCAAACTCCCGGCCAATGCCGGAGCTTGCGCCGGTGATCCAAACGATTTTTTCCATAGGGTCCTCCTTTGCTGCAGATGCAAAAAGAGCCTCTCCCCAGGGGAAAGGCTCTGGAACTCTGCTTACTTCAGTAGATTGTCGTTGTCAAAGTAGTCGATGCGCATGGAACGGCGCACGTCGGCCAGGGTGGCGGCGGCGGTCTTTTCGGCGTAGGCGCTGCCCTCCTTCAGGATCTCCACCACTTCCGGCAGGCGCTGCTCCCACTCCTTGCGGCGGGTACGGATGGGCTCCAGCTCTGCCTGCATGACGCTGTTCAGGAACTTCTTCACCTTCACATCGCCCAGGCCGCCGCGCTGGTAGTGGGCCTTGACCTCATCCAGATTCTGGTACTCCGGCCAGAACTCAGCAAAGTGCTCCGGGCGGCAGAAGGCGTCCAGATAGATGAACACCGGGTTGCCCTCCACCTGGCCGGGGTCCTGGACCCGCAGGTGGTTGGGGTCGGTGTACATGGACATGACCTTCTTCTTGATGTCCTCCGGCTCCTCCGACAGATAGATGCAGTTGCCCAGGCTCTTGCTCATCTTGGCCTTGCCGTCAATGCCGGGCAGGCGCAGGCAGGCAGCATTCTGGGGCAGAACGATCTCCGGCTCCACCAGCGTGTTGCCGTACACGGAGTTGAACTTGTGCACGATCTCGCAGCACTGCTCGATCATGGGCTTCTGGTCCTCACCGGCGGGCACCGTGGTGGCCTTGAAGGCGGTGATATCGGCCGCCTGGCTGATGGGGTAGCAGAAGAAGCCCACCGGGATGCTGGTCTCGAAGTTGCGCATCTGGATCTCGCTCTTCACGGTGGGGTTGCGCTGCAGGCGGCTCACGGTGACCAGATTCATATAATAGAAGCTCAGTTCCGTCAGCTCCGGCACCATGGACTGGATAAAGATGTGGGTCTTGGCCGGGTCGATGCCGCAGGCCAGGTAGTCCAGTGCCACCTGCAGGATGTTCTGGCGCACCTTTTCCGGGTTGTCGGCGTTGTCGGTCAGGGCCTGTGCGTCGGCGATCATCACATAGATCTCATCGTACTCGCCGGAGTTCTGCAGGCGCACGCGCTCCTTCAGGGAGCCGACGTAGTGGCCCACATGCAGACGTCCGGTCGGGCGGTCGCCCGTCAGAATCACTTTTTTCATGGTTTTCTCCTTTTATTCTGTCGGCGGAGCCCGCCCTCTCAGGCGCTGACGCGCCAGCTCTCCCAAAGGGAGAGCCCTTGGCAAGAAGGCAAACGTCTCCTCTTCGCG
>OOCL01001866.1_pt1 | contig 11006 bp, 11 predicted proteins | sample 1671211 | NCBI WGS metagenome assembly OOCL01 (sample SAMN06348133, study PRJEB24527) | human gut metagenome | biome: human gut; feature: ankylosing spondylitis patient; material: feces | host: Homo sapiens | place: China | collected 2015-10 | reverse complement strand
CGATGTTAAAGGCGTGAGAGGCCTCTGTCTTAACCGCTTGACCAACGGGCCATACGACCATTTTCGCATCAGGTGTTCGCACCCGACTTGGCTATTTTAGCATACCGGGTGCCCTTTGTCAACAGCAAATTTTGATTTTGTTCGAAAAAAGTAAATTTTTCCACCGCAGCCCCGGACCGGCAGCAAACACCGCGCCCGCTGCCGTTCTATGCTGCCTTTTATAAAGGAACGATAAAATGGTGAAACCTGAATTCGGATAGTTGACAATGTGGTAAAATGTGGTACTCTTAGGGTGCAAAAAAGCTTTTGAGGAGGGCTTATAGCATGGCTATGAAAATGGATCGTCGTGCGTTTTTAAAGACTTCTGCCGCAATGGCAGTGGCAGTATCCATGACCGGGCTGCTGGGCGGCTGCAGTGATGGTGATACACTGGCCCCTAACGAGGTTCGGGTGGGACAATATCTGATCAGTATCGATGATCTGGATATCGGTTATGGCGGAGAGGAGTCGACCGGTCTGAAAAGCTCCTTGAAGGCCAAGGTTACTCTGAAGTTTGAGGGCAGTGAAAAAGAGTTTCAGGCTACGGGCTATGCGGGAATGTTCAAGGCCAGTGTGAACGGTGAAGCGCTGGAGACTGTGGCACCTGTAAAGGGCACACTGATCGCTTCTAACTTTCTGTGGGGCACCCTGTTTGGAAGGACCACAGTAGATCTGGAAATGACTTTCAAAACGGATGAGGCGCTGGCAGCATACAGAAGCGGCACACCGGCTGAATTGACCATCAAGATCTCCGGAAATACTGCAACGATGTATCTGTTGAGGCAGAACGGCAAGTATATTGCACTGCGAGAGCTCGCCTGACCGATTATTATGAAATAGAAGCACAGGAGGTGCATTGCTATGATCGACCGCAGGACATTTCTTAAACTCAGCGCCGGGGCACTGGTGCTGACCGCCGCAGGGGCTTTGACCGGCTGCGGGGATACCGTGATCGACAAGACCAGCGGCGTGGCGAAGATCGGTGATGTCACCTTTATCTGTGCAACGCCGTTTCTGGGCGGCGGCGATAATTTTGCATTGACCTATTGCACAGAGTTTACCATCCAGAACAACAGCAGTGAAACGGTGAAGATCGCACCGGAGGATATTACCTGCATCTTCCGCGAGGCAGATACAGAGGAAACATTGTATTTCAAGCGGAATGAACTGGTCGCAGCGCCGGGTCAGACGGCTGTCTACAATGGTTCGCAGAGGTTCTATCTGGAAACTAAGGAGCGCATTCCGGAAAAAAACAGTCCCGGCACCTACGAACTGCGTGTGTGCTACAATGGCAAAACCGCTGTATTCCTCTATGGGAATAACGGCAAAAACGTAACGGGCAGCGTAGAGTAAAACCGAATACACCCCGCCGCCGGGCACTCTTGGAAACAGGAGAGCCCGGCGGCTTTTTGTTTTGTGCCGCATTACCTGTTCTTTACATTGGAGCTGACATTGTGCACAAAGTTTTACGCACTTTTTGCACGTCCATGGTCGCAGCAAGGGCGGCAAAGCGGTAGAATAAGGCCGTTCCCAAGGAAAACACAAAAAGACAGTGCCGGGCGGGCGCCCGGGTTTAAATGGAGGAAATTCTATCATGAAAAAGATCTCTCGTCGTTCGTTTCTGACCGTTTGCGGTGCAGCTGCTGCGGCTGCTGCCCTGACCGCCTGCGGCGGCTCTGCTTCTTCCGCATCCGGCACCGTTGCTTCTGCTTCCGCCGCCGCTTCTTCCGCTGCCGGGCAGGCAGCCGGCACCCTGAGCGGCAACGTTGCGACCGGCGGTTCTACTTCCATGAAGAACGTCATCGCTGCGCTGACCGAGGGCTTTGCCGATGTCGAGCCGGGCGTTACCGTCAGCTACGACCCCACCGGCTCCGGCGCAGGCATCACCGGCGCTACCGACAAGACGCTGGACATCGGCCTGTCCTCCCGCGCCCTGAAGGATGATGAGAAGTCTGCTGTGGACGGCACCATCGTGGCGCTGGACGGCATCGCCATCATCGTGAACAAGGACAGCAAGGTCGCTGACCTGACCGTGGAGCAGCTCAAGAAGATGTTCACCGGCGAGATCACCAACTGGAAGGATGTCGGCTGCGACGACGGCGAGATCGTTCTGGTGGGTCGTGAGGCCGGTTCCGGTACCCGCGATGGCTTTGAGAGCATCGTGGACGTGAAGGACAGCTGCAAGTATGCACAGGAGCTGACCGCTACCGGCGCTGTCATCAGCGCTGTGGAGGCAAACCCGCTGGCCATCGGCTACGCTTCTCTGTCCGCCGTGGGTGATACTGTCGCTATGGTCACCGTGGAGGGTGTGGAGTGCAGCGAGGACACCGTCAAGGACGGCAGCTACAAGATCCAGCGTCCCTTCGTGTTCGTCACCAACAAGAGCGCTGCCATGTCTGAGCAGGCACAGGCCTTTGTGGACTTTGCCACCAGCAAGGACGCTGCCGACCTCATCCGCACCGCAGGCGCTGTGCCCGTGAACGAGTAAAAGGCGCTCAGGGTCAGCCCGGCTGGGAGTTCCCCCGCGAAATTCGGGGCTTCCAGCTCCCGCCCTATTGCCTGCGGCAACAGGGTCCCACCCTCGGATCATTCGCTGGTGAAACTCCCGGCCGAACTGACCCGGCAACAGGATGGGGACAATGATAAAATCAGCCCGCCGCGTCGGCCTGCCGTTTCTGCGAGCCGACGCGGCTTTTATAAAGGATTTCAGCTATGAACAAAAAATCCTATCTGCGCCGGGTACGGCTGCCCCGCACCCCTGCCGACTGGCTGGAAGCGGTGATGAATTTCATCTTCTTCCTGTGCGGAATGCTGGCGGTGTGCTGTGTGGTGCTCATCTCGGTGTACATGGTGGTCTCCGGCGTGCCGGCTATCCATAAGATCGGCATTTTCAAGTTCCTGTTCGGCACAAAATGGGCGTCCACTGCGGCAGAGCCGCTGTTCGGCATTCTGCCCTTCATCCTGTCCAGCGTCTACGGCACGCTGGGCGCCACCATCCTCGGCGTGCCCATCGGCCTGCTGACGGCAGTGTTCCTCTCCAAGGCCGCAAATCCCAAACTGCGCACCGTGGTGGTCACCGCCATCGAACTGCTGTCCGGCATCCCCAGCGTGGTGTTCGGCCTTTTGGGTATGCAGGTGCTGGTGCCCGCCGTGGCAAAAGCTTTCGGCAAGGCCTCCGGTGCCTGTCTGCTCAGCGCCATTGTGGTGCTTTCCATCATGATCCTGCCCAGCATCGTGTCCGTGTCGGTAACGGCGCTCAACGCTGTGCCGCCGGAGTATGAGCAGGGCAGTCTGGCGCTGGGCGCTACCGACACCGAAACATGGTTCAAGATCAGCATCCCGGCGGCCAAAAGCGGCATTGCCGCAGGCGTTGTGCTGGGCATCGGCCGCGCTATCGGCGAGGCTATGGCTGTGATGATGGTGGCGGGCAATAGCCCCAATATGCCGGACAGCCTGTTCCGCAGCGTTACTTTGCTGACCACCGCCATCGCCAAGGAAATGAGTTACGCCGGCGGCCTGCAGCGGCAGGCACTGTTCAGCATCGCGCTGGTGCTGTTCGTGTTCATCATGCTTATCAACGTGGTGCTGAACGTGGTACTGAAGGGAGGAAACCGCGATGAATAACGGATTTTCGCCCTCTCGCCGGGCATGGAACCGGGTGATGACTGTGCTGGTCTGGGCAAGCGCAGTGCTTGTGATGGTGCTGGTGGCCGGGATCATCGGCATGGTGCTGGTGCGGGGCATCCCCCACATCAGCTGGAAATTCCTTTCCACCACCGCCAGTGTGCTGAAAAAGACCGACGGCATCCTGCCCGCCATCCTCAACACCTTGTATGTCATTGTGCTGACATTACTCATCGTATTGCCGCTGGGTGTGGGTGCGGCGGTCTACCTGACCGAATACGCCTCCAACCGGCGGCTCATCGAGGTCATCGAGTTCACCAACGAAACACTGGCCGGTATTCCCAGCATCCTCTACGGTCTGGTAGGTATGCTGGTGTTCAGTCAGGCACTGGGCTTCCAGACCTGTCTTTTGTCCGGCAGTCTGACGCTGGTAGTGATGAACCTGCCCACCATCATCCGCACCACGCAGGAATCCCTGAAAACGGTGCCGCAGGGCTACCGTGAGGGTGCCATGGGTCTGGGTGCGGGCAAGTGGCACATCATCCGCACCATCGTGCTGCCCTGCAGCATCGACGGCATCGTCACCGGCTGCATTCTGGCGGTGGGACGCATCGTGGGCGAAAGCGCCGCGCTGCTGTTCACCGCCGGTGCAGCAGAGGTGATCGCCAAGAGCGTGTTCAAAGCCTACACCTCCAACGGCGCTACCCTGTCGGTGCTGCTGTATCTGCGCGCCTTTGAGGACGGCGACTTCACCTCCGCATGGGGCATCGGCGCAGTGCTGCTGGTGCTGGTGCTGCTGATCAATCTGGCAGCACGTTTGGCGAAAACAAAACTGAAACAGAAGCAGTAAAAATAAAGAGGTACTCTATGGAAAACACGAATGTGCCGGTGATATCGGCAAAGGATCTGAACCTCTGGTACGGCGACTTCAAAGCCCTGAAGAGCATTTCGCTGGACGTGGGCGAGCGGGAGATCACCGCACTGATCGGCCCCTCCGGCTGCGGCAAGTCCACCTTTTTAAAGACCCTCAACCGCATGAACGACCTTGTGCCGGGCGTGCGCATCGAGGGAGATGTACGGCTGAAGGGCGAGGACATCTTTGCCCGCGAGATGGAGCTGACCGACCTGCGCCGCCGCGTGGGCATGGTGTTCCAGAAGGCAAACCCCTTCCCCATGAGCATTTACGACAACATCACCTACGGCCCCAAGCTGCACGGCGTGCGCAATAAGGCCGAGCTGGACGAGCTGGTGGAAACCTCTCTGCGGGGCGCAGCCCTGTGGGACGAGGTGAAGGATCGCCTGAAAAAGAGCGCCCTTGGCCTTTCCGGCGGGCAGCAGCAGCGTCTTTGCATCGCCCGCGCTCTGGCGGTCAAGCCCGAGGTGCTGCTGATGGACGAGCCCACCAGCGCACTGGACCCCGGCTCTACCATGAAGGTGGAGGAGCTGATGAGCGAGCTGAAAAAGAACTACACCGTGGTTATCGTTACCCACAATATGCAGCAGGCTGCCCGTATCAGCGACCGCACCGCCTTCTTCCTGCTGGGGGAGCTGGTGGAAGTTGGCCCCACGAACCAGATCTTCAGCACGCCCCGGGACAAGCGCACCGAGGACTACATCTCCGGCCGGTTCGGTTAATGCAGGGAGGAACAAAGCAATGAGCATTCGCAAACAATACGACAGCGATCTGGAGGCCCTCAGGGTCGCTTTGGTGGAGATGGGGCAGAACGCCGCCGAGGCCGTGGAGAATGCGCTGGAAGCGCTGTGCACCGCCGACACCGTAGCCGCCCAGAAGATCGTGCAGGGGGATGACCGCATCAACAACATGGAGCGGGACATCGAGCACCGCTGCATGACCTTGCTGCTGCGCCAGCAGCCGGTGGCGGGCGACCTGCGCCACATTTCCACCGCCATGAAGGTGGTCACCGATATCGAGCGCATGGGCGACCACGCTTCGGATATCGCCGAGATCATCCCACATCTCGTCACCGTGCGTAAGGAGAGAGACCCCGCTGTCAGTCAGGCCATTGCCATGGGACGCAAGGCCTACCAGATGATCCTTGACGCCATGGACGCCCTGACCGCCGAGGACGAGATCGCCGCCCGCCGCGTCATCGCCGCAGACGACGCCGTGGACTACGACTTCAACGCCATTAAGCACACACTGGCACAGGAGATCGCCGCCGACCCCGCCAAGGTGGACGCCGCGCTGGATCTGCTCATGGTCATCAAGTATCTGGAGCGCATCGGCGACCACGCCGTGAACGTAGCCGAATGGGTGCAGTTCGTGTGCACCGGGCGCTACAAGGATGAAAGTATGTTCTGATACTCACCCAGCCCTTTTGGGCGCGTGTTTTCCTTATTTTCTTCTGGAAAAGGCTGTCTGCCGTTTGGCAGGCAGCCTTTTTCTGTGAAGAATATCCGCCCTCTCAGGCGCTCCCGCGCCAGCTCCCCCGAAGGGGGAGCCAAGCCATTACGTTCGTTGCTAAAGTGTTAGGAGAAACGAGGAAACTTCCGGCGGTGCTCTTGGCTCTCCCTTTGGGAGAGCTGTCACCGCAGGTGACTGAGAGGGCGCACGCCGTTAGCCCTGTCGTTAAAGCTTCAGACGCAATAAGAAACTCTCCCGCCACCTCAAAAAGCTTCCCCCTCGGGAGAGCTGGCGCGGGAGCGCCTGAGAGGGTCCTTCTCAAAGTCATCAGATGACTTTTTCTCTTCTTTTTTCTCAAAAGCCGCTTTGACGGCTGATTTTGGGCAAAATTCGCCCGGATTTGGGCAGTGTGCATGATGTATCCCAGAGTTTTTGCACAAAAAGTAGGACATACCCGTGACAACTTGCAAAGAGACGTCTGCGGATTTACAATAAAGCCACAAAAAGGTCCAGCAGAAAAAGGACGAAAGCAAGCAGTATTTGGAGGTATGAATATGGAGTTGCGTTCACAGGAAGTCCGCACGTTAGCACCCGAGAACGACCCGCTGAAGATGGGTATGGGCTGGAAGGTCGAGGATCTTTCCAAGCCCCAGATCATGGTGGAGAGCACCTTCGGCGACAGCCACCCCGGCAGCACCCATCTGGATCAGTTCGTCAAGGAGGCCGTGCAGGCGGTCAACGATAACGGCGGCAAGGCGGCCCGCTATTTTGCCACCGATATGTGCGACGGCATCGCACAGGGTCATGACGGCATCAACTACTCGCTGCCCCACCGTGACGCCATCGTCAATCTGGTGGAGGCACAGGCCAACGCCAGCGTCTATGACGGCGGCGTGTTCATCGCCAGCTGCGACAAATCTGTGCCCGCCATGCTGATGAGCATCGGCCGTTTGAAGGACATGAGCGCCATCGTGGTCACCGGCGGCGTCATGGAAGCCCACACCCTGCCCAAGGAATATGTGGTCAACGACCCCGCCTGCGCCATCAACGAACTGCTGACGCTGGAGCAGATCGGCAAGTTTGATGCATGGGAAAAGACCGGCGTCATCCCCAACAGCCAGCTGGACTACTACAAGCACAACGCCTGCCCCAGCTGCGGTGCCTGCTCCTTTATGGGTACCGCCTCCACCATGCAGATCATGGCCGAGGCACTGGGCCTGATGCTGCCGGGCACCGCCCTGATGCCCGCCACCGCCCCGGAGCTGAAGCAGGCCGCCTACGATGCCGGCAAGCAGCTGATGGAGCTGGTCAAGAAGGGCATCACCGCCAAGGATATCGTGACCAAAAAGAGCTTTGAGAACGCTATCATGGTGCACGCCGCCATTTCCGGCTCCACCAACGCCACCATGCACCTGCCCGCCATCGCCCATGAGTTCGGCATTGAGATCGACGCCGACACCTTTGACCGGATGCACCGCGGCGCACACTACCTGCTGAACATCCGTCCCTCCGGCGATTGGCCCGCACAGTACTTCTACTACGCAGGCGGCGTGCCCCGGGTGATGGAGGAGATCAAGTCCATGCTGCATCTGGACGTGATGACCGTCACCGGCAAGACGCTGGGCGAAAATCTGGAGGAGCTGAAGAAGAACGGCTTCTACCAGCACTGCGACGCCATTCTGGCGGAAAAGACCGCCGGTTTTGCCCGCCCGATCAGCCGCGAGGACATCATCCACAGCTTTGACAACGCCAAGGGCACCGACGGCAGCATCGCCATCCTGAAGGGCAATCTTGCCCCGGAAGGCTGCGTCATCAAGCACACCGCCTGCCCCAAGAATATGTTTGAAGCCACCCTGCGCGCCAAGCCCTACGACAGCGAGGAGGCGTGCATCTCCGCTGTGCTGCACGGCGAGGTGAAGCCCGGCGACGCCATCTTCATCCGGTACGAGGGCCCCCGCGGCAGCGGTATGCCCGAGATGTTCTACACCGGCGAAGCCATCTGCGCCGACCCGAAGCTGGCTTCCAGCGTGGCTCTGATTACCGACGGACGCTTCTCCGGCGCAAGCCGCGGCCCGGTCATCGGCCATGTCAGCCCGGAAGCTGCCGTGGGCGGCCCCATCGCACTGGTGGAGCAGGATGACCTGATCCAGATTGATGTGCATAACCGCAAGCTGGCCATTGTGGGCGTGAAGGGCGAGCCCAAGACCCCCGAGGAGATGGACGCCATCCTCGCCGAGCGCCGCGCCAACTGGAAGCCCAAGGCTCCCAAGTACACCAAGGGTCTGCTGAAGCTCTACTCTCAGCACGCCGTCAGCCCCATGAAGGGTGCATACATGGAGTAAATCGCTCCGCATAAATAACAAAAAAGTAAACTGTCCGGCGGGTTTTGCCGGACGGCTTGGATAAGTGCAACCAAAAATCACGAAACGGAGGAAATTTCTATGACAGCAGTTGCAACGCCCGATGCGGCACGGCTGGTTTTTGCTGCCGTGGCAGGCCTGATCCTATTGCTCATTCTCATTATCAAGTTCAAGGTACACGCCATGATCTCCATCCTGATCGGTGCGGTGGGCATCGGCCTGATGGCCGGTATGCCCCTGTCCGACATCATCGGCTCGGTGAACGAGGGCATCGGCAACACCTTAAAGGGCATCGCCCTTCTGGTGGGTCTGGGTTCCATGTTCGGTGCCATTCTGGAAGAATCCGGCGGCGCACAGACGCTGGCTGTGACCATGGTGCGGAAGTTCGGTGACGAAAAGGCCGCGTGGGCACTGGGCATCACGGGTCTGGTGGTGGCCATGCCGGTGTTCTTTGATGCAGGACTTATCATCCTCATCCCGCTGGCCTTCTCGCTGGCAAAGCGCACCAAGCGCTCTGTACTGTACTACGTCATCCCCCTGCTGGCCGGTCTGGCGGTCGGTCACGCCTTCATCCCGCCCACGCCGGGTCCTGTGCTGGTGGCTACTATGCTGGGCGTTGACCTCGGCTGGGTCATCCTCATCGGCATCTTCTGCGGCATCTTTGCCATGATCGCCGCCGGTCCCATCTGGGGCAGCATCTGCGGCAAAAAGTACATGATCGAAGTCCCCGAACACGTTGCGCAGCAGGCAGACATTGACGAGAGCAAGCTGCCCAAGTTCGGCACCATCGTGGGCATCATCATGATCCCGCTGCTGCTCATCATTGCAAACTCCGTGGCAAAGGTGGTGCCCGCACTGGCCGGCATCCAGCCTGTTCTGGCCTTCCTCGGCGAGCCCTTCATGGCGCTGCTGCTGGCTACCATCGCTGCTATGTACCTGCTGGGCACCCGCCACGGCTACACCAACGCCCAGCTGGAAAAGATCATGACCAAGTCTCTGGAGCCCACCGGCATGATCCTGCTGGTCACTGCCTGCGGCGGCGTGCTGCGCTATATGCTGCAGAACTCCGGTCTGGGCGATGTCATCGGCAACGCCGTGGCAAACGCCAGCCTGCCGCTGGTGCTGGTGGCCTTCATCGTGGCTGCTCTGGTGCGTATCTCGGTGGGTTCCTCTACCGTGGCTATGACCATGGCAGCAGGCATCATCTCTGCCATGCCCGGCCTCAGCGCGCTGAGCCCGCTGTACCTGGCCTGTGTCACCGCTGCCATTGCAGGCGGCTCCACCGTCTGCTCCCACTTCAACGACTCCGGCTTCTGGCTGGTGAAGAGCCTTGTGGGCATGGACGAAAAGACCACCCTCAAGACCTGGACCATCATGGAAACGCTGGTCGGCGGCGTGGGCTTCCTGGTAGCCCTCATCATCTCCTTCTTTGCCTGAGCGCCTGTCCGGGGCCTGCACCTTGGGATAAGCGTTGGGAGATCTCCTTATTCATTTACCTCGTTACCTCCTTCAAAAACAGCCGCTCCGGGTGCGCCCGGAGCGGCTGTTTTTTGCGCCTGCGTGACCCGGTCACGGAAAAGCGGCGGCGTATGGGGTATACTGATGCTGTCAGTAAAACACAACGCCCATTCAGGAGGGAAAAAATATGGCAGTCATCAACATTACCAAGGAAAACTTTGCACAGGAAGTGCTCCACAGCGAAAAGCCCGTACTGCTGGACTTCTGGGCCAGCTGGTGCGGCCCCTGCCGGATGCTGAGCCCCGTGGTGGACGAGGTAGCCGAGGAGCGCACCGATGTAAAGGTGGGCAAGGTGAACGTGGACGAGCAGCCGGATCTGGCGGCGCAGTTCGGGGTAATGAGCATCCCCACCCTGCTGGTGTTCGAGCAGGGCAAGCTGGTGCGTCAGGCCGTAGGCGCCCGCCCCAAGGCCGGTGTGCTGGAGCTGCTGGGCTAAATTATCGTTTTGAATGTGGTACAGCGGAACACCTGCGGGCGCTCCGCTGTCTCTTTTTTACGGAAATGGTTGGCATCAATTCAAAAAAATCATCCACGCTTCCACAAATGGAATCACAAAACCAAAGCAAAAGAAAAACAAAAGATCCAGCACAACTTTCATCCATCTGGCAGAGCGTGTGCCGAAGGACATGGCATGAATGATGAAAAGGTTGATCTCGCCCCGGCGGCGATAATAGCCTGTCTGTTCAAAGCTGTTCCAGATCTCCAGCGATAAAAATTCAATGCCCGCGCACAACGGGAAAATGACGAGAGAATGCATCCAGCCGTCTGCCCGAAAAGAACCATCGCCAAGACCATACCAGTGCACCGCAATGGTGCCGGGGCAAGCCAAAACACCCCACAAGGCAAGCGCAATGCTCAGCCCAAGCAGAGCGGTGCGCACGGAATGCCAATCTACGGTGTGCTGCCGGCGCAGCATGGTAAAGAAATCTTCCAATTGGACGGTCGGTGCGGCATCGGCTTCTTCTGGGGCGCGGCAGTGCATAAGGTCGGCAAGGGTCAGCCCCAGAGCATCTGCCAGCGGTTCCAGTGTGTTGATATCCGGCAGACCGATGCCCGTTTCCCTTAATTAAAGATATTGTTGGGTAAAAAAGAAAGGTCAG
>OOCL01001863.1_pt1 | contig 11030 bp, 8 predicted proteins | sample 1671211 | NCBI WGS metagenome assembly OOCL01 (sample SAMN06348133, study PRJEB24527) | human gut metagenome | biome: human gut; feature: ankylosing spondylitis patient; material: feces | host: Homo sapiens | place: China | collected 2015-10 | reverse complement strand
AACAACCTGAAGGGCATCTTCTTCCGGGACGATGATTTGGAGCAAATGACCTTTTCGGGGACGGGGCGGCGGGGGGAAACAGGTATCACGATCCTCCGCATCTCAGCTTTTCAAGAAGTCGGCGACTACGACTTGGCACCAGCCTTTCCGCCAGCGATTTTGCTATACATAAAGATAGTGTCATTGATTTTTATATGTTACCTTGCTACAATAATATTATTTTAGCGGGACCCTGGGATATGGGGCCGTGGGAACAGCAAGAAAGGAGTTTACGATCTTGACGAGTCAACGATTAATCCAAGAGGCAAAGAATTTCCTGCGCAGCGGTACTCCTATCCCGGACGAGGCGGTACGGCCGGAGATCCTACGGTCGTGGAAACGTTGCTGGGGGTCCCATGTGCCCATGGAGCACGGGAATAAGGAGATCCTGCCACTGGATGCCGTGGAGGAGCGGATCGCCCGGCGGAACAGTCTGTGTCAGGTGGCTTTCCCCTATCTGGATGGGCTGTACGATTTCATACGGGGCTCGGAGTTTCTGCTGCTATTCAGTGACGAGGAGGGCTATATTCTCTACGCCCGGGGGGACGAGGACATCTCCCGGACCGCCCGGGAGAACGGGCTGGTCAAGGGGGCCTGCCGCAGCGAATCCCGGCTGGGCACCAACGGGATCGGCACGGTCCTGGTGGACCGGATCCCCCTCCAAGTCTTTGGGGCGGAGCACTACTACGAGGTACATGCCAACTGGGCCTGCTCCGGCGCATCGGTCTTTCTGCCCGATGGAGACATCGGCGGCGTGGTCTGCCTGTCCGGCATGGCGGAGCATGTGAACGATCACACTCTGGGCATGGTGGTGGCCGCAGCAGATGCCATTTCTCGGCAGCTGAAGCTGAAAGATGCCTACGACCAGCTGTCCAAGAGCTACCGCAACTTGTCCGCTATCATCGAGACGGTGCCCACGGCCATGTGTCTGCTGGACGAGTCCCTCCATGTGGTAGCCTTTAATACACAGGCCACTCGGCAGCTGGCCCTCGCTCCGGCTGAGCTAAGCGGAGCTGACTTTCTGGAGGTGCTGGGATGTGGGGCGGTCACGGCGGAGGATATCAAGACCTCCCTATCCAACCGCACCATCTCCTTCGAGCGGGGAGAGGGCAAGCACACCATCTCCCTGTCGGTGGAGAGCACCGGCCACCAGGAGTATGTGGCGCAGATTGAGCAGTTGTCCAGCCTTCACAAGCGGGTCAACAACATTATGGGCAACGAAGCCCATTTCAGATTCCAGGACATCATCGGCATCTCTCCGGCCATGGGGGAGGCAGTGCGCATGGCCAAGATTGCCGCCCAGAACGACGCCTCGGTTTTCCTGTCCGGAGAGAGCGGCACGGGCAAGGAGCTCTTTGCCCAGGCCATACATAACGCCAGCTCCCGTCGCCGGGGGCCCTTCATCGCAGTCAACTGCGGTGCACTGCCTAAGAGCCTGATCGAGGCCGAGCTGTTCGGCTATGAGGGCGGGAGTTTCACTGGGGCCCGGCGGGACGGCTGTGCGGGCAAGTTCGAACTGGCCAACGGCGGGACGATCTTCCTGGACGAGATCGGGGATATGCCGGTGGATGTTCAGATCACCCTGCTGCGGGTGCTCCAAAACCGAGAAGTCCGCCGGATCGGGGCCTCCAAGGCGCTGAGAATCGACGTGCGGGTGATAACTGCCACCAACCGGGATCTGGAGCAGCTGGTGGACAGCAAAGTCTTCCGGGAGGATTTGTTTTACCGGATCAATGTCTTTCGGATCAATATCCCGTCTCTGCGGGAGAGGACGGGAGACGTGAGGCAGTTGGCGGGCTTCTTCCTGGCCAAGTACAGTGACATTCGTCCTGGAGGAAGGGTGGAGGGCTTCACGGCCGAGGCCCTGGCCATGATGGAGGCATACCCCTGGCCGGGGAACGTGCGCCAACTGGAGAACAGCGTGGAGCGGGCGGTCTACCTGGCCGAGGGGGAACTGGTCACCGCCGCCGAGCTCCCGCCGGAGGTCCGGGCCTTCCAGGGATCGGCGCCCTCGCCGGCTGTGCCCGCGGCGGAGGGAGAGTCCCCCTCTGGGGGCGAGGGGGAGGACGAGGCGGCGCGGATCCAGGACATGCTCCACCGCACCCACGGGAACGTCATGGAGGCGGCCCGCTTGCTGGGTATCAGCCGAAGAACTTTATATCGAAAGCTCCAACGGTATCACATCGACTACAGCTCGCATCGGATCTGATATACCGTATGACACAAATGAAACTGTGACACAACTGTGCGCCATGTGCGGCTGTGTCACAGTTTTTGTCACATATGTGGCACACTCCTGTGGCGCACTGGGGCAGAGAAGTCCCGGTTTGCCTTGGTTTTTCAAGGGTTTGCGGAGGGGAAGAGTTGGCATGGCATTTGCGTGTTTATCAAAACAAGACCGGGTGCGGTACGCAGATGACCGTCCCCGTTTGCTGGCGGAGCAGGACCCACGGGGACAAATCGAAAGAATGGGAGGCGATCACGATGAAGTATGCCGTTTTGAGCGGCAACGAGCGGTTCGAGATCCGGGAAGGAGAGCTGAAAAGCAATGGATGCGCGGTGCTCCAGGTGACCCATGTTGGCGTCTGTGGCACGGATACCTCTTACTGGCACGAGGGCGAGCGATACCGTGGGGTGGTCATCGGACACGAGTACTCAGGCGTCGTAGTGGCCCCAGGCACCAACCGGGCCCTCAAGCCGGGCGACCGGGTGGCCGGGTACACCCAAAACGTATTTCAGGAGCCCTGCGGCCACTGTGAGGCATGCCTGGCTGGCGACTGGGACCACTGCACCAACCGCAGGGTCTTCACCTGGAAGGGCGGCGAGCTGGGCCATCCCGGCGCTTACAGCCAGTACACCACCTGGTTCCCCCACAGTCTGGTCAAGCTTCCGGATAATGTGACCAACGAGGAGGGGGCCATGGCCGAGCCCTTTGCGGTGGGCCTTCACGCCATCCAGGTCAGTCAGGTGAAGCCCAACGACAGGGTGCTCATCCTGGGCGGCGGGATCATTGGCATGAGCTGCGCGGAGTGGGCCAGAACCTTCGGCGCCAGTGAGATCACCGTCTCAGAGCTCAACCCCCAGAAGCGGGAGATCATCCGGGGCTATCAGGTGGCTGACCATGTGGTGGCTGCCGACGCCCCCGACCTGGAGCAGCAGCTGCTGGATATCTCGGGGGGCGGCTATGACCTGCTGATTGACTGCGTGGGGGTGCCCAGCGCCTTCAACACCGGCTTGCGCGCCCTCAAGCCGGAGTTCTATATGCGGGCCACCGCCGTGGGCCTGCCCCATGCTCAGTTCCCTCTGGACTATGAGCGGCTGGTGCTCAAGCAGGTGCTCCTCCGTGGCAGCAAGGGCCACAACTTCGATGAATTCAAGACCGTTATCAGCGCCATGGCCTCTGGCCGGATCTCCGTGAAGAAATACATCTCTCGCCGCATCAAACTGGAGGAGGTCCAGGCGGGTTTTGAGGCCATGAAGGCCGCCCGCGGCCTGGACACCAAGGTAATCATCGAGACGCAGTGACCCCGAAACGATTAAAACAAGTCTGCAAATAAAGAGGGAGGAGAATCATGGACATTATCTCCATACTGGGCCTGGTCCTGGGGCTGGCAGTCCTGATCATGATGGGCTTTAAAGGCTGGGGCATGATCCCCACGTCCATCGTGGGCGCGCTGGTTGTCGTCATCACCAACCGCATGGACCTTTGGGAGGCGCTGAGCACCCACTACGGGACCTTTATGAAGAACTATGCGGGCGACTACTTCCTGATGTTTTTCCTGGGCACGCTGTTCGGCGCACTGATGGGGAGCAGCGGTGCGGCCAAATCCATCGCCTGTAAAATCGTGGATCTGATGGGCAGCAAGCGGGCCCTGCTGATTGTGGTTATCACCTCTGCCGTCCTCTCCTATGGCGGCGTCAGCTTTGCCGTGGTGGTGTTCACCCTGTACCCGATCGCCCTGGTTCTGTTCAAGGAGGGCAACGTCTCCAAGCGGCTGTTCCCTGCGGCGCTGTTCGCCGGCTGTGCCTCCTTCACCATGGTGGGCCTGCCGGGCAGCCCACAGATCCAGAATATCATGCCCACTGAGGTACTGGGAACCACGGCCTACGCTGCTCCCCTCAACGGTATCGTTGTTTCCTGCATCATCTTCGCTCTGAGCATGGTATGGCTGGAGTGGAACGACAAGCGGTTGAAGGCGGCCGGCATCGGCTTCGTCCCCGGACGAAAAGACGATCTGGAGGCCATCGATATCTCCGACCGCACCGGGATGCTGCCCTTCGGTCTGGCTGTCATTCCTATCTTATTCGTGGTGCTGTATATCTTTGTGATGCAGCAGGTGCTGAAGGACGCTGTCACCTGGAGCACCAACTACATCGTCATCCAGTCCCTGGCCCTGGGCTGCCTGCTGGCCTTTGCCCTGTTCCACAAGCGGATCCACGCCTTCCGCGATTCGGTCAATGATGCGGCCACCAACAGCCTGATCGCCCTGATGAACACCGCCGTGGTCACCGGCTTCGGCGGCGTAGTCCAGGGATCCCATGGCTTCGAGCTGGTCAAGGAATTCGCACTGAGCCTGGATATGAACCCACTGATCTCTGCCTGCGTGGCCACCGCCATCGTGGCTGCGGCCTGCGGCTCCTGCTCCGGCGGCCTGTCCGTGTTCCTGGCGGCCCTTGGTCCCCAGTATGTGCAGCTGTGTCAGGCGCAGGGAATCGATCCGCAGATCCTCCACCGCTCCATCACCTGGGCGGGCGCCGGCCTGGACTCCCTGCCCCACTCCGGCGGCTATGTGACGGCCAACATCTACACCGACCAGACCCCCAAGGAGACCTATCCCTATTTCTTCGTCACTAACATCGGCCTGACGACGCTGGGCTTCCGCTGTCTCCAGTTCATACTGGGACACGGCAAGCTGGAGAAATCCGATCACGCTCTGAAATCGAGAAAGGAACATTGCTATGCTGGAAATGATCTGGAAGCCGACTCTGTACGGCTTCGATACCTGCAAAGAGTTTGCCGAGGCGTTCCGCCTCAACAGCGACGACCTGATCCTCAGCAACGCCTATATCTATGAGCCCTACTTCGGCTGTATGGAGAACCTGAACTGCCATGTGATCTTCCAGGAGAAGTATGGCGCCGGGGAGCCCACCGACGTGATGGTGGATGCGATCCTGGCCGACGCGGCCAAGACCAGCTGTAAGCGGGTGATCGCCATCGGCGGCGGCACGGTGATCGACATCGCCAAGGTGCTGGCCGTCTCTGACGGCGAGGGGGTGGACGACCTTTATGACAAGGCCCCCGATCTGGAAAAGAGGCGGGAGCTGATCATCATCCCCACCACCTGCGGCACGGGCAGCGAGGTGACCAATATCTCCATCATGGCCCGCACCCGCATAGGAACCAAGCTTGGCCTGGTCAGCCCCGCCATGTACGCCGACTACGCGGTGCTGATCCCCCAGCTGCTGGAGGGCCTGCCGTTCAAGGTGTTCGCCGCCAGCTCCATCGACGCCCTGGTCCACGCGGTGGAGTCCGCCCTGTCTCCCAAGGCCACCCCCTACACCAAGCTCTTTGGCTATAAGGCCATTGAGATGATCATCCGGGGCTATCAGACTATCGCCAAGAAGGGGCCGGAGGGCCGCTTCTCCCTGCTCAACGACTTCCTGCTGGCCTCCAACTATGCGGGCCTGGCCTTTGGCACCGCCGGCTGCGCCGCCGTCCACGCCACCAGCTACCCCCTGGGCGGCAAGTATCATGTGGCCCACGGCGAGAGCAACTACGCCATGTTTACAGGGGTGCTCAAGAACTACATGGAGCTCCGCCGGGACGGGGAGATTGCGGTCCTCAACCAGTATCTGGCCGACCTGCTGGGCTGTATGCCCGACGTGGTCTATGACGAGCTGGAGAAGCTGCTGGACCAGATTCTGCCCAAGCGGCCCCTCCGCGAGTACGGCGTGATCAGGGAGGATCTGCCCGTCTTCGCCCACAGCGTGGTCACCGAGCAGGGCCGCCTGATGGCCAACAACTTCGTCCCTCTGGACGAGGCGCGGGTGCTGAAGATCTATCAGGAGCTGTTTTAAGACCGCTCCAGTCCCGGTTGCCTGTCCCCGCCTTAGAGGGCGGGGATCGCCGGGGGGAATCCCTCTGACCGGGGGAGCGGGACTGGGCGCAATGATAAAAGGAGGAGATTCTCATGGCGCTTATGAGCAAGGCAGCGATCGTGACCGGGGCAGCCCAGGGCATCGGCAAGGCCATCGCCGCGCGGCTGGTGAAGGATGGAATGCGGGTGGCCATTGTGGACATCAACCAGGAGGCCGCCGTCGCAGCCGCCGAGGAGCTGGCCGGGCAGTATGGCGCGGACACCATGGCCGTGCAGTGCGACGTCTCCCAGGAGGAGCAGGTCAACACCGCCGTACAAAAGGTGCTGGAACGGTTCGGTACGGTGGACGTGCTGGTCAACAACGCCGGCATCCTGTCCCTGAAAAAGCCCTTTGTGGAGTACACCAAGGCCGACTGGGACAAAATCTTCGGCATCAACTTCATGGGCGATGTATTCTTCTGCAAGGCGGTGATCCCCACCATGAAGGAGAAAAAGTCCGGGCGGATCATCAATATGGCCTCCCAGTCCGCCGAGACGGGCGGTCTGGCCGCCTCGCCGATTTACGCCGCCAGCAAAGCTGCGGTCTGGTGCATGACAAAGTCCCTGGCCGGGGAGATGGGGCCCTATCAGGTGACCGTCAATGCGGTGGCCCCCGGCTACATCATGACCGAGATGACCCGCAACGCCGGTTATCGGGACGACATGGTCCCCATGAAGCGCCTGGGTACCCCTGAAGACGTGGCCGACGTGGTGGGCTTCCTGGCAAGCGAGGACAGCCGCTATGTCACTGGCATGATCGTGGATATCAACGGCGGCACAGTGATGCGCTGACTTTGTCTGAACGAGTACGGGTCATCAACTGACATTGGGAGGTAAAATATATGAGCACGAAAAAGGAACCAAAGGAGCTGGCAAAGCAGTTCTATACCGTAATGTACCGGATGCGCCGCTTCGAGGAGGAGGTCTTTGAGTTCTATAAGCGGGGCCTGATGCCAGGCCTGGCGCACCTGTATCTGGGGGAGGAGGCGGTGGCCGCCGGGGCGTGTGTCGCTCTGCGTGAGGACGACTACATCGGCTCCACCCACCGCGGCCACGGCCACCTGGTGGCCAGAGGCGCCGATCTGGACCGGATGATGGCCGAGATCCTGGGAAAAAAGACCGGCTACTCCAAGGGCAAGGGCGGCTCCATGCACATCATGGCCATGGACAAGGGCATCCTGGGCGCCAACGGCATTGTGGGCGGCGAAATCCCCATCGCCACTGGCGCGGCCTACTCCGCCAAGCTCCGGGGCACCGAGCAGGTCACCCTGGCCTTTTTCGGCGACTCCGCGTCCAACGAGGGGACCTTCCATGAGTCCATCAACATGGCTGCCGCCTGGAACCTGCCCATCGTCTATATCATTGAGAACAATCTCTTCGGCATTTCGGTGGATATCCGCCGGGTGACCAAGGAGCACGACCTCTATAAGCGGGCCGAGGGCTATGGGATTCCGGGCAAGGCTGTGGACGGCAACGACGTCTATGCGGTGTACGAGGCCGTCTCCAGGGCGGTTGAGCGGGCCCGCAAGGGCGAGGGGCCCACCCTCATCGAGTGCAAGACCTACCGCTGGCAGGGCCACCACGTGGGCGACCCCGGCGAGTACCGCGCCCCTGAAGAGCTGGCCGCATGGAAGGCCCGCGAGCCCTTGGTGGTGCTGCAGGAGAAGGGACTGCTGAGCGACGGCGAGATTGAAGAGATCCGCGCCTCTGTGGAGAAGGAGATCGCCCAGGCCTGTAAGTTCGCCGAGGAGAGCGATTATCCCGACGTGTCCGAGGCCTACAAGGATGTGTTTGTAGATATCGCCGCATCTGTTTGATAATAAGGGAGGTTCAGATCATGAGAGAATTGATGGTGAGAGACGCCATCCGGGAGGCCCTGGACGAGGAGATGGCGCGGGATAATACCGTATTCCAGATGGGCGAGGACATCGGCGTCATCGGCGGCAACTTCAAGTGCACCGTGGGTTTGCGGGACAAGTATGGTGATCTGCGTGTAAAGGATACCCCCATCTCTGAGCAGGGGTTCGTGGGCATGGGTGTTGGCGCGGCCCTGACCGGCCTGCGCCCGGTGGTTGAGCTGATGTTCGCCGACTTTATGATGGTCTGCGGCGACCAGCTCTTCAACCAGATGGCCAAGATCACTTACATGTCCGGCGGCCAGTGCAACGTGCCCATGGTGGTGCGCCTGCCCCTGGGCGGCGGACGCTCCTCCGCGGCTCAGCACTCCCAGTCCATCCATGCCTGGGCCGCCCACATCCCCGGCGTCAAGGTGGTGGTCCCCTCCACCGCCGGCGAGTGCAAGGGGCTGCTCAAGACCGCCATCCGGGACAACGACCCCGTTATGTTCTTTGAGCACAAGATGCTCTATACCACCAAGTTCAACGATGTCCCGGAGGTGGAGGAGGATGTGTGCATCCCCTTCGGCAGGGCCCGCATTGTCGCGGAGGGCGCCGATATCACCGTGGTCACCAACTCCATGATGACCATCAAGGCGGAGAAAGCGGTCCGGCAGCTACAGAAGGAGGGCATCAGCGCCGAGCTGATCGACCTGCGCACCATCGTGCCCCTGGACACCGAGACAATCATCAGGTCGGTGAAAAAGACGGGCAAGCTGCTGATCGTAGACGAGGGCCACCTCAGCTTCGGCATCACCGGCGAGATCGCCTCCCGGATCATGCCCGACGTGTTCTACGATCTGGACGCCCCCATCCAGCGGATGGGCACCGCCGACGTGCCCCTGCCCTTCAGCCCCGCGCTGGAGTTCCCGCTGATTCCCGACGAGAAGAAGATCGCGGCCAAGATCCGCGAGATGGTGTAAGGAGGCATCGCAATGGCTGAAGTCGTCATCATGCCTAAGCTGGGCTTCAACATGGACGAGGGCCAGCTGGTCAAGTGGCACAAGCAGGTGGGCGAGACGGTAAAGAAGGGCGAGGTGCTCTTTGAGATCAACACCGACAAGACCACCATGCCCGTGGAGGCCACCGAGGACGGCACCCTCCTGAAGATCATTCTGGAGGAGGGTGCCTTCGCCGAGGTGTTTACCCCCATCGCCGTGACCGGCGCACCGGGGGAGGATCCGGATGCCGCCCTGGCTTCCGCCGGACAGGGGCAGGCCGGTGGAAGCGCGCCCGCCGCCGCTCCTTCGGCCCCTGCAGCGCCGGTGGACATGAAGTCTCTGAAACTGACACCCAAGGCCCGAAAGCTGGTCCAGGACGAGGGCATCGACCCGGCCTCCCTGACCCAGATCAAGGGCACCGGCTTCCAGGGCGGGATCACCTATAAGGACCTCAAGGCATCCCCGCTGGCCCGCAGGGTGGCCCGGCAAATGGGCGTGGATCTGGCCGCTGTCCAGGGTACCGGCGCCGCCGGCAAGATCATGAAGGCCGACGTGGAGGCCGCGGCCGCCAAGGCCGCGCCTGCCTCCGCCGGGTCGGACACCCGACAGGTGGCCTCCGCCGTTCCCTACAAGGGTGTGCGCAGGATCATCGGCGAGAAGCTGGCCCAGTCCAAATTCACTGCGCCCCACCTGTACTTTACCGACGCGGTGGACACCACCGAGCTGGCCGCCTTCCGCAAGCGGCTCAACGAGACCAGCGAGGTAAAGATCGCCGTCTCCGACCTGCTGACCATGGCGGCCTGCAAGGCCCTGAAGAAATTCCCCGGCATCAATGTCACCCTGAAGGACGACCAGGTCGTCACCTACAAGTCCATCAACGTGGGCACTGCCGTGGCTGGTGACAACGGCTTGGTCGTCCCGGTGATTAAGAATGTGCAGAACAAGACTCTCACCGACGTGGCACGGGAGAGCAAGGATCTGGTGGCCAGAGCCAGGGAAGGCCGGCTGGCCCCGGAGGAGTACAGCGAGGGTACCTTCTCCATTTCCAATCTGGGGATGTTCGGCATCGGCAACTTCACCGCGATCATCAACGCGCCCGAATCGGCGATCCTGTCGGTCAGTTCCGTGCGCAAGACCCCCGTTGTGGTCACCGGCGAGAACGGAGAGGACGCCATCGCCATCCGGCCCATGATGAACATACAGCTGTCTGTGGATCACCGGGTCATTGACGGTCTGCTGGCCTCCCAGTTCGTGGAGTATATGAAGCAGCTGCTGGAGCATCCTATCCAGATTCTGATGTGAGTGGAGGAGTGTCATGGCAGAGATCATCATCATGCCCAAGCTGGGCTTCAATATGGACGAGGGCCAGTTGGTCAAGTGGCACAGGCGGGTGGGTGAAACGGTAAAGAAGGGCGAGGTGCTCTTTGAGATCAACACCGACAAGACCACCATGCCCGTAGAGGCTACAGCGGACGGCACCGTCCTCCAGCTCATGCTGGAGGAGGGGGCTTTCGCCGAGGTGTTCACCCCCATCGCCGTGATCGGCGCTCCGGGGGAGGACCCCAATGCCGTCCTCAACGGCCCCGCCACCCCCCAGGCCGCGCCCGCGGCCCCGGCGGAGCCGGCCGGATACGACTACGACGTGGTCGTGATCGGTGCCGGCCCCGGCGGCTATGAGACGGCGATCAAGGCGGCCCAGTGCGGGAAAAAAACCTGCATCATCGAGGGGGCCGGTTTCGGAGGCACCTGCCTGAACGTGGGCTGCATCCCAACCAAGGCGCTGATTCAGACCGCCGACGTGTACCACAAGGTGAAGGATGCCGCCCGCTTCGCGGTGACGGGCGTGGAGGCGGACAAGATCGCGGTGGATATGGCCGCCTTGCAGGCCAGAAAGAAAGCCGTGGTCAAAACCCTGGTCAACGGCGTCAAGGGTCTGCTCCGGGGCAATAAGGTAATGGTGGTGGAGGGAATGGCCTCGTTTGCCGATACCCATACCCTGTCTGTGGACGGCAGGAGCA
>OOCL01001861.1_pt1 | contig 11042 bp, 9 predicted proteins | sample 1671211 | NCBI WGS metagenome assembly OOCL01 (sample SAMN06348133, study PRJEB24527) | human gut metagenome | biome: human gut; feature: ankylosing spondylitis patient; material: feces | host: Homo sapiens | place: China | collected 2015-10 | reverse complement strand
AGAACAGCCAGCAGAACAGCAGGAACAGCTTGCGGCCGGTCTTGCCGATGTACTTCTCGATCAGCATGCCCATGCTCTTGCCGTCGTTCTTGACGGAAGCGTACAGAGCGCCGAAGTCGGTGACAGCGCCGAAGAAGATGCCGCCCAGCAGCACCCACAGCAGGACAGGCAGCCAGCCGAAAGCAGCAGCCTGGATAGCACCGGTGACAGGGCCTGCACCGGCGATGGAGCTGAACTGGTGTGCAAACACGGTCCAGCCGTTGGTGGGGACATAGTCACGGCCATCCTCATGGACGACTGCGGGGGTCTTGGCAGTGGGGTCGATGCCCCACTTGTTGGCCAGCCAGCGGCCGTACAGCGTATAAGCGCCGAACAGACACACGGCTGCGATCAAAACGATGACCAGCGTATTCATTTCTTTATACCTCTTTCCTTTCTTTCACACCGGCAACCGGCAATGTGCCAGACAGAGCGGCTGTGCCCAAAAGCAGGGCAGGCGAAACGGCCCGGAGGGGTGAAAAAAGCCTCCGTCCTCATGAAAGACAGAGACACAAAGATGTGTTCCATCTTCCTCGAAGACGAAGGCCAAACGGTGCATCTGCACCGGTCGTTCTCCGCGGTACCACTTCGTTTGCTGCTTTCGGGAGCAGCCGCTTGCGCGTACAGGCGTTCCTGCCGCCGATACGCCGCCCTGTAACGTGGGCTGAACGGCCATGCACTACTGCCGCAAGCGGGTTCGCACAGGCTGCTCGCAGGTGAGGGCTGATCGCACTGTGCTGCCGTCTTGCACCGGAATGGCGGCTCTCTGAGCGCAGGGAATGCGAAAAGTCATGTCCTGTTCATTGCATTTGCCGAATGATTGTGTATACTTTAGTCCTGATTTCATAACTTGTCAATATATTTTGGGCAAGTTAGGAGACTGTGCCATTTTTGCGGGGGAGAAACTAAGAAAATTTAGGCGATTTTTGTTCAGACGTGAGATGAATAAAACTGAACACCTCCACAGGTGAAATCTGCTAAACCCCCGGAAAGAAAGACCGAATACTTGACTTTTACACTTTCAAGTGCTAAAGTAACAGAGTAATAGAAAGACCCGTGCCGCACCCTGCGGCACTTTGCCCTAAAGGAGGCAGCTATGGCGGACAAGAACCCCAGAAGAAACCCCACCACCGACGCACTGTTCGACGCGATCCTGAGTCTTGAGACGCGGGAAGAGTGCTACAACTTCTTCGAAGACCTCTGCACGGTCAAGGAGATCTCCGATATGGCCCAGCGTCTGGAAGCGGCCAAGCTCCTGCTCGGCGGCAGCACCTACGACCAGATCGTAAAGGCCGTGGAGATCAGCACCGCCACCATCAGCCGCATCAACCGCTGCATCCAATACGGCTCCGGCGGCTACCGCGACACCATCGAGAAGGTACAGAAGAGCGCAAAGCCGGAGTGACATCCGGGCGGCGAGGCACATAGGATGGACTGCGCCCGATTCCTATTATAGAAAGGAAGGTCCTTCTTATGACTGATACCACCAACTGCACCCCCTGCGTTTCCTGCGGCTGCCCCGCGCTGCCGAGAGTTTCCCTCGACCAGGCTGTCATCGACCTGATGGAGAGCATCGCTCTGCAGGAGTCGGCCCTGAGCCACATCCTCTGCGCCGAGAGCCAGAAGATGAAAGCCGCCCTCAGCATGGAGGAGCTGGACCTGTGCAAGCTGCTGGAGGTCAACGACTCCGCCACCAACATGGTCCACGCCGTGGCGAACCTTGAGCTGGTTCTCAAAGAGAAGCTGGAATTCATCGCCAACAACCTCTACTACCCCTCGACGGGGAACTGCACCACCACCGAGAGCTGATGTCAAAATGCGACTGCCCGCCCGCAATGGGTGGGCGGTTTTTGCTTTCCGGGGCGGGGCTGCCTAAAAATATGTATAAAAGTCGGAAAAGTGTTTTGTTGGAATTGCTGAATATCGAAATCTGTGCTATACTATATAATGTTTATCCAAAGAGAAAGGGGAACCTGACCTTGCTGCACTACGATGCGATCCTGTTTGACGTGGACGGTACGCTCATCGATTCCGCCCCCGGCATTCTCAATACACTGGAAGAAGTTTTCAGCTCCATGGGCGTTGACGTCGCCCGGAGCGACCTTGGCCGCTACATCGGCCCGCCCCTCCGCAAGAGCTTCGGCGAGCATTTCTCCGACCCTGCAAAAATCGAGGAGGCCACGAAGCGCTACCGCGTGAGCTACGCCGCCAAGGGCTGCCACGAGGGCGACGTCTACCCCGGCGTGGTGGAGATGCTGGGCCGTCTCAAGGCTGCGGGCCTGACCCTCTGCACGGCCACCTGCAAGCCCACCGACGTTGTGAGGCCCATCCTCGAAGAGCAGGGCCTTGCGCCTTACTTCTCCTTCGTGGGCGGCGCGTCCATGGATGAGAGCCGCGACAACAAGACCGACGTCATCCGCCACGTCCTCGCCCAGCCCGTCATGCAGGGCAAGCGGGTGCTGATGGTGGGCGACCGCCGGGACGATATGCAGGGCGCTGTGAACTGCGGGCTGGACGCCGCCGCTGTGCTCTACGGCTACGGCGGCAGGGAAGAGGTCGCCCCCTTTGCGCCGGTCTTCATGGCCGCTGACTGCAAAGAGCTGACGGACTGGGCTCTCCGCCCGGTGGACGAGCCTTCCCATTCCTGAAACGAGAGGGACTGAATCTATGAGTCAAAAAAGACAACAACAAAACGAAACCATGACTCCCATGCAGCATCGGGCCGTTCTGGTCTGCATCCTCTGCGTGCTGGCGGTGCTGCTGACCTTCGGCATCACCACCACCCTCCTCAAAAAGGAGGAGCCTGCCCCCTCCGTCTCGGAGCCTGCAGAGGGACCCGCTGCCCCCGGCGAAGACCTGTCGGGCCACTACCAGATCGACAACGCCTCCACCGCTCTGCTGACGGAGACCGCCGACGCCGGCACGGACTATCTGAACGACACCCTTTTTCTGGGCGACTCCAACACCGTCCGCCTCTATAACAACGGCCTCATCTCCCTGCAGCAGTTCTGCGCCAAAGAGGGCATCGGCACCCAGGTCGCGCTCAACGAGGGCATCGTTACCTTTAAGAAAGATTCCAACCACTACACCATCCCTCAGGCGGTGGCCATGATGAAGCCTCGCCGTGTGGTCATGACCTTCGGCACCAACGACACCGGGATGGAAGTCTCGGACTTCATCGCCCACTACACGGCCCTCATCCAGGCCATCCAGCAGAGCTACCCCTACACCGACATCATCGTCAACACGGTGCCGCCGGTCCCGGCTGACCACTCCAACTACCCCCACATGGACCAGGCCAAGATCGACGACTTCAACATGGCCCTTCTGGATCTGTGCGAGCAGCTGGGCGTCCGCTTCCTCAACTCCGCCGAGGCCCTCAAGGGCAGCGACGGCTACGGCATCGCGGACTACTACACCAGCGGCGACATCCACCTCAAGAGCGCCGGCCTCAAGGCAGTGCTGAACTATCTCCGCACCCACGCCCTGCAGACCGAGGACCGCCGCCCCGACACCAACAACATCCCCACCCGCACCATGGAGTATGTCTCCAACCCCAGCTCCGCCGTGGCTGCTCCCAGCTCGGAGGCTGTCAGCTCCAGCGAGAGTCAGGCCGAGAGCGCCAGCAGCTCGGAGAGCTCTTCCAGCGAGAGCACCAGCGAGGGCAAAAAGTTCGAGGCCCGCTACCGTGTGGACAAGAACGGCGGCGGCACTCTGAGCGTCGGCAATGACACCGGCAACAGCTCTGTGACCTACACCGTCACCGACCCCGACAAATCCATCACCGTGACCGCTGTCCCGGCGGAGGGCCACGTCTTCGTCAAGTGGAGCGACGGCCTCACCAGCAAGACCCGCACCGACACCGACTTCAAGCAGAATCTGGACGTCACGGCAGTCTTCGGCACGGCCTCCGTCCACATCACCAGCGAGGGCAAGGGCGCTGTGGGCAGCTCCTACACCTTCAAGGCGACTTTGAGCGGCAAGTACGCCAAGACCGAGAACCTGCGCTGGTACGCCAACGGTCAGGAGGTCACGCAGGCCGCCGGTAAGTCCAGCATCACCGTGGTGGTAGACAGCTCCATGGTCAACGCTTCTTATAAGATCCACGCCGTCGTCACCTACAACGACTGCAAGGTGAGCAGCAACACCCTGACCATCACCATCGGCAGCGGTGTGACCAGCGAGTCCGGCTCCACCAGCAGCTCGTCCTCGTCCCATGCCGGTTCTTCCGGCAGTACATCCTCTTCCTCTGCAAGTTCGGGCAGCTCTTCCCACAGCACCAGCAGTTCGTCGTCGGCATCGTCCAGCACGTCGTCCGGCAGCTCCAAGGCAGAGTCGGAGTCCGAAAGCAAGGCCGAGTCTAACGCAGAATCCAAGACTGAGAGCAAAGCGGAGCCCAAGGCCGAAACCAAGCCGGAAGCCTCCGCTGGCAAGGAAGCCGAAAGCAAGGCAGAATGACGCCCCGCACCTTCCTCTGCAAAGCCGCATAGGCTGAGCCGAGAGGAGGCGAGCGGATGTTCCGTGAAGAAATGCAAGTCCTCGGCCTGCCCGGCGCAGAAGATGTGACCGACGGCAGCGTGGACTACTACGACATGGATTGGGAAAACTTCGAGAACGGCGTGACGGAGGAGCAGATGGCAAAGTGCATCGCAAAAGCGTGCGCCTGCACGCCGCACTGCAAGTGCAGCGGGAACCTGCCGGACCAGTCCGACGACGAAGCCTATGAAATGACGTTGGAATGATAAAAAATACGAGAAGCCAGCTCTGCCGGGCGGGGCTGGCTTCTCGCTGTTCTTAAACCGCAGACCGCAGCCGCGCCCGCTCAAGGCGGCAGGCGGCTCGAAACATGATAGAGAAGGGAAAGAAACATGGCAAAATATTATTGCATCCTTTTCGATGCAGACAATACGCTCCTGGACTTTGATGCCGCCGAGAACAAGGCGCTGGCTGAGACGCTGGTGGAATACGGCATCGAGCCGGACGCCGAGACGGTGCAGACTTATCGCACCATCAACGAAGAACTCTGGCGTCAGCTGGAAAAGGGCCAGATCCGCCGCGACAAGCTGATGGGGGAGCGCTTCACCCGCTTCCTCAAGGCCATCAACGCAGCCGGTGACGGCGTGGAGATGAACCGCTGCTACCTCGACCACCTGTCCTCCCACCCCGACCTGATGACCCCCAATGTGCCGGACGTCCTCGGGGAGCTTTCCGAGGTGGCGACGCTGGCCATCGTGACCAACGGCTTCGAGAAGGTGCAGAGCCGCCGGGTGGCAGAATCCGGCATCGGGGCCTACCTCGAGGACGTCTTCGTCTCCGAGAAGCTGGACAGCGAGAAGCCCAGCCGCCGCATCTTCGACTCCGCCCTCCGCGCTCTGGGCGTGGAGAACCGGGAGCACGTCCTGGTGGTGGGCGACAGCCTCACCAGCGACATTCAGGGCGGCGTGAACGCGGGCCTCGACACCTGCTGGTTCAACCCCGGCCACGCCGAGAACCCGGGCAAGGTGAGCCCCACCTACGAGATCGCCTCGCTGGAAGAGCTCTACCCGCTGGTGATGGAGCCGGAAGAGCTGGCGAACCTCGGCCTCAAGCACCGCCGTCATCAGCTGTAACGGCGGGAATGTCTCAATCCACCCTACTGGAAAAGAACACGGAAGAACGATATGCTGATTCATTTGGAAAAACTCGGAAAGAGCTTTGGCGAGAAAGTCGTCCTGCACGACGTGAGCGCCAGTGTGGAAAAAGAAGACCGCATCGGCATCGTGGGCCAGAACGGCGCAGGCAAGACGACCCTGCTCAAGATCCTGACCGGCGTCTACACCGACTATGACGGCGAGTTCAGCGTGACCCACGGCGTGACGCTGGGCTATCTGGAGCAGAACGCAAAGCTCGATGTCACGCTGGATATTTACGGGGAGATGCGCTCTTCCTTCGCCCCTGTGCTGGACGCCATGGCCCAGATGCAGATCCTGGAAAAGAAGATGGCGGCCTCTCCCGACGATGCCGCCCTTCTCGAAAAGCACGACGAACTGCAGAACATCATCGACGCCGCCGACGGCTACAACATGGACGTCAACATCAAGAAGGTGCTGTCCGGCATGGGCTTTGCACAGGATACCTGGAGCAAGAACGTGGGCGTCCTCTCCGGCGGTGAGCTGACCCGTCTCCGTCTGGCCAAGCTCCTCCTCGAGAAGCCGGACGTCCTCATTCTGGACGAGCCCACGAACCATCTGGACTTCGCCACCATGGAGTGGCTGGAAAACTACCTCAAGGGCTACTCCGGTGCCGTTCTGGTGGTCAGCCACGACCGCTATTTCCTCGACAACGTCTGTACCAGGATCTGGGAAGTCTCGTTCCAGACCATGACCACCTATAAGGGCAACTTCTCGGCCTATCTGCCCCAGAAGGAAGCCGCCGACGCCCTGCGCCAGAAGCAGCACGACGCCGACGTGGCGCTGGCCGAAAAATTACAGGACTACATCGACCGCAACCTCGTCCGCGCCTCCACCACCAAGATGGCCCAGAGCCGCCGCAGGCAGCTGGAAAAGCTGGAGATCACCGAGGCCCCCCAGGACGAGACCAACCAGCTCAAGTTCCGCTTCGAATACGACGTGGAGCCGTGGAATGAGCTGGTGCTGCTCAAGAACCTGACCATTAAAATCGGCGACCGCACCCTGCTGGAGCCCTTCACCTATACGGTCTGCCGCGGCCAGCGGCTCATCATCGCCGGCCCCAACGGCGCAGGCAAATCCACCCTGATGCAGGTGCTGGACGGCAAGCGCCGCCCCTCCGGCGGCATGGTGCGCCTTGGCACCGGCGCACGGCCCAGCATCTTTGCCCAGCAGCAGAATCGCATCGGCGCGGGCCGCGTCATCGACGTCATCTGGAACAAGTACCCCCGGATGACCGAGCTGGAAGTCCGCAGCCATCTGGCAAAGCTGGGCTTCCGGGGCGAGACGGTCTTCAAGCCCTGCGAGGCCCTGTCCGGCGGCGAGCTGGCCCGACTGCGCTTTGCAGAGATCGTGCTGGAACGCCCGAACCTGCTGTTCCTGGACGAGCCTACCAACCATCTGGACATCTACACCCGCGAGAACCTGACCGAGGCGCTGATGGCCTACACTGGCACGCTGCTCCTCGTCACCCATGACCGCCACCTGATGAACAGTCTGGCCTGCCCCATCCTCTACCTCGAGGACGGCAAGGCGGTCATCTACCCCAGCTATGACGCCCTGATGGGCCGCGCCGCTCCCGCCCCCGTGGCCGAGAAGAGCAGCGAACCCGCCAAGGCGGGCTACGGCAAAGAGCAGCGCCGCCGCCGGGCCGAGCTGCGCGCTAAGATCAAAGCCTGCGAGGACGAGATGGAAGCCTGCGGCGCCCGCGAAGTGGAGCTGGAAAACGAGATCAACTCGCCGGAAGTCTACAACGACCCCCAGCTTTTGCGGGAAAAGAGCGACGAGCTCAGCGACCTGCGCTTCCATCAGGACGAGCTTTTCGCCGCATGGGAAGCCGCTGTGGAAGAGCAGGAGCAGTACGAGCAGACCGCCGGCGGCGAAGAATGACCGATGCAGCAAAGGGGGAGAGCCGATGGCAAACCGAAACCATGACCCAAAGAAAACACACGAGATCGCACTTTCCGGCCTGCTGTTCGCGCTGGCGATGGCGCTTTCCTTCATCGAAGGCACACTGGTCATCCCGGGCCTTGCGCCGGGCATGAAGCTGGGCCTTGCGAATATCGTGGTGATGTATGCACTGTTCTTCATGGGGGCGCGGCAGGCGCTCTATCTCGACCTGCTCAAGGCGCTGTTCGTCTTTCTCGTCTCCGGCTGGACGGCAGGCTTCCTCTCGCTCTGCGGCGGACTGCTGTCCCTGCTGGTGATGTGGGTGCTCTACTATAAGCTCCCGTTCCGGCCCACATGGTTCATCCTGTCGGTCTGCGGCGCACTGTCCCACAACATCGGCCAGCTGCTTGGCGCGGGGCTCATCCTGTCCTCGGCCATGTCGCTGTACTATGCGCCGGTGATGCTGGTGCTGGGCCTTGTCATGGGCGCCCTCACGTCCCTGACCCTCCGGGCCATCCTGCCCGCACTGGGCAGACTGGGCTACAACACCCGGGAAAAGCGCTGAACGGTTGCATCTGCAAACATTTTTCGCTATAATAAAATGATAGATTTGATATGACCCTACAAAAAAGCCGCCCTTATGGATGACTCGCATCCGAGGGACGGCTGGGAGGTTTTGTACTATGTCTGAAAAAGTTACGGTCAAGGTGGAGCGGAGCGTCCTCCACCTTCCGGCCATCGCCCTGCGCGGGCTGGTGGTCTTCCCCAACAATCTGCTCCACTTCGAGGTGGGCCGCGAGAAGAGCATCGCCGCCGTGGAGTGGGCCGTCAGCAACAACTCTGACGTCTTCCTCGTGGCACAGAAAGAGATGAAGGTCGAAGACCCCAAGGCCGCCGACCTCTATACTTACGGCGTCGTGGCCGAGGTCAAGCAGGTGATGCGGGTGTCGGACGACCTCGTCCGCATCCTGGTCGAAGGCAAATACCGCGCCAGACTCTCCGAGATGGAGGACGACGGCAGCTTCCTGCTGGCCACCGTCCGCCCGGCCCCGGTCAAGATGGCAAAGCCCGAGGAGCTGCCGGAGGCGGATGTCCTCGTCCGCAACGTCAAAAAGAGCTTTGACGACCTGCTGGCTCTGAACCCCCACATCGGCAAGGACGTGGTGTTTGCCATCACCACCAGCACCGACGCCGCTTTCCTGTCCGAGTACATCCCGGCCAACCTCCTGTTCCGCTTCGAGGATAAACAGGCCATTCTGGACGAAGGCACCCTGATGGGCCGTCTGCATCTGCTCATCGAGAAGATGCACCGGGAGCGCCGGATGCTCGAGATCGATAAGGAGATCGCCCAGAAGGTAGACGAGGCGATGGACAAGAACCAGCGCGACTACTACCTCCACGAGCAGCTCCACATGATCAGCGAGGAGCTGGGCGAGGACGACGATACCACCGCCGAGGCCGAGGAGTACCGCCGGAAGATCACGGCCCTCCATCTGGACGAGGACCGGGAAAAGAAGCTTCTCAAAGAGGTGGACCGCCTCTCCAAAATGCAGAGCAGCAATCAGGAAGGCACGGTCATCCGCACCTATCTGGACACCTGCCTCGACCTGCCCTGGAACACTTTCACCGAGGACGATCTGGACATCGCCAAGGCCCAGCGCGTGCTGGACCGGGACCACTACGGCCTGAAGAAGGTCAAGGACCGCATCCTCGAGGTGCTGGCCGTCCGCAAGCTGGCCCCCGATGTGAAGGGCCAGATCATCTGCCTCGTCGGCCCTCCGGGTGTCGGCAAGACCAGCATCGCCCGCTCCATCGCCGAGAGCCTGAACCGCAAGTATGTCCGCATCAGCCTCGGCGGCGTGCGGGATGAGGCCGAGATCCGCGGCCACCGCCGCACCTACATCGGCGCGATGCCCGGCAAGATCATCAACGCCATGATCTCTGCCAAGAGCTCGAACCCCCTGATGCTTCTGGACGAGATCGACAAGCTGGCAGGCGACTTCCGGGGCGACCCGGCGGCCGCTCTGCTGGAAGCCCTCGACCCCGAGCAGAACAGCACCTTCAATGACCATTTCATCGATATGCCGTTTGATTTGAGCCATGTGCTCTTCATCACCACGGCCAACGACCTCAGCGCCATCCCCGGCCCGCTGCGCGACCGCATGGACGTCATCGAGCTGCCCAGCTACACCCGGGTGGAAAAGTACAACATCGCCCGGAAGCATCTGGTCCCCAAGCAGCTGGATGCCTGCGGCCTGACCGGCAAAGTCACCTTCTCCCAGAGCGCCCTCTACGGCATCATCGACGGCTACACCCGCGAGGCCGGCGTCCGCAATCTGGAGCGCACCATCACCAGCGTCCTGCGCAAGTGCGCCCGGAAAATTGCTTCCGGCGAGGCGGAGAATGTCTCCGTCACCGGCACCAGCCTCGAAAAGCTGCTGGGACCCCGCATGGTCAAGCCCGAGTTCCTCAACCGCACCAACGCCATCGGCATCGCCAACGGTCTGGCCTGGACCAGCATCGGCGGCGAGACCCTGCCCATCGAGGTGCAGGTCATCGACAACGGCAGCGGCAAGATCACCGTCACCGGTTCTCTGGGCGACGTGATGAAGGAGAGCGCCCAGCTGGCCATCACCTATGCCCGCGTCCATGCCGCAGAGTACGGCATCGACTCCGAGCGCCTCAAGAAGTGCGACCTGCACATCCACGCCCCGGAGGGCGCAGTCCCCAAAGACGGCCCCTCTGCCGGCGTCACCCTGACCACGGCTCTCATCTCCTGCCTGTCCGGCATCCCGGTGCGGGGCGATGTGGCCATGACCGGCGAGATCACCCTCCACGGCAATGTGCTGCCCATCGGCGGCCTCCGCGAGAAGAGTATGGCCGCTTACCGCGAGGGGATGAAGACCGTCCTCATCCCGAAGGACAACGTGTCCGATCTGTACGAGGTGGACGACGAGGTCAAGAAGAACATCGAGTTCCTGCCCATGTCCAACCTGTCGCAGGTCCTCGCCGCAGCCCTCCTCAAGCCCAAGACGGTGTCTGCGGGCCACCCCCGCACCAGGAAGGTAAAGCCCGCTGAGGCTGCGGCCCTGCCGCAGACGGCTGAAAAGCCGCAGCCGGGCGCGGTCTGCTGAGACGAAAGGAGCGAAGCTATGAACTATAACAAAGCGGATTTCATTGCAAGCTACGGCATTTCCAGCCAGCTGCCCGAGAGCGACCGCCCGGAGCTGAGCTTCTCCGGCCGCTCCAACGTGGGCAAATCCAGCCTCATCAATAAGCTCTGCAACCGCAAGAATCTCGCCCGCGTGTCCAGCACGCCGGGCAAGACGGCTACCATCAACTTCTACGCGGTGGATGACTGCTACTTCGTGGACCTGCCCGGCTACGGCTATGCCAAGGTGAGCAACGCCGACCGTGAGCGCTGGGACGACCTCATCAACAGCTACT